>Ga0210405_10001288_pt1 | contig 29192 bp, 31 predicted proteins | sample IncBWH11MmetaG_FD_155492 | JGI IMG/M metagenome (GOLD analysis project Ga0210405, IMG submission 155492) | Forest soil microbial communities from Barre Woods Harvard Forest LTER site, Petersham, Massachusetts, United States - Inc-BW-H-11-M | ecosystem: Environmental > Terrestrial > Soil >...
GATGGCAAACAATATCGAGAAGAGCCGCTGGCGGCTGTATTGTTCGTCTTGCTCGATGGCCTCCTTGAGGCTGAAGGTGCCGTTGAAGGCGCCGTTCGAGATTTGCTGATCGGAAGCGACGGATGCGACAGCGCCGCGGATGGAGTGCAGATAGGCGAGCGGATCGCCCTGGGTGCGCACGAAGAACTGCTCATAGGGCAGCATCACCGCAGTGTACGGAACGTAGATCGCCGGGGCGACCGGGTGATCGAGGCCGTCGTTGCGCGCATCGCCGACGACACCGATGATCTCACGCGCGGCAGTGCTTTGCGGAGAGGTCGCCGCGTAGCGATTCTGACTTGTGAGACCGGGAATGCGCAGCTGTCGGCCCAAGGCATTCGACGACGAGAGATAGCGCGTCGCGAAAGCGTGATTGACGACCGCGATGAAGTCTCCGCGGACGTTTTCATCCGTATTCCAGACACGACCCTCAAGCAGAGGGATGCGCAGCGCAGTGAAATATCGCTGGTCGACCAGTATCACGCGGGTCTGAGTCTGCTCGCCCTCGTGAGTTTCGTCGATACTGACAGCGCTCTCAGCGCCACTATAAGGCGGCGTGGCATCCGTGCCGACAGCGACAGTGGACACACCTGGGACAGATGCGATCTTCTCGCGGATCTGCTCGATGTAAGCGGTGCGCCCTTCGCGCGATTGAATGCGGTTCCACTCGCCTCGGTCTTGGACGTGCAGCATGATGCCGACCTTCATGACATTTGCGGGATCGTAGCCCAGCGGCATCTGCATGAGTTCGAGAAAGCTGCGGATGGCGGTGCCCGCAGTGGCCATGAGAAGAAGCGTGAGCGCGACTTGGGCGATGATGAGAACGCTCCAGCGATGCTTTGCAGGAGCAGCGACAACGCCAATCTGCCTGCCGGGGAGCATACGCGCGGAATTGTTACGCGAGAGGCGCAATGCGGGAACCAGACCGAAGAATATGCCGCAGAGCAGTGCGAGCGCGACCGAGAACGCCAGGATGGGAGCGTTGATGCGGATGACGGATTCGGCCGGAAAGGAATCCGGAGAAAGCGACAAGGGAAGTTTTGCAAGCGAGTAAGATGCAGCAACGCCAAGAACGGCGCCGGTGCAGGAGATGACCACGGCTTCGACGAGCAACTGGCGGACGATGCGCCAGCGACTGGCGCCGATCGCACTGCGGATGGCGAACTCACGCTCGCGCGTGCGGCCACGGGCCAGGAGAAGGATGGAGCAGTTGGCGCAGCCGATGACTAGCAACAGCACCACGCCTGCAAGAAGAAGCGTCAGCTTGCGGCCAGTTTCCTGCTGGAAAGGCACGATGATGGGCTGCAGCGCGAGATGCCAGTGATCGGGAAAGCGCTCGGGATGCTGTTGCGCAAACTGGCGCACGATGGGCTCGAGCGCAGCGTTGGCGGCGGCAAGTGTGAAGTGGGGCCGTAGCTTGATCCACGGTATGTAGACCACGTAGGGAACGTTGAAAAGACCCCGCATTAGACTGGCCGGCAGGTAGAAATCACCGACGCCGTTGGTGTCATTGAATGCGAAGCTGCGGGGCATGACCCCGACAATGGTGTAGGGCGCGTGATTAATTTCCAGCGTTTGCCCGATGATGTGGGGGTCCCCGCCGTAGTGGCGCTGCCAAAACCGGTAGTTGAGAACCACGACGGAGTGGCCGCCGTTCTCTGCGTCGTATGGCTCGATGTTGCGGCCGAGAACCGGGCGCACACCAAAGAAACTTCCGGCATTCTCCGTGAGGTAGATGCCAGAGATATCTTCCGGCAGTGCGCCGCCGGTGATCTCCATGTGCGCGTTGTTAAAGCCTAAGGATGAATCAACCGGCGCTGCCAGGCGCAAGTCATCGAACACTGCCTTGCTAAGGGGAAACCAGCGAGGCTCGTCAGCATGCTGCTCGTCGATGATGACGGGGTTCACGATGCGGTCGGCGCCGACGTAGGGAAACGGGCGTAGCAGGACGGCGTAGATGAGCGAGAACATCGCCGTGGTGGCGCCGATGCCGAGCGCGAGTGAGAGCACGGCGACGGCGGCAAAGCCGGGGTTGCGGCGCAGGGCGCGGAGGCCGTAGCGGATGTCTCCGCCTAACTCATCGAAGAGGCGGAGGCCGATGGCCTCGCGGTAAGTTTCGTTTTGCGTGGCGGGCTGGCCGAGGTCCATGCGGGCTTTACGGCGGGCTTCTTCTTGGGGGAGGCCCTGGCAGATCAGATCTTCCTGGTAGGCGTCGAGGGTAAAACGAAACTCTTCTTCGACATCGCTGCGGCTGCGTGGCGCGATGGAGTGCCAGAGCTTGCGAATTGCGGCGAGGAGACTCATATTCCGCTCGCCTTCTTGCCGAGAATCCCGGCGACGACAGCGGCCATGTCGGTCCATTTGGCGGTCTCGGCCTTCAGCTGACGCGTACCGGTTGCGGTGAGCGAGTAAAATCGGGCGCGGCGATTGTTCTCCGACTCACCCCACTCGCCTTTGATCCAGCCCCGGCGCTCAAGACGATAGACGGCGGTGTAGAAGGAACCCTGCAGGATTTCGAGGCGCTCGCCGGAGATCTGCTGGATGCGCAGCAGGATGCCGTAGCCATGCAGCGGACCGAGCGAGACCGCCTTGAGGATTAGCATCTCGAGTGTGCCCTGCGGGAGTTCAACCGGTTTCGTCAAAGGGTCTCTCCTATCTAGGAAAGGAGAGTACGCGGTCTCTCCTTTCCCGTCAAGGAGACTGCCACCCGGGCGATTGCGTCTTCGGCGGGTTCCGGTGATTCGCTCTCGGGCCTGCGATAAATCGCCAAATCCTCACTGGCGTCGCGCTCGAAAACAGGATTCCTGGCGGATGACGAGCTAACCGCAAGTTATTCCGGTTAGTGGTTGCTTTTTAAAGCGTATTGACCACCTCTAAGGCCGCCTGTAGCTGGTTATCTACACCTGCGGCCAGTGATTCTGGGAAATTTTCAATCGGCACATCGGGTTCGACTCCCTTGCCTTCTATGCATTCCCCATTCCAGGTGTACCAGCCCGCGACGGGCATGCGGAGCACATATCCACCGGGCAGCTTGAAATTCGCACCACCGAGTACCTCACCTGCTGTTCTTGTGCCGACAAGCGTGGCGAGATGATTCTCCTTTGCGAAACTGGCGACCATTTCCGCCGCGCTATGGCTATGCTCGTTGATTAAAACGACGGTGCGGCCATGGAATGGCTGCGCGCCAAGCCCCTCCGTTACGAGGACCATAGAGCGGTCCCTCTGGAAGATTTTGAAACGCACGGCCATCATGAGAAGCTCTGCTTTTGTAGCCGGAATCTTGCCGATGCGAGTAAGCCTTTCCTTCCGGTAGCCTTTCCGCAGCCGCGCGCGCGTAATGCTATATCCTATTTCCAGTTTGCCCGGACATAGATAGCTCAGGAGGCGGAGAGACCCTAAACCGCCCCCGATATTCCCCCGAATGTCCACGATCAGCCGTTGAGCACCGTGGTCTTTCAGGTCGCGAACAGCGGCATCCAGACCCCTAGCGAAACTCTGGCCGACGGCTCCCGGAAAGGTCGCTACTCTTACAAGGCCTGTGTCGGATGCAAGCATCCGGTGGGATAGACTGCGCGGCTCAATCATCGGTGGCCGATCTTTTGCTGCTCGGTTTGGCACTTCGATTACGACCTGGCGCTTGTCACCGCCGAAAGTTCCGATCTCAAGTTGATGAGTGCCACCGATGCGGAAATTTGCAGGCGTCGGCGGTATTATCGGTTCGGAATCTATACAGAGAAGGAGTTCGCCCGGGTGAATGCCCGCCTGGAATGTCGGCCCGTCTTCAATCACATCCAGAAACATCCAACGCTTGCCTTGGGGAGTCTCCACCGCGCGCAGAGTCGCGTTGATGGAATACGGTGCGGGGACACTGTCGCGGCGCTGATGAAAAAATGCTGTATGGCTGCTGCCTAGTGCTCTGAGGAGTTCACCCACGCCACTTTCGAACGCTTGTGCGTCATTCAGATCAATGAGACGCGGCGTGCGTTCGTCAACGAGCGCAATCCACGGGCGATAGTCCTGATTCGGGTTGCTAACGTTGATGTGGCGCTCGGAAACGAGCTTCTTGATTGTGCTGATGATTTTGGCGCGATCCTTAGGCGCGGGGACTTGGCGTGATGCGTGTGGTGCCGAGGACATTGATCGTTTCTCCTCAATTCATCGGACTGAATTTCTTAGAGGTGATGCTGATGGCATGATCGCCTGAACCTTCCAATTTGAAGCTAGCCCAGTAGTACGGAACGGCCTGCGCACCATAAGTCTTAAGCATGTCTCTTTTGGCCGCAGTCAAAGCATGAGCAACAGTATTCTTCTCTGCCAAATGAGCGTAAAAACGCTTCATCAGATAGAGCGCTGTCGTGTCCTCGATGGTCCAAAGGGTGGAGATGACGGTCTTCGCGCCTGCCAACTGAAATGCCAGAGAAAGATTTGCGATGCCTTCTTCCCCTTGGAGACGACCCACTGCGGTGTCACATGCTGACAAGACAACGAGATCGGCATTCGTATGCAAATGCACGATGTCGCTTGCCTCCATAATGCCGTCATCGCCCGACGATGAATCACTTAGAAGTATGAGGGCCGCTCGTTCAGGGTGCTTCTCGTTAGCTACGCCGTGCACAGCCAAATGAATGATTGAGTGCTGATCTAAGCCCGAGTGCTCAAACGCAGATTTGGTGGCGCTCGGGCCAAGCAGGACGGTGTCGCTGTCACTGGGGAAGGCGGCTTGGGCCGCAAGAACCTCTTCCTTGGAAGCTGGCAAGTTGACCAGGGGAGTGCTGATGTATCCCCGCATCGTCGCCAGTTTGGTGAGCTCCGCATTCTGCTCGTAAGGGATTCCGCCAATGGCAAGAAGAGGGTACTGCGCGAGTTTCTGCGGGGCCGAATTAGTCAAGTACAGAGAAGTCGCGGAAGGGGCATACGTTATGGTGTGGGAAGAAACCAAGTAGCGCCCGGAGCTGTCAACCAGCGCATCGAACGGCAAGAGATGCAACCGACCGTCCGGCACAATTACGAGCCGCTCTTTCTTTGAAATCTCTGGGATCTCCCTCAGGAGAGTCGCATAGAGGTCGCCTCCTTGGGCCTTCGACGCCCCTTTTGTCTTTAATGTTTTCAGATAGGCGATGACCGAGCTTTCGATGCTCTCACGGTCAGCAAGTGGCACGATGCGAGCAAAGTCTCGACCAATCGCCAAACAATAGGAATGCGGTTGCGCCATAACGTACTCAAGCACAAGTTCGTTTGTGGTGAGGCCCTCTCGTATGCGTTCCAGCGGAATGGTTTGCCATGGTTGGGATTTCCAGGTGCCCGATGTAGGGGTAACCCATCGCGATTCGTCCGCGAGAAAAATCTTGTCTCGAATTTGGTGAACCTGGTCTGCCGACTTCGCTTTCGCCAGTTCCAGATTCAGGTGGCTGATTTGTTTCTCGATTTCCAGCTCCTCCGGGGATTCAGGTGGTTTCCCGCTCATTAAGAGTTCTGTTGTCACGCGACCGCGGGCGTGCTCAAGAACGGAGAAGGCTTTGGCAGTGTCGTTCAAGTGGTCTGCAATGAGAGCAAAGTGCTCTGCGTAAACGGAGCTCATCGCGTTGATCAGGCCGATTTTTCCGGCTGCAGACCTGACGTTGCCGATCATAGTGTCCAGGACGTCGGACGCTCGGTCATACGTTTGGGTGGCGTCTGCATACTTTCCCTGGCTTGCTTGCAACTGGGCGAGTGCTTGCAGACGCAATGGGAGCAAATAAAGATCGCCGCTATTCTGCGTGGAATCGGCTGCGGCTGCGGCCAAAGATTCCGCTTTCGGTAGGTCGCCTTTCTTGCGATAAATGTCTTCCAGATAGAATTGAGCGTCTGCCAGTAAGCGCGTGAAGTGGCCCTTTTGAGCTAGCTCAATCGCCCTCTCGAAGTTCTCCATCGCCTTCGCATCATCACCCTTTGCAGTTTCTACAGTTCCTGCTGTGATGAGGGCTTGTGTTTCCTTGACGTGTTTCTGCCTAGCTTGGGCTTGGGCGATGATCTCGTTAGCGAGCTGTTCGGCTGCGTCGAGCTTACCCATTCCACGGAATGCCTGGAGTCTGCCTTCGTTGACAACGAACTGGTATCCGGCGTCAGGGTTGGCAGCGGCGATTTTCAGCGCCTTGTCGAAATATCCGAGCGCGTCATCGTAGGAGCCCAACTGCACGTAAGCGTGTCCAACCGCAGCGAGGTAACGAATTTGCGCTCCGATATCACCAAACATCATCGCCCCCATGAGGGCACCAGCGACTTTCTGGCGGGCTGACGTCATGTCTCCTTCGAGGAACAAGGCGAATCCGAGTTCGCCCGAGGCGCGGTTTTCCAACTTCTTGTCGCCAAGAGCCTGAGCGAGCTTTAACGCAGCTTCCCAATCGCGGCGCATCGGCGCAGCGTCAAGCTCTCCATCGATGTCACCGAGAACCATGAGACAAAACAGCCTGAGTTCCTTGTCAGACTGAAGGAGCGGATTCTTATCTAACTCTGCTCCGAGTTCCTCTGATACCTCTGGAAGCGATAGTTGCTCCATAGTTGAGCGTGTTAGGCCTAAGTGCGCGTACAGCGCATTGCGGCGATCACCGCGCGCCGCATACAGTTGCTCAGCTTCGGTAAACATTGGCGCAGCATCTGCCCAGTTATACAAATCGCCCAGGTGAAGGGCTTTCTTCAATAAAACATCGGGATCGTCTGTGGTGGTCTGCGCTTGTGCAAAGGTCCAAGCCACTCCGCACAAAAAAATGCAGATCGTCACTCGCCTAACACTCATGGCTTTTGCTCTCCGCCCTTGGGCGGTACATCCTGAATTGAAACCGGCTGAACAAGGCGAATGCCGGTCGAGGATCGAACTTCCAGGTTGTAGTTACCAGTTCGGATTTGCCTGAAATCCGCCTCAACTTGAATCAGGGTTTTGCCTTTGAGCAGATGTGCTTGAGCAGATTTCGACCAGACTGTCTCGCTTCCCGAAGTCAGCTTCAAATCGTAGTGCCCCTCTGGACTTGCCAACGGCAAAGTCAGAGTCAGATCGAGCGGCGAACTTGGAACAGGAACTCGCCGTTGAGTTCCTGTCGCAGATTCGGCGCCGCGCACGGGAGAGAGTCCGCTCAAGTCAAGGCTGAAAGGCGAATAAGCTACTTCAGGATTCACCGGCTGAACGGGATTGGGCGCTTGGTGGGTATCCAGAGGAGGAGGATTCGGCACACGAATCCTATTCAACAATAGACTAGCGCCGATTGCGATGAAGAGAACGAAAACAAGGGCTGCCCCTACTAGCAGTGGGTGAGCTCTGGACCACACGGATATGCGCGTCCAAGACGATCGCTCTTCTGCTCGCTGCTGCGACTTCAACTCGGCCAACAGCTCCGTATAGCGCCTGAAGCAAGGAGAACAAACCGCCAAGTGCTCAGTGACCGTGGGCTCGCTTTCGTTCGGGTTGAAGGCGAGAGTACGAAGTGCAGCGTCAAGAGGGCATCCCTGGCGGTCCGGGTTGGGAAAAGCCTCCGAAAGATAGGAGCGCGCAAAGTCGAGTAGCTCTCTTTTCTTCGTCTCGAGTGCCGCGCGGTTTTTGATTCTCATTCTCATTGTTCAGAACCGCTTGCTAAAACTCTCCGAAAATTCATAATTTGTTTCTAAGGCCAAGCCTCACTCCGACCTTGTGGAGCGCCTGGTTGAAGCGGGATTCTGCAGCATGGCCCGATATGCCATAAGACAAACCAATTTCCTTCCACGAAAAACCTTGCGCGCGGCGATAGAACATATCGCGGGTCACGGGCTCGCACCTTGTCAAGAGTTCATCAACGAGAATCTTCAACTCAAGCTCAGCCTCTGGGTCAGTTGAGTTGTGGGAACCTGCCGAGCCCACGCGAACGGCGTCCTCCAAGAGCAACTGGCGCTTCTTGGTCCTGTTTACGCGTCGGATGAAAGCAAGGAAAAGATACGACGGAAGGTCTCGAACAGCATTCTGGGTACGGTGCCTTTTCGCGTCTAGAGCACGCGAAACTGTGGCCGCAGCCTCCTCCAATAGAGTCGCCGCGACCGCAGGGTCAATGTGCTCTCTTTCGGCATGCTCGATTGCGCGGCGTCCGACCTCCTCGGCAGCGTCGAGGACAGAAGGGCTTATCCTCCGCCCAAGGCGGTCCACAGGGCTAAGGCGGAAGCTACGATGAGGCGGTCGCGCGCCTCCATCCATGATGGGTCACCCTTAGCCCAAAATGCGCTGGCTGAGTGCGCACTAACCGGGCCGACCGACTTATTCTGCGTACTGCTACTCATCTAACTGCTTCTATAACTCCGCCATTGCACCCTAGATCCGAGGCCGGTCTGGCCCCTATCTATTAAGAGTACTTACTTTGGAAAAACCTCAATCAAGGGGGAAAAGAATCCGTTGCCGGAGATTGATGGACACCCCTCACTTCAACGTCACAACCCTGTCGCATATGTTGATGCGGGAGAGGCGCTGGAGGTTTTATCTCAGGCCACGTAATCCCCTAGTACCGTAGTACTAGAGATTTCGAATGCTCCCGTTAATGTTCGACACTTAGTAGCACACTTCCTATTTAGCAGCGATTGGATAGCCTGATCCCTCCTGAACAAAAAAAGGGCCTCGGCGCGAAGCCGAGGCCCTCGGTCTGCACAACGCTAGAACGGAGCCGTGTCGGCTGCTTCGGTGGTGTGATCCGAAGCATTGGAGCCAGAGGCGAGAGCTTCCGGTTCTGGTTCGCCGCGGTCGAGCTTGCGGACGACATCGGCGCGAATGCACCAGAACGTCTGTTTGTTGGTCTTGGCTTTCTTGCCTTTGCCGTTGGCGCGTTCGTACGTGGTGCTGACGAGGCTGCCCTCGACGAGCACGTGCGCGCCTTTCTTGATCGTGGTTGCAACGTATTCCGACAGCCGCGGACGAAACACACAGACGCGATGCCATTCGGTCTTCGACGCCCATTCGTCGTCGGTGTTCTTCCACGACCGCTGCGTCGCGACGGACAAAATGGTGAACTTCGAGCCGTTGTTGTTCCGGGCTTGACGCTGCTCCGGGTCTGCGCCGACGAAGCCGATAATCGTTACTGAGTTGAGGTAAGACATGAATTGTTCTCCTTTTTCTTGCCCCATTTTCCTGGGGCACCCGATACGCGAGAGGCCGCTGCTCCCAAAGTGAGCGGCTGCTTTATGGGAGGGACCTGTGCTGTTCGGGAGGAACCGGGAAAGCAGAAGCCGCGAAGCTGCAGGGCGCAGGAATTGGCCCGAAGCCGTGCCCAGGAAAATGCGCGGCAGAAAAAGGACAGCTTACTGAAATCAGTGAGAATCGCGAGGAACAGCACAGTGGCAGAAAACGGGCAGCCTGAAACGATGCGAAGGCGCGCTTATGGTCGTCTGCGCGAGCACTCAGGTGAGACTAAGCAATACGAGATGGTCGTGGGAGCGGGTGGTGAAGCGAGCCTACCTAGGGTTTCGTTTTAGGCCCCTCGGGAGGTTTTTGATGCAGCTCTCGAATTCTTTCAAGCTGCTCCAGGTGGCAGCCCGTCTCGTGCAAGAGCACGCCAGCGTCATCATATACGTAGACCCAGAGATACAAAGCTCGATTGTGGTCAGCCAAATCTAGTGCTTCATCAAGCGTTTCGCAGTCTTTCCAGAGCGGTCCGCTTGGCCACGTGAGAGTATCGATTGGGTCCAGTCCTATGACACGATATTGACCCTTCGGGGCTCGCGTTTGCATTATCCACCTCAAGCTCGGGTCCTCTCTAACTACCGCAACGTCGATACCAAGGCAAGCTTAAAGATTCCCGCGATGACCGTTGCTGGTTTACGGGAGGGCCTGCGCTGCTGTTCGGGACGAACCGGGAAAGCAGAAGCCGCGAAGCTGCCGGGCGCAGGAATTTGGCCCGAAGCAGTGCCCAGGAAAATGCGCGGCAGAAAAAGGGTACTTACCGAAATCAGTGAGTATCGGCGTCAGAAGCAGACTTTAGCTAAGCCGGACAGCGCGGATTATTCGTACCGCAAGGCGACCATCGGATCGACCACGGAGGCGCGTCGGGCTGGGATATAGCAAGCGACGAGAGCCACGGCAGACAAAACCATGCCGACGCAGGCAAATGTGAGCGGATCGTAGGAGCTCACCCCAAAGAGCATGCTGGCCACGAGGCGGGACACTCCAAGCGAGGCAAGCAAACCAACAAGAACACCCAGCATCACCATTTTCCCCGCCTCACTTAATATCATGAGGACCACGTTCGTTTGTTCGGCTCCTAGTGCCATACGCACACCAATCTCCCGCGTTCGTCGGCTGACCGAGTAGGCGATCACCGCATAGAGCCCAACGATGCCGAGAACCAGTGCCATGGCTGCGAATCCGCCAACTAACCACGCGGAAAACTGATGCAGCAGCGCTGTTTGAGTGCTCGCAATCTGATCATTCACAGTCACTTCATTGGATACGCCTAGATTTAAGTCGAGTTGATGGACGGTGCTCACCAGTAGCGGCAGCAGTGCTCCGGCATCCTGCTGAGTCCGCACTACTAGGCTGAAATAGCGGTCCCGCGTCTGGTTGATGGGGAAATATTCTGAAGGGCGAATATCGGAATTAAGTGGCCCCTCGCGAACGTTGGCCACGATGCCGACAATTTCCCGCTCAGACGGACGACCACCTTCGTAATCGGCGATTCTTTGCCCGATAGGGTCTTCACCCGAGAAATACTTTTGGGCGAGCGCCTGATTGATGACGACAACTCCTGGCCTAGATTCGTCCTCGGCGTCAGTGAAGAGTCTGCCGCGCACCAATGCTGCCCTGAGCGTGGGCAAATAGCCTGCACTTACGTGGCGCTCGTCGACCGTGTTATGTTCACCGTGGGACGGCCTGCCTGGGAAGGTGATCCAGTCGACGGGGCAATCGCACTGCACGGGAAGCATAGTGCTAACTCCCGCCGACTCTACCCCCGGCAAACTTGAGACTCGGCGCAAAATGTCATTGTAAAGCGCAACCATCTGTTCATTTGTCCCGTAGACAGTCTCAGGAATCATGACCTCTACGCTGGCGAGACGGTTTGGATCAAAACCCAATGGCACGTGGAGCAAGCGGTATAGACTCTGGCCCAGCAGGCTCGCGCCAGCTAGGAGCACTAATACAACTGCCAGTTCTACGACCACCATTCTTGCTCCGACTCTCTGCCATAGCTGACTTCCAGCGCTGTATGCCGCGGCAGACAACCCGTTACGTGACTTCTGAGAAGACAACTGAAAAAGTGGAGTCACGGATAACAGCAGCGCAGCCATCAATGCAATTGCAAGGATAAATGCGCTCGTATGGCCGTTCATCCCGACCCCACCCAGAAAGGGCATATTTGCAGCCATGTCTTTAGGGACGATGCTCCCCAGAATTTTCATGAGCCAGTCAGCGAATATCACAGCTATTACGCTGCCGAACAGGGCAAGTAACAGCCCTTCAGTAGCGAATTGCCGAACCAGTCGCGCCGGCGCAGCTCCTAACGCATCTCTAACTGCAATCTCACGCCTGCGGTTTTCTGAGCGCACGAGCACCAGACTGGCCACATTCACGCATGCGATCACCAATAGCAGTCCTGCCCCGCCTAGCAGTGTGAACAGAATTGGTCGCACGTCGCCATTGATGACCTCTGAGAGCGGAATGACGCTGGCGCCCTCGTAGCGATCAGACGTGGGGTATTGAATCTGCAGCTCCTTTGCGATGGCGCTCATTTCAGTCAGTGCTTCTCGCACAGTGACACTATCGCGCAGACGTCCAACGCCCCAAAAATTGTAGAAAGTCCTCATCTGCTCATGTTGGGACAAGGTATTGATGGGAACCCAGAACTCTGCGTTACCGGCCCGTGCGAACGAAAACGTGCGGGGCAGAACGCCGATGACGGTGTAGGCCTGGTTATCGAGGTCGAGCGTTTGCCCCACTGCATCGCGCCTCCCGCCGAAGTGATGAAGCCACCCTCCATAACTCAGGACCACAACATTTGGCCCACCCGGTCTATCTTCGCCGGGATAAAAGTCACGCCCGAGCATGGGACGCACACCAAGCGTTTTGAAGAACCCACCGCTCACGCGCTCGCCCTGCACCGGCAGTGCGCCGGATGGAGTGCGCAGAAGATAGCCGCTGCCGTTGTAAATATCGAGCGAACTGAACGATTTGTTCAGTCGTTCCCAGTCGAGATAATCCGGATATGACAGGGGCCAGCGTGGGGATTCCACGTTGCTTTCGTTCACTGACATCAACCGGTCTGGACTTGCATACGGAAGCGGCTGCAGCAACGCTGCATCTACAAATCCGAAAATAGCAATGCTCGCGCTCATTCCTAACGCTAGAACCACCACTGCAGTTAGCGCAAATCCCGGATTCTTCGTCCATTGCCGCAGTGCGAAACGCAGGTCCTGCCACACGCTTTCCACGAAGAATTCCCAGCCCCCAGAGCGGATAACTTCCTTAGTTACTTCGAGGCTTCCGCGCTCCAAGCGCACACTGCGAAGGGCATCCTCGCGGCTGATCCCCTGCTTCATTTTTTCGTCAGCAGCCATTTCCAGAAAATCGTTGAGTTCTTCGTCCAGTTCCTTGCTGACCTGCTCTTTTCGGAACAGGGACCGAAGCCCGATTGCAACATTTCTGAGCAAGGACATAGCCTTACCCCCTACGATGCTTCCAAAATTCTGGCGATCGCGGCCACTTGTCTGCCCCATTCTCGCGTTTCATTATTGAGTCTCTTTCGCCCCTTCTCCGTCAGAGCGTAGTACTTCGCTCGCCTGTTGTTCTCGGTGGGCTTCCATTCGCCGTCAATTAGCCCATCTCTCTCCAATCGCTGAATCGCGAGAAATAACGACCCCGCGTTGAGGCGGAAAACACCCTTGCTCATCTGTTCGATTCGCACGGAGATCCCGTATCCATGTGTAGGTTCCAGCGCAAGCGTCTTCAGAACGAGCATGTCCAGCGTGCCTTGTACGAGGTCCGTCGGTTTATCCGGCATAAGAGTTTTCTCTTCCTACTGGCATCCAAGTGGAGCATACGCGTGTCCTACTGGTTGTCAAGAGGAGATTAGATACAGGACCGGAAGTGAACCGTCGGGGAGGTTGCGCACGCCGAGGCGGAATTGAAGTAAAAAAGAGAGGCCGCGTTGGAAACGTGGCCTCTCGGGTTGAGGTTATGATTATTTCGACTGCTTGCAACCTGATGATTTCGGTGTGTTTGGCTTGTTCGGTGGTTGGTTTTCGCTCCTCGCTTTGTCTTTGGCCTTGGACAACTCGGCTATCGCGGCTGTGGCGAGCTTCGCGGAGTCGACCTTGTACCGCGCCGCCGTGCGAGCGAGGTTCGAGCTTTTCTCAAGCGATTGCTTCGGGTTATAGCCGGGGCAATAGAGGTCGGAGACAAGAACGCAGACAACGAGAAAACGGTTAACGTCTGCGGCTTTCATGGCCTGAACGGCAGCTGCGGCAATCTTCTCGTAGTCCACGGCTTCAGTGCCCCATGAAGTCTTGCTCTTCTTCTCTTCCCATGCGCAGAGCTTGGAGAGACGGCGGTGATTGTCGTGGCCCAAACGACGGAAGTAATCGAGGGCCACCATCTCCAAGTCTGGGCGGGAGAGAACATCCGGCAGCTTCTTGCGGATGGCTTCGAGGATGCGGAGTCGCGAGAGCTTCTCGACGCGCTCGGCAAGCGCTTCCTTCTTCCGTTGGGCTTGCTCCTGCGGCGTCGGTTGGTAGCGGGTCACGCGATTGTGAACGTCGCATTTCTCGGTCAGGCAAAGGTAGAAGATGCTGCCAGCACCCTTTCCGTCAATGAGAACAGCGGCTTTCGTGTTGGGGCACTCCCCTTTTGCTTTGGCTTTACGGTACTGCCCTTCAAATAGCACGTCTTTGGCATGACCGTTTGCCTGCCATGCGGGAGCCTGTGAAACGCGCAGAGGCTTTTCGCCTTTCTCCTCAAGCGGCTTCGCCTGAATTTGCACGAGTGCTTCGACCTTGGCTCTGTAGCACTCGCGGTCCGTACAAATAGACTTTTGCCGGACTTCGGGAAAGAGAAGTGGGTTGTTGCCCGTCCGTTTCGGGCAACGAGCGCACGCTCCCGCCTTTGGCAGAAGCGTTTCGTCCTGTGGGTCAAATGGCGCGTTCGTAAGGTCCAGATGGATTTCCCGCTCAATCCATGCGCGAAGCTCCCGCACGGTGGTCGCCTCGGCCTTCTTGTCTTCCAAGATGGCGGCGGTGTTCCGGTATTGCGGGAAGCATTCTTGTAGAGCGCGGCGTTGGTCGTTCGGCTGTAGCCGCGCGATTTCAAATGCATGAGCAACCGTCAGCTTGTCCTCGTAGAACGCTTGCTTCGCTTCGGAAATGAGTTGAATCAAGCGTAGTCGCCCGTTCACGTATGCTGGCGATCTGCCGACTCGGGCAGCAATGCTTTCAACGGTGTAAGTGTCGGGTTGAAGTTCGATGAGGGCGGCGTATCCTTGCGCCTCGTCGAGCGGATGCACGTTCACGCGCTGCACGTTCTCGATGACTTGTAGCTCTAGTGCTTGAGCGTCGGTCAGTTCGCGCACGGTCGCGGGGATGCTCTCGCGCTTTGCAAGTTTAGAGGCACGATAGCGGCGCGTTCCGGCGACAAGCTCAAACGTCCCCGCTTCCCCTTCGGGAAGCGGACGCAAGAGAATCGGTTGGAGGACGCCGTGTTGGCTGATGTTGTCCGCGAGTTCCGCCAGCTTCGCTTCATCAAAGAAGCGTCGCGGGTTGGTCTTGGATTCGCGGATTTTCGCTAAAGGAATGTCCTGAATAGATGAAACCACAGGGGGTACTGATTTCGTTCCACTTGCTACCATCGTTGCGTTCATTTCTTCTAGTCTCCTTTTTCTAAGAAATTTGTTGGGCCTAATATTCTTCGGGTAGCAAAAGCGTGGTCACAGAACGGTCCGATTCCGTGATAATCCACAACTTGTCGCCAGCGTGTGTGCGGTAGGCGCTAAGAGCCGGAACCCGTGCTCTAGGCTGTAGTCGTTTTCCTTACGGTCCTCGTCGGACAAATCGCCCCACTCGCGGTTGACATGGCGCGTGAGGAACTCGCCCGGCTGTTGTCCTGCCTTCTCAAGCGCGGCCAAAGCGCCCGGTGTTGCGACGATCTGGCCGAGTTCGAAAGCAGGTTGTTTGCTGAGTTGTTGCATTGGAAAAACTCCTTTCGTTGGTTTCGCTTTTTGCTTCTTAGAGGCACCGCAGAGAGCGGTGCAGTAAAAGCAAATGCCCTTCCTGGCGGGGCGAGGCGCCTGGCCGTCCGCGCTGTCAAGGCCGCGTGGTTTTCGCGTTCATCGGAGCGCAGCGGGAGAGCCTTGACAGGAGAAGCGGGCGGTCCAGGCGCAGGTTTTCAGCAGGAAGGGCAGACAGGAGAAAGGACAGTTCCGTTGGGAACTTACCGATAGAAGTTGAGGTTTTGTCAATCCGGGGAGACTGGTGTGGATGCAGTTCTAGAAGAAGAGATCAACTTTTCAACGGACGAAGAAGCGGCAGAGCAGCAAAGAGGGGAAACCGTTTCAGTTCTTCTTCTGTAAGTGAATCAGTCAAAAGATTCTCGTCGGCCGCCTTTGGCAGGCAAAGGATAAATGGTTCAAACGCTTCCCTCAGCATCGCCCCATATTTCTTTCGGTCATATCCGAACCATCCTTCCCATAGCGCAAAGGCCCGAACGCGATCATTCGGCACGGAGCACTCGCTGTTGGTGATGATGTATTCCACGGTTTGTCCGGGTCGCAGCTTTACGCCGCTGCCGAAGAGTTGCTGCGCGGCAATCGCAGTGACACTGGCTTTCTGGTAGTCGCGCGGCTCTTTCGTAATGCGTTTGCTGACGATGAGTTCCCGGATGTCCACATCTCCACTCGCAAGACGCTCCCGGTAATCCTCGAGAACCATCCGTCCGGCCTCGACCTTGTGAATGTAAGATTCAAAATCGTGTGCTTCCGCGAGGATCGCCAATACTTCGTATTGCATCCGTTTTAGCAGCGGTGCCGTGTCATGGCGGCGGCATTCCAGGCCACGGACTTTCAATTCGCCGTCTTCGCCAACAGCAAAGAAACGGTTCGGCACGGGCACGTCTGCATATTGTTTCGAGGGTAGAAAAACGACATAGCGGTACACAGACTCAATCGCGAGAGGAAGCCGCGTTCTTGTTTCGATTTCGTTAGCCAACCGTTCGAAGTCTTCCCTTTTCGCCCCTTCCTTCCAAACGTACAGCGAGTCCACCAATGCATGGATGAGTTGAAACCCATCGTTTTCCGCAATCTCCTTTGCGACGAGAAGGGTTTCGCGCGCGACGGCATTGATGGCTTCGTGGGCTTCGATTTTGCCGAAACGCGCATTCTTGTAACCCGTGTAGCCAAAGCAGCAGACAAGAAGCCATTTCATCGAATCGCGTTGCAGTTTGAAACGCAGCGCAGCGTCGGGCGGAGAAGTTTTCTGCAATTTCTTGAGTTCGCCACGCTTGGCAATCAAGCGTTCGACGACACGGCTAGTAATGCCACGTCTTTTTTCGCAGATGCGATAGCCGAGTTCGGGAATGCGAGGAGCATCGGGGCAGCAGGGGCAGTTGACAGTTTCGGGCGAGATGTTGAATCGCGCCATGATGCTGGGGAACTGACTCACGAAGTCGAGTTCTGCAACGTTCGCCGTGAAGCCGAGTTTGGGTACAAAGACTAGTCCGCCACGGTCCGCGCACAGAAGTTCATCGGGATGCTTGGGATCTTCGGGTTCCGCTTTCTGTTCGGGAATCAGGACACCGTCGCGGTGGGCGAGTTCCATTTGCATGTAGGAAATGCCGGTACCCGTCGTTGTGCGGGCCGCATATTGAATCGGCAGTTTCGTGATGCGGGCGAGTTCCCACAGCCCGGCAAAATCACACTTTTCTGAAATGAACGAATTCCGCTTGTCCACATGGATACGGCCAAAAAGAGTTGTCGCACTCGCCTTGAACAAAATTCTTCCATAGCTGGTGTAACTGCGTCCCTTCGACTGTTGGACAGATGCCAACTCATCGCGATTCAAGGGCAGCGAAAACTTCAAGCGTTCCGCCTGCTGGCGAAGCAGTGGGAGAATCGTGGAATCGCCCCATTCGGAAAGGATCACGTCGGGGTCTTCCCTTTTGACCAGCCGCGCAAAACCGAGCGCCGGAGGTTCGCCCGCCTCGTCGAGTTCCCAGCACGTCCCATCCACTTCGATCTCAAGCGCCGCGCGGCGGCCGTGCGTGGGATCGATGCGCGATAGTCCGGCGAGCCGAATCTGCATGATCTTGAGCGGCGGCATTTCATAGTCGAGTTTCCATTCATCATCGCGGCACGCAATGGATTGGATTTTTCCCTCGCCGTCGGTTTCGACTTCGACGTACGCCAGCGGGAAGATTCGTTTCTCCCAGCAGTAGAGTGACGCGACCATAAGGTCGCTGTTGTATAGCTGCAAGCGTGAGTCGCGCTTGTGGACCCAGCGTCCCCAGCCCATAAAATCGGTAGGACAGAGAACGGAAACCTCAAGGACGGTGCGTGGCGCATTGAGCCACAAGTCCGTGCGCTCGGTGAAGCACGTACGCAGTTCTGTGGTTTGGTGTTGAGCAGCGTCCTTCAACTGGACGAGTCGTTCGTGGTCCCCCGAAACGTAAAACGCCGGCGCGAAGCTATCGGTCAAACGGTAGTGCGACTGGTTCCGGTCGATCAGCCACAACGTCATCCCTTGCTGATTCGGGTAAAGGTCGAGAATCCATCCTTGCCGCAATGTCACAAAGCACCCCCGCGTTCTGCAGAACTTTCTCTACGGCGGTAAGCCGTTTTTCCTGGTCGAGGGCGATGGAAAGCAGAATGGCCTCCATTGGGTTGTCGTGACACTGGTACGTGGCGGCATGCGTGTAGTACCGCACGCGGACAAAGAGACGGTCGAAATGCTCGTGGTCTTCGCGCCGGAGAGCGCGCCGGAATTTTTTCCAGCGCTCCGCGGCCTGTTGAATCAATTGAACAAATGTAGGGACGGTTCTGCCCATACTGCACCTCGCACTTTCCGTTCAAGCTGATAGAAGCGGTGTATTTTTCTCGCGGGTAAAGGAAAGGGAGCTTTCGGGGCCGGATTCGACTTTCAGGATGTGATCTGCCTGGTTGCGGAGCTTCTTGAAAAAATCGTGCCGTTTTGTTTTGAACGATGTCGCATCAGAAAAAACGGCGATAGAAAGCTGGAGCGGCGCAAGCTGTTGCAAGCCTTCAAGCGCGTGCTCGAACGAAGCCCGCGCCGGACGATCCTGCACATCTTCGTCGAAATACAAATCGGGCAACGCTGTGACGATTAGTACGTCTGCGGAAAACTTCGCCAGTTCTTTCGGGACGCGCCGAATGAGTTCCGTTAATTGAAAGCAGGTAAAGGCGCGCGCCACGCGAATGAGGCTATTCACGCTCGACGAGTCAAGACCGCGTTCTCTCGCGAAACGCGCTAGGAGGAGTGGGCTGATCTGGTTCGCTCCGTCGAAGTAAAGAATCTGTTTTTTCGCGACGAGTAGTCGTGGCAGGAAGTAGTGCGAGAGCCGGGGCATTTCGGGGCACCCATAAAAGACAGTCAAGGCTCGGCTGGACAAGACCCATGGATTCTGAACCGCTGGCTGTTCCGTGCTCGGTGATGAAATGGGTAAGCTCATACCGGTGTGCTTTCCGCCACAAGGTAAGAGCATAGGCGAACAAAAAGCGAATTGTCAAGCAGCCCTTTCGGCGGTCGGAGACAGTTTCCGCGTGGCCGACGATTCGCCAGTCTGAGAGCATCTATCTCTGGGCGATGGCAGGTTTGGCCTGACCCGCCTGTCGGCATAAAACAGTACGGCAAGTTCTGGGATGACCGGTTGTATCCAGGTCGGTCAAACAAGAATTAGTCCGCAGAGGGGGGACCAGATGAAGCGCACGTGGACGATCATAGGGGTAGGCGACGTGCCGGGCAGCTTCAAATGGTACCAGGCGCTGTTCGGTCAGCCGGCTACACGCTGCCACCGTGCTAGTATCTCGGCATGAGCCTAGCCCTGAACAAGATCGAATACGGCAACCTCAATTCGAGGCAGAAAGAAAATTACAACTTCTACAAAATAGCGGCGATCCTTGCGGACTACGGCTACGTAAGCTTGAGATTGAACGACGATTGGAATGGAGCCGATTTTATAGCGGTACATATAGACGGCGAAACCGTTAGAGTGCAGTTGAAGGGTAGATTTGGCTTCTACAAAAAATATATTGGGAAAGACCTCTACATAGCCTTTTGTGCAGAGGGCGAGTGGTATCTATATCCGCATGATGAAGTACTGAAGGACGTGCTGCCGCGAATTGAACACAGCGCCTCATGGGTTGCAGACGGCGAGTTTCACTTTCCATATTTGACACATGAGAATAAGAACCTGATAGTAAATCATCGGGTTCCGCTATGAAGCAGCGGACTTTGACTTACATCAAGAACTTTTCCGCAGGTGAGGTCATTCACCTTCAAGATGTGTATTCGCACATCTACAAACACTTCCCCAAGGAATGTGACGACCTTGGCTTCACGGGTAAACAGGTAAAAGAACCAAGATGGAAAAATGAAGTCAGGCAAGGATTCCATCTTGCAGAGTATCGAGGCTTGATTAAGCACGTCGATACGACGCGCAATTCTCAAGAGTGGGAGCGAATCTGAGCCACGATGTAGGTTTGGCTAAAACGGCAGCTAATCACCGTCGAGGGGACGCCTGAGGAGTGGGCGAGATTCTTGGAGCGCCTGTTTTACGCGTACAAAAATTACCCCGGCGACTCGCTCATGCGCCAGTTTTTTGCAGACGCGGCGAAACAGTACCCGCCTAAACAAGAAAACCCGACGAAGCGAAACTGGACGCCGGACTTGGACTGGTATGACAAACATTGAGGATGGCTACGTAGGGTGAACCGCGAAACATGATGCTTGTAGATGTGCCGGAGAGAAGTTCCCGAGATCGACCTTTGCGTCTAAAGGCCATAGCTAAACTCGGTGGTCATTGCGTGGGAACTACGTGTCGTTGGCATAACGAGGACGGCACGATTGGGTGCAACGACGAGAGGGCCTTGCACTTTCACCATAAGGACGGAGGGGGCAGTGCGGCGCGTAAACAAAGCAAAGATTCACTGCGCCAGATTTATTTCCAAGTTCTGAACGGGTCTCTTCGTTTTGAACTGCTTTGCGCTTGTTGCCACGAAATCATCTCAAAACCACAAAAACAAGGGGCACGTCTGCACAGGCAAGCCGCACGTGTTCGGCGCTCAAAACAAATCGCGGGTAAGGCCGCGCGAAGAGTCAGAGAGACACAAGAACTAATAGATCAGCGAGAACAGCGAGAGCTTCTTGAATTAGAGAAGTCGTTTCTTGCCGCTAGGGAGCGTCAGAAAACGGAGAAAACTACGACGTGAAAGCCTTTTTCAAAGCTACTCGTCATAGGTCTTCGCCGAATGGATTCGTAGTTCCACGCCGTTTCTCCCACCACCTGAAAAACTTGAAGCCAGCAAAAATTGACACATAGAGAAGGAGCGACCCGACCAACACCCTCAATGAATATGCACCAAGAATGAGTCCAACTATTATCCACGTTTTAGCAGCGTCCTCATCTTCTGGCATACCCTCGTCAAGAGCGTGGAAGAAGAAGTATAGGGGGAAACCCAACCGCTCAAAGCCCACGAGAACACCCACCAAACCAAGAGCGGCGACGACACCGAGGAACCATGCGAACGCTTTCACCGATGCTCACCAGATACGCAAAAACGACAATCAGCGCAGTTTGCTTCCATAAGTGAGAAGGAGGGCAATTGCGATTGCCGCTATGCCTAACGCGAAACTGAAAACTTGGGTGTAGAACAGGCCCCAAGTTATTGTGCCTAGCCCGCGTAGCTTATCTCGAGTGGGCGCTTCGTCGGCATCGAGGGCACGCTGAGCCGTACCCCGAAAATCTCTCAGTCTATTGAGAACGCAAGCAAGCCCGCAGACCGCCGAAAGCGCGAGGGTAAAAAACGACAGGAGCATAGCGCATCTAGCGGAACACCCCGGAGTGAAATCTTTATCCTTCAACAGCGCAAACCAATAGCCTAGAGTCGCGATCGCCAACGCGGAAACGAGGTTGACCGCATAACTGAGTTGGTCAATCGCTATTTTCTGCCATCGAATAAATCTGTCTTTTTCTGGCACGGCTGCCTTGCCAAACTTTGGCCCACATTCTAGGCCGAGACTAGCAATTCCGCAATGCTGGTAAGGTCGCTCTGCATGGCGGGAGCGAACCTCTAGCGGCGTCCGGTTTACCGCGAAGTTAGAGTGCGGACCAAATCACATGCCGCCGTGATAGAATCCGCCGGATGAAGGGAACGGGAAAATGGCTATGTGGGGCTTACGCCATCGTAATGCTCTTTTATGCCGTCATTCACGTATGGACGTGGACGTTCTCATGGACTTTTGTGCTGAAAGCAGCGTTGTGGGTCTTTATCGGCGGTGGAGCTATGATGACAGCTTTCGCTTCCTTGTGCGCAAAGGCCAGTATGCCCCGAGACGCGCTGGACTATTTGGGGAATGATGGAACGGTGAGAATGCCGCTGGCGGTCAAACTTTTAACTTGGTCGGCATACGCGGTTCTTGTGGTGGGATCAGCGATAATTCTCGCGGGTCTTTACTTTTCGTAAAACACGACCTCCATGTGCCCTTGGATCGTCTTCGATTGGCTGCGAACAAACGAGCAGTCTATTGCCATCTGGCTCGAAGGAATCGCTCTCGTCGCAATCTTCTTTTTGGAATTGAAGGAATACAGAAGACAAGGGCGCGACAAGAAGGAACAACACGAAGAGTGGCTCAAGCAAATGGCAATTATGCAGAGCCAAGCCGACGCCGCGAAAGCCAATGCCGAGGCAGCCAAACTAGGCGCTCAAGCCGTCCTGAATAGTGAGAGGGCTTGGGTTGAAATTATACTTGGATCACCAACCCAACCAGACTATGAAGACGATCCCCGAAGCACCAGCAGCGGTCTCTTTGAATGTGCAATCCAGATTGAGAACAAGGGCAAGACTATCGCTCACGTTGAAAGTGTGACGGTCGGAGCGGATACTACCGATGGAGTAATCCCACCAGAACCCTTGAGTTTCTACGCGAGGTCCTTTCGTTCCTTTCTCGGAAGCGGTCAGAGACAGACGATTAGTAAATTCGACGCGGGTTCAGACTTTCAAAATGGACAAAGCATCGTGAACGAAAAGAATGTGGGTGTTTTGAGAATAATAGTGAAATACCGGGACATCATTGACTCTTCCGTCCTTCACCAAACGTCCGTAGTTTATCTCTTCAAGGGCAGCTTGGAGGATGAGCCAGAGAGAATTGCGACTCTGAGCGACTACAAGTAGCCTTCGCTTGACTCAAACTACGATCATGCTAGGGGTTCGCTATACTTTCCAGTGTGAACCATTCGCCGATTCTTCTCGGAACTTCATCATTCACAGCCACAGGATGGCAGGGATCGTTCTACCCGAAGGGTTTGCGACCCGCCGACTACCTCAGTTACTACGCCCAGCATTTTGACACCGTAGAGATTGACTCAACTTTCTATGCAACTCCGAATGTGAGCGTGGTGCGCTCCTGGAATGCCAAAACTCCGGAAGGATTTCTTTTTGCGGCCAAAGTACCACAGGAGATCACACACAAGAGGGTCCTCAAGGATTGTGATGAGGAGTTCAGGGTCTTTCTAACGACAATGGAGGCTCTAGGCGAAAAGCTCGGGCCCTTGCTGTTTCAATTCGGCAAGTTTGACAAATACGCGTTCAAGTCTCTGGACGATTTTCTAGCCAGGCTTGTTCCGTTTCTGAACAAGCTGCCGAAGGAGCACAAGTTTGCCATCGAGGTTCGCAACAGGGACTGGCTGGTTCCTAAACTCGCAGATGTGTTGCGAGAGCACGGCGTCGCTCTCACCCTGATTGATCAAAGCTGGATGCCGCGGCCCTGGGAGATGAAGGACAAATTCGATCTGATTACCGCCGACTTCACCTACGTTCGGTGGTTGGGAGACCGGAAAGGGATTGAGGAAAAAACGACAACTTGGGACAAGGTGATTGTTGATCGCCAAGCTGACCTTTCCGAGTGGGTCAATCTTCTCAAGAAGGTCCAAGAGCGGCGAATCATGATTCTGGCCTTTGCAAATAACCACTACGCTGGGTTCGGTCCTGGGACGGTCGATGTGTTCCGCAATCTCTGGGGTCCTGAGACACTGCCTAAAATCCAGCCGCACCGGCAAATGGGACAACAATCCTCGCTGTTCGACATGAGCTGAAGCCCACAAGTCTCTCACCGTCGTCTGCTAGGTTTGTGGAGTCCCCTCAACAATTCATCGAGCGTGATATTTAGTCCGTCCGCTACCTTCATCAAAGTGTCGAGGCGCGGCCACCGTTTTCCGGTTTCAAGGAAACCCATCCCAGTGCGGCTCAGTCCAGCACGATGGGCCAGCTCTTCTTGGCTAATGCCCTTCTGGTCGCGCAACTCTTTGATTCGGTTTGCGAGGGCGCGTAGCGTCCTATTTGGCTGCATTGTGCCGAGTGTGAAGTCAGCGCCTCACTCCGTCCACCGACAACTGTATGGCATACAACTAGAGGCATACTTATGATATGCTGTCGCGCAGCGAGACGCGCTGATGGCTCGTAGCAGTAGTGCATCGACTGACTCCACCGTAGATGCGATGGGCGGGACGCGCTCTAATGCACGGGTAGCGTGTCCCGCGCACCTTTGTGCAAGGGCCTTGCGAATATGTTTCAATTGCCGACCCCACCACCTGGCATCGAGACGCCGCCGATCTCCCCATTTGAGCAATTTGTCGCATGCGTTGTGCTGTCCGTAATTGCGACCACTTTAATTTCTTTTGTCCTACCTCGTCCGGTTTTCTGCAAGCTGTTCAGGATTGCCTTTCCGTTCATACCTGAGCGGCTGGAGGACTTTGATGAAAAGTAAAATCAGCGCGGCGGAGCTACGAAAGACAGACAACCGTATCAGGAAACGCGAAGACAAGCATCGACGGCGGTACAAGGCGATGCACGGCAAGAAGGTGGACTTCATTAAACACTGGCTCAAAGAGAACATCCTGTTCATCTCGATTCGGTTCTTGGACGGCACCAACTTCTCGATCCAATACGAACCGACTGTTGAACTCGTTGGCGTCGAGTATTCGGACACGTCGTCCGGTGACGATGTGATCTTGAAGCAGTACTACAGGCGGCAGGACTGATGAGAGAAAAGATCAACGATGAAGCAGTCCGTGCAGAACTCAAGGCGATCATCGCCAAGGTGAATGACCGAGGCTCCCTAATCTTCACGAAGTGGTTGCTCACCAGAATATCCAAGAACCAGCCCATACCACCCATCGACGAAGTGAAAGCGCTGCACGACGCATTCGTGCGTGTCGCGGCAGCGTTCAGGGCACACAGGAAGGTCAAAGCTGCTGATCTGGATTTGGTCAACCGCTGGATAGGCATAGAGGATGTGCAGATTGCACGGCCTCTCGCAGATACCACGAAGTTCTACCGGGCAAAGAAGAAGATGACGAGAGTGGAACTCAGCAGACGATGCAGGTTTCCGCTCCGAGCCATACTTCAGCTCGAACGCGGGCAGGTGAAAGACATGACGTTACCACGTCTTCAGCAATTGGCCGATGGGCTCGGCGTGGAACTTGGCGAGTTCATGGACAAAGTGGCGGAACTCGAAAAGTCGAGCAAAGGCTGATGGGCGTCTGGAAGATTGGCGTCACCGTGAGGCTCCGGCCAGAGCTAAGGGACGAAATGATTCGATTCGCCGAGCAGGAGCACCGCTCGCTCGGAAACTTTGGAGCTATTTTGTTGGAATGGGCCTTCGAGCGAGTCAAAGTCGCGGGAAGCACAGTCAAATTGCTCGAACGCAACGGCAAGAGGTTGAACCACACCTATAGAGATCAAAGGCTTAACAATGGGTGAATGGAAGGCTCAAGTCAGTTTTAAGGTCCATCAAGCTTTTCGAGATGAGCTTGCGGCATTTGCTGCGCAGGAAAGGCGCACGCTTGGAAACCTTGGCGAGCTGATTCTGGAATGGGGCTTCGAACAGCTCAAGACCGCTGGGTCCACGCATCGATTGCTGCAATACAAGATTCGCTCGTCCACTCGCCAGCCCCGGAGTACGACGTGAGGAATGACTAGATGCCGCATTCGGAGTTACAGTGTTGGCGGGCATAATCTGACCGAGGAGGCAACGTCACCGTGATTATTGGAGATCGCTTGCGTGAGATGCGCGAAGAGAAAAAGCTTTCGCAGGGGGACATTGAAAAGAGGACAGGCTTGCTGCGATGCTACATTTCTCGGGTTGAAAACGGGCACACCGTTCCAGCCATAGAAACACTAGAGAAGCTGGCTCGTGCGCTGGAAGCTCCCCTCTACCAGCTTTTTTACGAAGGCGAGGAGCCGCCCAGGCTGCCGAATCTCCCTAAGCGAAAGTCGTCTGACGACATCGCTTGGGGTAGCGGCGGCAAGGATGCCCGCTTTCTCAACAAGCTTCGCCGCCTGTTGAGTAAAACTGAAGAACCAGACCGCAAACTTCTCCTATACATTGCCCAAAAGATGGCACGGCCTAGGTCCAGCCGAGCGGGAGCGAGCAACTAATTCCGCGTTGCCGGGTTTAATGCCGACAGGTCGAGGTGTTCCGACACGAAATGGCCCAGGCTATTAGGAAGGATGCATCGCCACAGAGTAGTGGGACTGCAAGGGGTGACAAGATGGACTTGCGCTGCCCGAATTGCGAAAGCACAAATATCAAAAAGGTCTCGCTCGCCTACCAAGAGGGCGTCTACCACATAGACACGCGAACCGGAATTCGAGGGCTTCTGTTTGCGGGCGGGGGACAAGGTGTTTTGGTGGGAAGAGCTACCACCCGAGGGTCTCAGCAATCTGCCCTCTCAAAGCGTCTTTGCCCCCCCTCAAAGTGGTCGTACGCAAAACTTGTTTTGTGGTCGGGAGTCGTGACTCTTGTTGCCGTCTTCCTTTACGCTCAACACGTCATGTCGAGTCCCCCGCCTGTATCTTCGCTGCCAGTAAAACTGTACGCGGTATTCGCCCCAGTTGTCTTTCTTCTCCTCATAGGAATTGTCTGGCGTCACAATCACTCGACTTACGAGCAGAGGTACGCTCGGTGGAATGAGTCTTTTATTTGCGAGCGGTGTGGGACGGTCAGCCAACAAGCCCTCCGTTAAAACCTTGAGTCGCCGATGCTTCGGCCAACTGCCGCGGAGCTTTGCCTTGGATAAAGTCCGCAGCTTTCTGTGCCTGTGAGGCAGCAGAAACAAGCAAGCGCGAATCCGACTTGAGCCGTGCAATCCAAGCCTTGAGATAGGCGGCTGAATTTTCAAGAATCCGCTGCTCGATTCCCGCGATGCCGCATAGCATGGCGGCGGTCATCTCCGCGATGAGTTCCTCTTTCGAGTAGCATTCCGAGCCAAAGGAAACCGGGTTGTCGAAGTTCTCCCGGTGCAATCGCTTGGCGTGCCCCGTGCTGTGGGCTAGTTCGTGGAATTCGGTAGCGTAATATTCTTCCGATGAGTGAAACAGCCCGCGTGCGGGCATACCGACTACGTCTTTGCTCGGTGAGTACCACGCTTTGTCGGATTGTTCGAACGCTGGCGAGTTCGGCATGTTTGTCACGAGTTGTTCGCACGTTTCGATGGGATTGTTGGTGCGCGTCTCCTGCAGGAGGGACGCGGGGATGTCGATGCCTTCCGCCTGCGACAAATTGAACACGCTGTAATAACGCAGCAGAAAGGGCCGGGCCGTCTTTTTCGCGCCGTCCTGAGTGGTCGTCTCCCACTCGTCGCCGATGTTCCAGAAGATGACGGGCAAAGACTTCTCTCCCTTGCGGATTCTCCCGCCCAATTTTGTTGCTTGATTGAAAGTAAGCCAGAATCGTGATGGGAACCCCTGCGAAGCAAGAGTAAAGACGTTGAGTCCGCGATACTCTTTTTGCGTGATTAGGTTTGTGGGAGTCTGGCAGGTCCAGGGCTTGCGCCAGGGAGACACGCCGGATTCAAGCTGCCCGATGATTCTCTCGGTGATGATTTCATAGACGCTCGGCATTTGATTCACTCCAGTTTTGATTTATTGTTTTCAGGCCCTTTGAGGGCATAAAAAACAACATGCTTTACTGGAGGCGGGTTCTGGCCGTGGTTCGCGGGTGTCAAGCCCCGAAGCGCATTTCGGCGGAGCCTAGTGGGGCGCGGAAGCGAGTACGGTGGGGTGTACCGAGCGGAGCTGCACAAGCGGGCTTTACAGTGGGAGCGAACTACGGCCTATCTTGCCCCGAGTAAAGCGTGTGAGGGCTAAGCGACTCGCTCACCGTAGACGGAGCCGATCGCCAGGAATGGTTACAGCGAAGAAACAAGCATCTTGCATTGAATCGACTGAAGGGGCTTACCGGATTTCTCTGCTATTTTTTTGGGGTCCCATGCAAGGAAAAACTGCGACCCCGTTCTAATGTGTGAGGGATGATTTGCCGTTTCAGATAGAGTTCTGGACTGGACGAAGCGGTATACCCACCAGCAACATCACCGGCGGTGAGAAAAGAGGTAGTATGTCACCGTAAGTTGCTGACATTTCTTACAATTGCGCTAGCAATGTATTGTTTTGTGGAGGGTTAAAAGCAATGTTCCCAAGAGCTAAGCGATCAGCTGTTCTTATTCTAGGCCTGACAATTTTCGCCTGCTTAGGATTAAAAGCTCGAAGCCAACCCCAAAATGAGCCGACGCCGCCATTGGAGACGCTCATGGCGATTGATTACACGCGGGCGACGGATGGCAAAGAGAGCGACACTATGGGCTATTCTGCGTTGCGGGACTTCATCAATGCGTGTCAAGCCTATTCGAAGGGCCTCGGAGTGCTGCCGAACTTCCATGAGCCAGTCTTGACCAGAGGAGACTCAGGCATAGCAGTCTTCAGGAAGGTCTCACCAAGTGTTGTTTTAGTCTTGACTGCGAAATTTAAGGACGACAAGGTTACGGACTCAGGCCTCGGAACAGGGGTCATAGTCGATCCAGCTGGGTATGTCCTCACCAACTGGCACGTGGTCGCAGGCTATGATGGAGCAATTGTCTTTTTCAAACCTGCAATTGGGACGGAACCGGACAAAAACAACGCCTACGGCGTGAAGCTGATTGCAATGGACAAACAAGCAGATCTGGCCCTACTTAAGATCGTTAAGCCTCCGAGCGGATTGACTGCCGTACAGTTTGAAGCGCTTTCCATGATTCAAGTTGCAGAAGATATTCATATCATAGGGCATCCACACGGCAATCTCTGGTCATACAGCTCAGGCGTGATCAGCCAGATTCGGGACAATTATGATTGGAAGTATGAGGACGGGTCCCAACACAATGCCCGGGTCCTACAGATGCAGACGGCAATCAATCCGGGAAACTCGGGCGGGCCGGTTCTCGACAACGATTCAAAGATGCTTGGCCTCGTCGCGATGAGTGAAGAGGGTCAAAACCTCAATTACGCTGTAGCAATCGATGTCATCAAGAATTTCGTGAATAGTTCTTTGGCAAGCAAATCCAGGGGGGCAGAAACACAAAGTGAAACTCAAAAGGGCGATACTTATGTCGGTCGCTCCAAGGAAGGCTTTTCAATCACAAAGACAGTTTATTCTGACCTCGTTTCCTACAATGTCCGCGACGCAAAGGGTTTGCCGACTGAACTGGTTGCTGAAACTTCAGACGGCAGTATCTTGACGGGCTCGAAGCCCAACGGGTTTGGCGGATTTGGTGAGTGGACATTCAAGCCGAGAGCTGGGAAGCCAATCTTCGTAAAATCGTCGGGAAACTCTCCTGACCTCGTCTCGGCTCGCAAGGGGAATTGACAGTTTTTATTCGCCAATGACTATAAATGGGGCCCAGAAAAATGGGTCCTTCGATCCACTAGCAAAGACTGCATAACGAGCTTCCGCCAAGGCAACGCTTTTCTTTTTGCCTGCCAATAACCCTCCATAGTAGCTTTTCATCAGGACGGCGGTGGATTCGTCTGAGACCTGCCACAAACTGACCGTTACACTTGACGAACCAGCAGCAAGGAACGCACGGCCAAGGCTCATCACACCTTCAGCCCGGCTTATTTTCCCGCTTCCAGTATTGCATGCAGACAAAA
>Ga0210405_10001289_pt1 | contig 29154 bp, 17 predicted proteins | sample IncBWH11MmetaG_FD_155492 | JGI IMG/M metagenome (GOLD analysis project Ga0210405, IMG submission 155492) | Forest soil microbial communities from Barre Woods Harvard Forest LTER site, Petersham, Massachusetts, United States - Inc-BW-H-11-M | ecosystem: Environmental > Terrestrial > Soil >...
ACGAGCCGCCCGATCGTCGCCATCTTCTCCGCGTGCGCCAATTTCGCCTGCAGCAGCGCCGCATCCGTGATGTCCGTCATCACCACCACCACGCTGTTCACCTGGTTTGCTTCGTCGCGCATCGGGCTCAAGCTGATCGAAAAATGCCCCAGCGACCCATCAGCCCGTCGCGCGCGCAATTCCAGGTTATCCACCTGCTGCCCGTGCGCCGTCGTCTGCAGTGCCGCGTCAAAATCTTTGCGGTGCGAACTCTCCACCCATTCCACCAGCCGGTGCCCGATCAATTCATCCTTTCGATACCCCGCCTCATAACACCGCCGGTTTGCGTAGCTGATCAGCCCCGCCGTATCCAGCACCAGAATCATGCTCTGTGTCGTATTCAGGATCTTCTGGTTAAAATCGCGCTCCCGCTGCAATTGCGACTGGAACATCTTCTGTTCCGTCACATCCAGCATCAGTCCGCGGATCTGCACCACATGCCCCAGGGCGTCGCGCACCGCGCTGATGTTCTGCATCGTGTGCAGCAGCCCGCCATCCTTTTTCCGCAGCGTCTCTTCGTAATTCCGCAGCGCGCCGCGCTCCGCAATCGCGCTCACCAGTCGCGCCTTCGCCGCCGGCGTCGGATAAAGATGCGCGCTCACGTCCGCCCGCAGCAGCTCTTCCGCGGATTCATACCCCAGCATTCGCACCAGCGCATCATTCACGTCCAGAAATTGTCCCTCTGGCGTTGCAAAAAATAATCCTTCCTGGATGCTGTCAAACAGCTCGCGATACCTTCTCTCCGCTTCCCGCCGGTCCGTAATATCTTTCAGTACATGAATCGTGCGCGATTCTTCTTCGGTCACGCCGCGCGTTCGCGACGTCGATACCAGAAACGTCCGCCCCGCGCTGGTCGCAATGTATTCTTCGCGCGCCTCGCGCGTATCCCGGCAGAAGGGGCAGGGAAGCGCGCTCCCCGTCTCGGCAATGTGCCGCAGGCTGCTGATCGGTTCTCCCACCAGCGCCGCCGGGGGAATCCCAAGTTCTGTCGCCAGCGACCGGTTCGTGCGTACAATCTTCCACGCCTGGTCATGTACGGCGATGTAATCGCTGATCGCGTCAATATCCTCGACCCACTGCTTCTTCGACCTCTCCAGTTGCGAAAACCGCCGCACTTTCTCCATCGAAAGCGCCGCGTGGCTAGCCAGCGCCGCCAGCAGTTTTTCTTCCGCCCGCGAAAAGCTCACCGCTTTCCGCACCATACAAAGCGTGCCCATCAGCTCGGCATCGCTCGCATAAATCGGACAAAACACAATGTGCTGTCCCGTGCGCATCAGTGGAAGCACTTCCAGCCCGGGCCTTCTCCGCCGCAGGCCCTGCACCAGCCACTCGCGTTCTTTTTCGTTTGCGGGAAAATCCGTCACCCGCGCGTAAATCTCCACGCGGCTTCCCACAATTTCGCCCACTCCGGCCCACTCCGCATCCAGCATCTCCGCGGTGCGCTCGGCGAACCCACGCAGAAATTCCGGCAGCACCCGCGAATTCGCGGCTTCTACCACCAGTTCCATCAATTCTTTGGAGTAGTCGTGCTTCGGCCTGCTGGAGCTCTTCCGGCCAGTAGCAGCCGCAGGGCGGTGCGCAGAGATGCTCTTCGGTTCACGCATAAGGGGCTCAGGGGCTTTGCGCGTCTCAAATTAAGAAACCACGCGCTTCCACGCTACTCAGCCATCTCATTCTGAGTCAATGGAACTTCCTCCCCTTGACACGCATTCGTTACCTTGCCAAACCGGCGTTCTCTCCTCCACGTCTCAGCGTGAGACCCAGCGCTTGATTCCTCAGCCGCGATGAGACATTTCCGCCGCAGACGTCTCCGTTCTTGAAATTCTCCCTTCTCTCTAATCTTCTAAATCGAAAGCAGTTAATGAACTGACCCCCAATTTTTCTCGACTCTCCATTTCCACCCGCATGATGGCATCGGACTTGCCTTCTCCCTCGTGGGGTACTTTCCCACCTGAGGAGGGTGTGGCTCAAATGGCATTCACTTGGAGCAAGAAAATGCTCGCAGCCGCTGCCGCGGCTCTGTTCGTCGTCTCGCTGTCGTTCGCTCAACAAACCGTCGTTGAAGAGGGCAAGCGCAAAGTTAAATCAAAAGTCACGCCGGCCATTCCGGAGCTCGCTCGCCGGATGAACATAACTGGCAAGGTCAAAATCGAAGTCGTCATCGCATCCGATGGCCACGTCAAGTCTTCGCGCGCCATGGGCGGACACCCTGTCCTGGTCCAGACTTGCCTGGACGCGATCAAGGAATGGAAGTTCGAACCTGCGCCGGAAGAGACGACGCAAGTGGTCGAATTCGACTTCAGGCAGTAACGCGGCGCCGGTCGCCGCTCGTTTGGCTCAAATTTTCGCAATCGGGTTTTGATTTGGGGTGTGGAGGAAGTGACGCAATGACCATCAAGCAGCAACTTTATCGGAGCTTTGGGGCGGTCTTACTGATCCTCCTCATTCTCCTCTTTGTGGATATCGGCTCGATTTGGAAAGCGGGTTCAGCGAGAAGCGAGGCTGCCAATGCATCGGAAAGCGTGCGGACTATCGAGTCCGTCCGCAACCAGATCATGCAGAACCGCCTGAATCTCAATAATTTCCTGCTGAGCGGAGATCCTCGCGATGAAGACAAGGTCAATCGTGGTTTCAGCGATCTTACCGACCTCGTGAAGCAGGGCGAATCCAAGACCAACAACCTGCAAACTGCGCTCATCCAAGTGGAAAGCACGGAAGCGAGCTGGGCCGACAATTTCGCGAAGCCTCTCCTGGCCAAGCGCCACCAGGTCGATTCCGGCGACGCCACCGTTTCCGACCTCCAGATTTTCTATTTGCAAAAAGATCCTGCATCCTGGCTCACGAAATCTTCCACCGTTCTGGACCAAGCGAACACCGATATCAGCAAAGCGCGTGATCAATCCGAATCTGCTGCGTCCACCGCCAGCAAGGCAAGTTTTGGCATTGTGGTTATCGGCACGATCTTTGCCATCGGCTTCGGACTCTTTAAAGCGGTTGGCACGGCCCGGTCCATCACCGAGCCGCTCCAACACCTCATCACCGTCGCCCAGGAAATCGGCAATTCCGGCGATCTCGACCAGAACATTGACATCCACCGCAACGACGAAATCGGCGCCCTAGCCACCACCTTCAACAACATGGTCGCGTACCTGAAGGAAATGGCCAGCGTCTCCATGGCCGTCGCCGAAGGCGATCTCGCTATCGAAGTCACACCACGTTCCAAGCGCGACACGCTGGGCAACGCCTTCGTGCGCATGTCCCACGGCTTGCAGGAAATCGTCCGCTCCACGCGCGACAGCGCTTCCCAGGTTTCCGCCGGCTCCAATCAGGTTGCGGGCGCTGCCGACGAATCCGCAAAGGTCAGCGTACAGGCCTCTTCCGCCATCGAAGAAGTCACCAGCACCATGCACGAAATGAGCATCAACGTGCAGAACGTCGTCAAGAACACCCAGGTGCAGGCCTCCAGCGTCGCGGAAACTTCCGCTTCCATCGACCAGATGGTCACCTCGATTCAGCGCGTTGCCGACACCGCGAAAGTTCTTCTCGACATCGCCAACCGTTCGCGCGAAGAAGTTATCACCGGCATCCAGACCATGGAGAAGACCACCGACGGCCTTAACCGCACCAACCGCGCTATCCAGTCGTCCGCGGAAATCATCAATATTCTCGGCCATCGCGCCGACGACATTGGCAAGATCATCGAAGTCATTGATGACCTCGCCGAACAGACCAACCTGCTCGCCCTGAACGCCGCCATCGAAGCCGCGCGCGCTGGTGAACACGGCCTCGGCTTTGCCGTGGTCGCCGACGAAGTCCGCAAGCTGGCCGAAAAGTCCACCCAATCCACCAAGGAAATCGCCGATCTCATCCAGAGCATCCAGCGCGAAGCGCGCCAAGCCGTCGAAAACATGGAGCACAGCACCCGCATCGTTGAAGAAGGCCTCAGTCTCGGCAACGATCTGGGCAGCGCCCTCCACAAAATTTCCGACGTCGTCACCGAAGTCTACAAATTCTCCCAGGAGATCGGCGCGGCCACCAACGAACAGTCCGTCGGCTCTTCGCAGATCGCCAAGGCCACCAACCGCCTCACGGAAATCACCCAGGAGATCAGTTCTGCCGTCGAGGAACAGGCTTCCGGCGCGCAAGCCGTCGTTCGCGCCATGGACAAGATGCGCGAGCTCGTTCAGCAGTCGGCCTCCAGCTCCACCGAGCTTTCCGCCGCCGCCGAACAGATGCTCAAACTTTCCCGCAACCTGCTCGACACGATGGATCGTTTCGTCATCGATCGCTCCAACCAATCACGGTTTCGTCGCGAAGCGCCCGCTACCCGGCGTCCCAAGGCAACCCGCGAATCCGGCGAACTCGAATACGCCGAACTGACGCGGTCCTGAGGGGGAGACACCTTCATGGAGAAAGAGCTCCAAATCGTCGGCTTTCGAATCGGCAGTGAGACCTACGGCGTTCGCATCGGGTCCGTCCGTGAAATTGTCCGCGTTCCGGAAATCACCACCGTACCCAGCGCCCCGGAACTCATCGAAGGTGTGATAAACCTTCGCGGGAAAATTATTCCAGTGATGGATTTGCGCAAGCGCTTCGGAGCCGCTCCCGCGCAGCCCGACAAAAAGAATCGTATTCTCGTCGTCGAGCTCGACAACAAGCTCATCGGCTTGATCGTCAGCTCCGCTTCGGAAGTGCTGAAAATTCCGCCTTCCGAAATCGAAGCTCCAGGCTCCGTTTTTGCAGACAGTGAATCCAACTATGTGACGGGAGTCGGCAAGCTCAAGGGACGCCTCATCATCCTCCTGGACATTGCCCGCCTTCTGCGCCAGCCCGAATACCGGAAGCTCGAGGAGGCCGTGGAACCCGTCGCGACTGTAAGGTAGCGCTTCACCGCGTTGCCGCCGCTTCGGTTTTCCCCAACACGCAACATGGGCACGATCACAGCTCAAATTCAGCTCACCGAAGCCGAACTCAAGCTGCTCCAGACGCTCGTCTACCAGGAATGCGGCATGTTTTTCGATGAACGCCGCTCACATTTTTTGAAAGACCGTCTGCAGCGCCGCCTGAAGGCTTGCCAACTCGATTCTTTTTACGCGTACTACCGCCTGCTCACCAGCCGCGAAGGCCGCGCCGAGCTTGCGCTGCTCCTCGAAAATCTGACCGTTAACGAGACCAGTTTTTTCCGCAACCGGCCGCAACTTGATCTCCTCCAGAAACAAGTTCTCGAGGAAATTCTTCGCCACAAGCAGGAACGCCGCGACTGGAATCTCCGCGTTTGGAGCGCCGGTTGCTCCGCTGGCCAGGAAGCCTATTCCGTCGCCATCCTCATCTGCGACGCTCTTGCGTACTACTACTTGCGCAATCCGTTGCCGTTTGAAATGCCTTCTCCGAAGCCCTTGATTCCTCCACCGTGGAAACTCGAAATCGTCGCTTCGGACATCAGCTACGCCAGCCTTCGCTCTGCCCAGGAAGGCATCTACAACGAACTCCAGATGGAACCCGTGGACTACACGACCCGTCTCCGCTATTTCGAAAAGTCCAGCGACAAGTACTCCGTTAAGCCGCAACTAAAAGAACTGGTCCAGTTCGACTTTCACAATCTCAAAACCGAATTCCTTCCGCGCCGCAACGATATCATTCTCTGCCGCAACGTCATGATCTATTTCGACGAAGCCGAGCAGAAGCGCCTCATCGAAAAGTTCTGGCACTGCCTGAATCCCGGCGGCTTCCTGTTCGTTGGCCATGCGGAAAGCCTCTTCGGCCTCACCCAGAAATTTCGAATGTTCCACGAAAACAACGGCACCGCCTACAAACGCATCGAGGTAAACTCTTGAGCTTCCTTCCCGATGAGCGGGGTGCGGAGCTTCGCGCTCTCTTTTTCGAGAGCGCCGGCGAGCTTCTCCAGACCATCAATGATGCCGGTCTGCAGCTCGAGAAGCGCCCTGCCGACGAGGAGCTCATTCGCAGCCTCCGCCGCGCCATCCACACGCTCAAGGGCGACTCCGCCGCCTGCGGTTTTTCGAAACTCAGCGAAATTGCTCACGAACTCGAAGACATTCTTTCCCCGCAAATCGGGCTTTCGCATGGCCAGCAGCTCGCCGAAGTCGTCCTCTCCGCCGTCGACACGTTCGAAAGCATGCTTAGTGCGTATCATAAGCACGCCGAGCCTCCTACACCTGCGCCCCTGCGCACGCTCATCCAACAGCTCTTGCAGTCTTCCCATGGCGCCCAGCCCTCAACCAAGTCCGCCGCCGGCTCCATCCCCGCGCGTTTCGATTGGAGCGAGTACGAACGCCTGATGATCTCCGAAGCGCTCCTCCGCGGCGACAACGTCTTCAACATCGCCCTGCGTGTCGATCCTAACAGTTCCATGCGCGCCGCCGCCTTTCAACTGATTCGCAACGTTCTCCACACCTGCGGCACAGTCATCGCCCTGCGCCCCGAAGACAATCTCGCCGCCGCTTCCGTCGAAATCGTCGAAGCCTCTATTTCCAGCAAGCATCCGATCGACCACATTTCCCATCGCTGCAAGATTCCCGCCGTCGTCTCCGAAGTCCGCATCGAAGCCGCGGAACACGCCGAATCGTCCGAACACGAACTCCTTGGCGATCTGCTCGAAGCGCAAGCCGCTCAAATTTCCTCTCGCGCAGCCGAAACCAGCGGTCCCGCTCCTGCCAATCAAGGCAACGGCTCTTCCGCGGTCGCCACTGTTTCGGAAAGTTCGCTTCGCGTGGATGCCGCGCGCATTGACGCCGTCATGAATCTCGTCGGTGAACTCATCATCGGCAAGTCCATGCTCCACCGTACACTCACGGAATTCGATGTCCACCACGCGCGCGACCCGGTGCGCGGCAAACTAGCCGAAGCCCTCGCGTTCCAGTCCCGGGTCCTCGATGAGCTGCACAAGTGCGTCCTCAAAATCCGAATGGTGCCTGTCGAACAGCTCTTCCGCCGCTTCCCGCGCGTTGTTCGCGACATCGCCAAACTCTGCGGCAAAGACGTCGCTCTCGAAGTCTCCGGCGAACACACCGATCTCGACAAAGGCATCCTCGACGCGCTCTCCGAGCCGCTCACGCACCTTGTCCGCAACGCCGTCGACCATGGCATCGAACCCGCCGACGAGCGCCTCGGCGCCGGAAAGCCCGCCCGCGGTACGATTTCGCTCAACGCCTACCATCAAGGCACACAAGTTATCATCGAAATCCGCGACGACGGCCGCGGGATCGATCTGAATAACATTCGTGAACATGCCGTTCGCAACGGTCTCATCAAAGTAGAAGATGCCACGCGCCTCTCCGATCAGGACGTCATGAATCTGATCTTTGAACCCGGTTTCAGCACCGCCACCGAAGTCACCGAGGTTTCCGGCCGCGGCGTCGGCATGGACGTCGTCCGCACAGTTCTCGATCGACTCAAGGGCACAGTCCACATCAGCTCCGGCAAAAACAAGGGCACCAACATCCAGCTCCGCGTTCCTCTCACGCTGGCCAGCATTCAAACGCTGCTCTTCCGCGTGGGCGGGCGTCTCTTCGCGGTACCGCTTTCCGCTGTCGTCGAAATCACCCGCATTCAGGATCAGGAAATTCATAAAGTCGACCAGCGCGAAGTCCTGCGCCTGCGCGATCAGATCCTCACGCTCGTCCGCCTCAACCAGCTCAATCGCATTCATCCGCTTGAGACGCCGAACTCCCCGAAGAAGAAGAGAAATTTCGTCGTTGTCATCGGCCTCGCGGAAAAGCGCTTCGGCCTGGTGGTCGACAGCATGGTGGGAGAAGAAGAACTCGTAATCAAAGCCCTTCCCGGCGAAATCGTTTCCAGCGATCTCGTCAGCGGCGCTTCCATCCTCGGCGACGGCACGGTCGTCCTGATCCTCAACGTTCCGGCAATTCTTTCCCGGCTTTCTCGATCCCTGCCTCTCGGAGCCATCGCATGAAAGAACGCGTCCGAGTACTGGTTGTCGACGATTCCGCACTCATGCGGAAGCTGATTCCCATGATCCTCGAGCGAGATCCCGACATCGAGGTCGTCGGCACGGCGATGGACGGCGCCTTCGCCCTGCGCAAAATCGCTGAGCTTCGGCCGGACATCGTCACCCTCGATCTCGAAATGCCGCGCATGGATGGCCTCGAAACCCTGCGCATGATCATGCGGAGCGCCCCACTTCCCGTTATTGTCTTCAGCACGCATTCCAAGGAAGGCGCCTATTCCACCTTCAAGGCGCTGGCCCTCGGGGCCATCGATTTTGTCGCCAAGCCCAGGAACGCCGCCGCCGGCAACCTCGAGCCTGTCGCTCTTCAGCTCGCCGAAAAAATCAAAGTTGCCAAGCGCGCGGGCGGTAGCAAGTCCATCCCCAAGCAGGTCCTCGAAGCTCCTCCGTCATCCAAGAAACGCTCGCGCCCGGCCCTTCCGCCGAATCGCGTCATCGCCATCGGCATCTCTACCGGTGGTCCCAATGCTCTTCAATATCTGCTCACTCAGTTTCCTGCGGATTTCCCCGCGACCTTCGTCGTTGTCCAGCATATGCCCGAAGGCTTTACGGACATGTTTGCCCGCCGCCTTGATGAATGCTGCGCGCTCGATGTTCACGAAGCAAAATCCGGTGACCTGCTCATCGCCGGCCGCGTCCTGATCTGCCCCGGTAATCGCCACATGATGGTGCGCCGCATGCCTCGCGGCGAGATGGTTGTCCTCTCGGACACGCCACCCATCAACGGTCATCGCCCTTCGGCGGACGTGCTCTTCCATTCCGTCGCCCAGGAATTCGGCCTCACTTCGGTTGGCATCATCATGACGGGCATGGGCGAAGACGGTGCCGAGGGTATCGGCGCAATCAAAGCAGCTGGCGGCATGACCATCGCCCAGAGCGAAGAAACGTGCGTCGTGGGCGGAATGCCCCGCGCCGCCATGATGAAGGGTTTCGTTCAGAAGGTGTTACCGCTCGATACGTTGGGCGCGCACCTGATCAGCCAGTATGGTTCCGATCGCAGCGGATCGGATAAGCAGGACAGTTCGGAAAAATCCGATAAGGGTGAAAAAGTTCCCGTTTCAACTCCGCGGGCCTGACGGGGCTCTGGAGCAAAAGGAGATGTTTATGCCACAGTTCGCGCCTCTACTTCGCAAGGACCACCAACCGGTCCGCTACCTCGTGGTGGACGATTCCGTCTTCGCGCGCAAAAACATCATGAAGATGATCGAGCTTTTTGGCGGCGAAGTTGCCGGCGAAGCCGGTGACGGCCTCACCGCCATCGCCGAATTCAACCGCATCAAGCCCGACATCGTTCTCATGGACATCACGATGCCGCAGATGGAAGGCATCGAAGCCGTCGAGCGTATCGTACGGCAGCACGCCGACGCGCGCATCATCATGGTCTCCTCCGTCGGCTACCAGGAAAACATTCTCGCCGCGCTGCAAAAGGGCGCCAAGCATTTCGTTCAGAAGCCCGTCAAGCCCGAAGTCCTGTATGAAATTCTACGTTACGTTCTCGGTGACGATCCAAATGCTGCGGGCGCGCCCGTCGCTCTCGCGGGGGAGCATCAGATATGAGAATGGAACTCATCCAGCCTTTTATTAACGCCGCCGACGCGGTTTTTGCCGAAGCCTTGCAGGCGCCCACGAAAATCGCCGACCTCTCGATGGACGAGGACACCTATCGCCGAAAAGGCGTCGCTGCCCTCATCGCCATCAAGGGCGACATCGAAGGCCGCGTCATCCTCGATCTCGCTCCCGACGTCGCCATGCGCGTCGCCAGCCAGCTTGCCGGCGCCGCCCTGCCCGAGAGCGAACAAGTCATCCGCGAAACCGTCTGCGAACTCGCCAACATGGTCATCGGCAACAGCGTCACGCTTCTCAACGATCAGGGTTTTCGCTTCAAGGTTTTTCCTCCCGACATTCACATGAGCGAGGAAGGCCTCAGCGGCAGCACCGACACGGAAGCCATGGTTCTCTGCATCGAGACCCCCTGCGGTGAAATCTACCTGAACATCGCCATGCACTACCTCCACCGCCGCCGCGCCGAGCGCTCCGCCGTCTCCACTCTCGACTAGCCCATCCCATCGACCCGAACGTGGAGGATTGTTTTGGTCCGCTCATCGCTGTTTCTATTTCCTCGCTAACTCTCCGCGCTCAGCTCTCCGCACTCCCAGTTTTCGCAAAAGGCCGGCCGATTTGGTGCCCTTGAAGAAAAAACCCTCAGGCGTGCTAGCTGCATTCTAAGAGTCTAATTATGAAAGAAATAGGCGCTTTCGAAGCAAAAAATAAACTTGCCCAACTCCTAGATCTCGCTGAGAACGGGGAGGAAATCATCATCACCCGCCATGGCAAGCAAGTCGCCCGTCTCGGCCTCATCCAAAAACCGTTCGACCGCGAAGCCGCCCGCCAAGCCGTGGAAGACATAAAGAAGATGAGCAAAGGAGTGAAGCTCGATGGGATAACCATCCGCGAACTTATCGACGAAGGCCGCCGATGACACTAGTCATAGATGCATCGCTTGCGCTTAGCTGGCTTTCGCGGATGAGCAGACACCACGGGGCATGGAACTTCTTCAACAGGTTTCAGGAACTGGCGCCGTCGTTCCCTCACTCTGGCGTCTGGAAATTGCCAGTGCCCTCGAGACCGGCATCAAACGCAAGCGCCTCGACGCCGCCTACCGGGATGCTACGATCCAGAAACTTCTCCGACTTCCAATAGAAACTGACCCGGACACCAACGATTACGCCTGGACCGCCACGTTGAGATTGTCCGATACCCATCAAATCACGGTCTACGATGCTTCCTATTTGGAACTTGCGCTTCGTCGCGGTCTGCCCCTTGCCACGCATGACGATCAACTCGCCGCTGCCGCCGCCAAGGCCGGCGCAACCCTTCTGCCCACCCGCTGACCCCGTCCTCCTTTTTTACCTTCCTGTAGTACACTCGCTCCGCTTCTGTTTCTTTCTTTGCTTATCCCGAAATCTGGAGGATGATCTTGACCCGTTCGTCTTTTTTGTTTTTAGCACTGACTTTCCTCGTCTCGGCCATTCATGCGCAAAATCCCGTCTCTCCCGACACTCCCGAACCCGGTTCCGTCGACGAAATTTCAAAAGCTACCACCGAACCCCGCTTCCTCTCCCCTTGGGTCTCCTATCTACCCGCGTCCTCCACGGTCCCATCCCCACGCGCCTTCTTCGGCCGCATCATGGGCGCCCCGGGTGAACTCGTCGACTCCGCAAAAGCCTACGCCTACTGCCGCGCCCTCGCCGCCTCTCCCCGAGTCCGCGTCTTCACCATCGGCAAATCCGAAGAAGGCCGCGACATCCTCCTCCTCGCCATCGCCGATGAAAAGGGAATTGCCTCCCTCGATCAGCTCAAATCCGCCACCGCCGCCCTCGCCGATTCCCGCAAAACCGATTCCTCCACCGCCGAAAGGCTCATCGCCACTTCGCGCCCCATCTACTATTTCAACGCCGCACTCCATTCCGACGAAACCGGGTCGACCGAATCCGTCCTCGAACTCGCCTACCGCCTCGCCGTGTCCGATCAACCTATGATCCGCCGCATCCGTGAAAATCTGGTCGTCCTCATCAATCCGGTCTCCAATCCCGACGGCCGCGACAATCAGGTCCAGTGGTTCTATCGCTACCTCAAAGGCAAAACCGATCGCGCCTCTCTCCCCCGCCAGGCTCCTCCGTACTGGGGCAAATACGTTTTCGTGGATATCAATCGCGACGCCCACCAGCTCACCCAGGAAACCACCAAAGCCGTCGCTCGCATGTTTTTTGACTGGCACCCCACCGTCATCCACGACCTGCACGAAGGCATGCCATTTCTCATGACCTGGAACGGCACGGGCCCCTACAATCCCGATGTCGATCCCATCTCCTTCACCGAGTTTCTCGCCCTCAGCTTCCACGAAGTGCAGACTCTTACCGGCCTCGGCATGCCCGGCGTTTCCACTTGGAATTTCGGCGAAGGTTTTGCCGAACTGTTCCTCGATTCCGTTGCCATGAACCATAATTCCATCGGCCGCGGTTACGAAACCTTCGGCAACGGCACCGCCGAAACGCTCACCTGGTTGCTCACTGGAGAAGAAACGTCCCGCGAATGGTATCGTCCGCTTCCTCCCTCCGTCGGAAAAGTCACTTGGTCCGCGCGCGACAACCTCAACTACAACGAAACCGGCGCACTCGCCGCTCTCGACTACGCCGCCACCAACTCGCACGCCTTCCTGCACAATTTCTACGAAAAAAGTCTTCACTCCTATCGTAAAGGTCTCGACGAATCTCCCGCTGCGTTCCTCATTCCCGACGACCAGGGCGATCCCGCGCGCGTTGCGCAGCTCGTTGCGCGCCTGATCAGCCAGCACATCGAAGTCAGCCGCGCGAAAGAGCCTCTCCATCTGAAAGAAGGAGCCTTTCCCGCTGGCACCTACGTCGTGCGCCTCGACCAGCCTTATCGCAATTACGCAGTGGATCTCCTCGCTCCACAGCTCTATCCAAAAGACGCCGTCGAACCCTACGACGACGTTTCCTGGGAACTTCCCGCGCATTATCATCTGCAAGCTGTGCCCACAGACGACGCTTCCGTGCGTTCCGCCGCACTCACGCCTCTCACCGAAGCCCCGCAACCCCACGGCAAAATTTCCGGCGCTGGCCCCGTCTTTCTCCTGAAAGACTCCGGCCAGGAAAGCCTCCTCGCCGCGCGCTACCTTCTCTCCAATTTCAATATTGAAATCGCCGAGCGCGCGTTCACCGCAAGCGGTGGCGACTATCCCGCAGGTTCCTGGATCCTTCCTTCACAGCCCAGCCTCCCCGACGCTCTACGCCAAATCTCCGATCAACTCGGTCTCGACTTCACCGCCGCCGCTTCCGCCCCCGATGTCGCCCACCACACCGCGAAGGCTCCACGTCTCGGCGTGTGGGTGCCTTGGGCCGACACGGACTCCATCGGCTGGGTCCGCTACTCCTTCGACCAGCGCAAAGTTCCCTACATCTATCTCCGTGACGAAGACATTCGCGCCGGACATCTCAACGATAAAATCGACGTCCTTCTCTACGGCCACGTCGATCTCGAACTCGCCGAGCAGATTCAGGGCATTCCCAAGCGCTGGAGCCCCATGGCCTTCAAGAAGACGCCGCAAACCCCCAATTTCGGCACTCCCGCCGAATCCGACGATATCACCGGCGGCATCGGCTATCAGGGTCTTGCGCAAATTCAGGATTTCGTCGAGCGCGGCGGCCTGCTGATCACGCTCGGCAGCGGCTCCATGCTTCCGCTCGAAGCCGGACTCGTCCGCGGAGTCCGCCGCGATGCCGGCGGAGTTCCGCGCAGCACGCAAGGCGGCGGAAGCGATGCCGCTGCTGCCGCTCAGCGAGCCGCCACACGCACGCCTGGTTCTCATTTGCGCGTCACCTTCGACCGCCCCGACCATCCAATCGCCTACGGCTATTCGCTACACACCTATGTCTTCCGCCAGAATTTTCCTTTGTACGCCGAGCCCCGCCGCTGGCTACGGATGGCCTATTGCACTACGTGTCTCGACGGCCCCATTGACACCAGCACGGTCGTTCTCGAATGGGGCGACACCACCGGCGCGCCAATCCTCGTCAGCGGTCAAATTTGGGGGGAAGGGAACTTGATCGGCCGCCCGGCGATTCTCGATTCAGCCGTAGGCAGCGGCCACATCATCACATTCAATTTCAATCCAATTCACCGCGACCTGAATCGCGGCGACCAGCGCATGCTCTGGAACGCAATCTTAAACTGGCAATCCATCCTCGCCGCCCCCGCAAAATAAGTGGCAGCAATCGTGCCCTATCTTGTAGGGCTCGCCGACCGTGGGCCGAACACTTTAGTTACACACAGTGCTGTCATCCTGAGCGCATTCGATAAGGTCCGGTGTTTGGACTCCGGTCGTATTTACCGGAGATGCGCGAAGGACCTCAACTCATCCGACTCAACAACTGTTTGTTAGGAGAAAACTGGAGAACTACTCTGGCGACCGCAAATACGCCGCTCCATGCCGAAACAATCCCGCCGAAGCAATCGGCTGCGAAAACACGATCCGTATCGGCACAAAAATCGCGCCCGCTCCCGGTGTGTACGGCACCGCCACTTCCAACCGCGTTCCCTCTGCGTAAGCATTCCTGCTGCGGAAGCTGATTCCGCCCTTCGACAAATCCTCGCACACCGCCACTTCTTCCTGAAACCCGCGCTGCCGGATGCACGCCAGCACCCGCGCCTTCACGCGCAATCGATTTCGCCGCGGCACCACGCGCTCTTCCACCGCCGCCCGCGAAGGCAACGCCTCCGCCGAATTCGCATCCGACTGCGCCTCCACCCAGATCGACGGCGCATCGCAATGCTTGCAAAGCCGCGCCGCGCACCGCCGTACCTCAAACGATTTCAACTCCATCTCGTTCAGGTACACCACTTCGCGCCGCTGGCAAAAGCTGCATTCCATCAGCAGCCGCGCCAGCGCCTCTTCGCCCTGCTGCGGCGTCGGGAATTCAATCTCCCAGAAATCCGCCCGCGGCTCCAGAATCGCCACCGCGTAGAGAAAGCCTTCCGCCTCATGATCAATCTCCGCCACGATCTGTGCCCGAGCCGTTTTTACAATGTCCCCTTCCAAGGTCCGCCGCAGCGTCAAATCCTGGCCCGTAAAAAGCTTTTCCTGCAGCCGGATCACCCCGCCATTCCGGCTCACCAGCAGCGATTCCGCGGGCTTGGTTACGGCTACACCATCGCCATTGAACCAGGAGGCTTCCACCTCCAGACGCAGCGTGACCCGGTCGCTTTGACGCATTCCTTCGGCTCGCATAAATCGATGCAATGGGGAAATTGCTTACACTTCAGGCTAGCATGCCGAAAATGGCCGCAGTCCGGCCCTCTGGCCAGCATTGTCGTACCCACTAATAACCTGGCCGCGCCGGCTCCCGCGTCCGGTTAACCCTTTCGCGGCCATTCGGCAACCGGTCATATCCAATCGTCCATCCTTCGGGCAAACTGAACTTGTGTTGAAGTTTGATTCGCCCTCAGGCTTCTTCCGCCCCGCGTATGCTCAAGGTGTGTTAAGTGAACAAAGTCATCTCTATGGCCGACCGCAATGGATCAAATTCCAGCGTCACGGGAGTTCGCGACCGCCGCTACGCCATCCGTTTTCCCTTTGCCGCTGACGTGGAATTGATCGACATGGAATCCGGCAAACAGGTGGAAGGCGTCACCTCGGACATTTCCCTCGGCGGCTGCTTCGTCTGCACCAGCAAACCGCTTCCCATGAATGCCCGCGCACGCATGAAACTCGTCCGCAAAGGCCAGGTCCTCGAAGCTCTGGTCGTTGTCCGCATCGTCAAGCCCCGCATCGGAATGGGCATCGAGTTCTTTGACCTCGAGCCTCCCTACAACGAAATGCTTATCGCCTGGATCGACGCCCTCCGCCAGGCCCGATGACGCATTTGTCTTGATTTGCTCCCCACTGTCACCCCGACCAGAGCGACGGCGGTGTTTGCCGTCGCGGAGTGGAGGGACCAAGGCAATATTTTCAATTGAAAGGTTGTTTGTTCAAAAGTCAGCATGGCCAATCGTCCGATCGGCCCTTCCGTCGCCTCCTAGTGCACCGTCTCCATCGGCTTCCTGCTCTTTTCATAAAACTCATTCTGCAATTTCAAACTCTCCTCATCCGCCTTCACCGCTCGGATCGCCCGCACCACCGTAGTAATCCACGCCTGCAAATCCTCCTCCCCCTGTTCCTTTGTAGCCGTGGATCCGTCGCCTGAATAATGATTCGGAAATCGCGCGTACCACCAGATTCCCGTGTACACATTCTCCGGCAGCCTCACCCTCTTCTGGTCTGCCCCGGATTCGTTGTTCGCGCGATCCATGTGTGTCAGGTTCGGATGCGTCACCAGCATGTTCGACGCTTCCGTCTCCCCCGCATGCCAGTCCGGCCCATTTTTCTCCGCCCGAGCTTTCTTCGTCGCGTCGTGTCCCCATTGCACGTACACCACATACTCATGCGGAGCATCGAGCTGCGTCTGCGCAAAATACGGCAACAGATTCTCATTCCCGCCGTGGCCGTTCACGATGATCACTTTCTTGCAGCCGTTCCGCCCCATCTCATCCGTGGTCGCCTGCAGCAATTTCATCTGCATCTCCGCGCTGTACGCCACCGTCCCCGGCTCATGCCGCGCCTCCGCAATCTGCCCGAAATAATAATCGGGGAAAATTACCGCATACTCCTGCTGCACAGCGTGCTCGGTCACGTAGCGCACGTTCAGCAAGTCGGTTCCCAGCGGCAAGTGCGGGCCGTGCTTCTCCAGAATCCCGAAGGGCAGCAGGCACGTTCCCTGCGCTTTGCCAATCGCCTGCCGAAATTCTTCCGCCGTCAGCTCTTCCCATTTCGCAGACAGCTTCGTCTGCCCCTGCGCGCAGCACACCGACGCAACTCCCACCACGAAAATTCCAATCGCCCATCGAAGCATCCCCGCCTCCCAGTGTCGTGACGAAATTGTTGCCGCCAAATTGTAACGTAGGCATGCCACGCGAAGTAGTGCCGAAACGCGAAGGATGGAAACTCCCTAAAAGGAAACCAGTAGGAATGGGTAACAATGAAGCCGGCAAATCTGGTTTGCCCGGTAGCGGCGTGAGGCAACCTTCAAGCGGACCGTTTCATCCATCACTTCAGTCAGTTTCCAGGTGCAGGGAAACATGCGCAGTAGCGTTCCCATAGCCGCGTTGCTTGTTGGGCTGCTCGTCGTTGCCCCGGCCTTCGCAAACCCTCAAGGAAGCGATTCCCGCGGCGCAAACGAAGCCACCGCATCGTATGGCCGCCCGCCCCAGGCTGTCATTGACGAAATTAAATTCGTTGGCCTTCACCGCATCGCAGCGGAAGCAGCAAAGTCGCGACTCTCTATACATGCCGCCGAGGAGTTCGACTCAGGGCGAATCGCGGCTGACGTTCACGCGCTGACCAAGGCAGGCTGGTTTGAGGATGTTTCCGTCAAAGCGGAGGACTCGGATCGTCACCCTGAATCAGCAGATGACCGTCAACACGTTCATCTCCAATTCCATGTACGGGAGTATCCCTATCTAACCGGTGTCAGATTCACCGGATCGAAACTGTTGTCTCAGCAACAAATCAAGAAACTCCTCGATGACAAAAAGCTATCGCCGCAGTTGGGAACTCCGGCCGACCCTGTCCAGCTGCATCGCGCCGCACTTGCAATTCAATCGGAACTCGCCGCCGCGGGACACCCGGAGGCTCAAGCACTCATTCAACAAGAAAAACTTTCCGGCCAAAGAGTGAAAGTCCAATTTCAGATACGCGACGGGCCGCGCTTGCCTGTCGTGCAGGTAAGTTTCTCAGGCCATCCGGAGATTTCCGACAAAGTCCTGCGCAAGCAAATGCGTGAAGTCGCTCCGGATGCGTGGTTCTCGGGATTCCGCAACAAGAATGTTTACACACCAGAAAAATGCGAAGAAGATCGCGTCAATCTGCTCACCTATTTGCAGAATCATGGATTCCCGCAAGCCCGCGTAGGCACCCCCCACGTTACGGTCGTGAATGCTTTTTCCGGCCCTTCCTCGCCCTGGCGCTACCGTCCCGTTCAACCCGGCTTGACCGTTGGCCTGCCGGTCGAGGCAGGCACCTTCTACACCTTCGGACCCACGGAGATAAGCGTCCCTCTGCGGCAGCAACTAAACTCAGTAAAAAAAGGCGATCTGTTTTCTCCAGATGTCACTCCGGGGCGCCCGTTCTCTGAACACGCCATCCAAAATCTACGCCGTGACTGGGAGATCCGACTGCATCGAAATGCCAAGCGACAACGAGGCGACGGAGCTTATCGCCTGCGAGCCAGTCCAACTTTCGATCGCACGACGCACATCGCCTCCGTGAAGTTTGATTTCGACCCCACGCCTCCTTACATCGTGCGGCGAATCGAATTCCGCGGGAATCAGCGGTTTCCAGACAGATATCTTCGCCGGCGTATCCCCCTGAGCGAAGGCCAACCTCTCGACGAATATGCAATCGAAGCAGGTCTCGCGCGCCTTGCTCGAACGGGATATTTCCAACCTTTCAAAAAAGAAGACGTTCAGATCGAGCCTCACGAAGCAAGCCGCACAGCCGATGTGACCATTCACCTTCACGAAAAAGGCAAACAACGCATCACCTTCTCCGGTGGACGCCAGCAATTCGGAAGCACCGTCGGAATCGCTTACACGGTTTTCAATCTGCTCGGCCTGGACGAATTTCTTTCCACGCAAATCGACGGCGGACCGGAGACGCTGCAATTAGCCATTGGTTTTGCGAAGGAAGGCTTTCTCGGCTCGCGAGGCACCCTCGCGCTCTCCGTATTCGACACATTCGTACGTCCGCGTTTAACGCCCGGCGTGCAGGGACCATTTCAGCGCTCGCAAACGGAGGGCGTCAATCTCGGTTGGAGTTACGCCGCCTCTGATGTGGACGTGATCGGACTCAACTTCGGAATCTCGCGATCCCTCACCGAATATGCGGTCAATCAGCCCTCAACCACCACAAATCCTCAACCAATTGATTTGCAAAGCAAAACTTCCAGCCACTCCCTCGGAATCGGGTGGACGCACGATGTGGGAGATCAAAGAATACAGTTGGCCGACTCGGTTTCCGGAGGCTGGCTGGGAGGCAACGAGAACCTGCTGAAATCGAAAGCAGAATTTGGGCAGATTTTCCCGGACGAAATGTTCAATCATCACAACGCCTGGGCCTTCCGCACGACGGTCAGTGCGGCAGGCAGTTATAAAGGAGACATGCCGTTGTATGCGCGCTTTTTTTCAGGCGACGATCTGGTGAGGGGCTTGCGTCCCGGAGAACTCGGACCATATCAGGCGTTCGCCACCGTCTCGCCTTCCGGTGCAACGACCTACTCAGCCGCGCCCGGCGGCTCAAACCTCATAGCCGCCTCGAATTTGGAATACCGTTTTCCCCTCAGCCGCGGAGTCGAAGGCGCGACATTCTTCGATGCCGGCTCCGGCTTCCTGCTTCCGAACTGGCTGGGGCAAACGCGTCCTTCCTTGCTCCCTGCCACCAACGGTCTGGTTCATGGCACCACAGGGTTCGAACTCCGCTGGACTCTGCCTGTGGTCGGCACGCCCTTGCGCGTAAATTATTCCTTCAACCTTCTCCGCTTGAGCCGCAACTTCCTCATGCCGGATGGCTCAACCTTTCGCCTGCATGATCGCCTCGGCGCGCTAGGGTGGGGCCTCGGGCCGCTCTTCTGAGTATTTAGGTCGCTCGAGCAAAATATCCATCAAGCTGCCAACCGCGCTTTTCCGTCGCAAAATCGCGGGCTTGATGTAAAATCCACGCAGGTTCAGGTCCCCGGTCTCGTCAGCATCAGCAATTGAACGAAAAGACGATCTATGGCGCCGGCCAGCAGAGAATGCCCGAATTGTCACGCGACGAATATCTCTTCCTCGTCGGTGTGTACTTCCTGCAAGACTCCCTTTCCCCTCGGCGATGCCACGTTTCTCGGCGACCCTCGTCGCGACGAGAACGCCACTTTCCTCGGTGGGGAAAACGCCGGCGATCCTGACGTTCCCGGCGCGCAGGGCTGGTCGCAGCCTGTTCCTCCTCCTAGCGCTACGGCCATTCGTGGCGGCCACCTGCCCAAGGGCATGCGCCTCGGGAAGCGCTACGAAATCGTTCAGATGCTTGGCGAAGGCGGCATGGGCGCCGTCTACAAAGCCTGGGATCTGGAACTCGACCGCCTGGTCGCCCTGAAGGTAATCCGTCCGGAACTCGCGGTCCACGAAGAGATTCTCCAGCGCTTCAAGCAGGAACTGATTCTCGCCAGGAAAATCACCCAGAAAAATGTCATCCGCATCTTCGATCTCGGCGAAGCCGATGGCGTGAAGTTCATCACCATGGAGTTTATCGAGGGCAAAGATCTGACTTCCCTCATCAAGGAAAAAGGGCGCCTGACTTTTGAGGAATGCGCCGACGTGGTCTACCAGACCTGTACAGCGCTCGACGCCGCGCATTCTGAAGGCGTGGTGCACCGCGATCTGAAGCCGCAAAACATTATGGTGGAAAAGAGCGGCCGCATCATCGTCATGGATTTCGGTATCGCCCGCACCATGGAGCAGGGTGGCGGCATGACCCAGACGGGCGCGCTGATTGGCACGCCGGACTACATGTCGCCCGAACAGGTGATGGGTGAACACGTCGACGCCCGTTCCGACCTCTTCACTTTGGGAATTATTTTTTATCAATTACTCGTCGGGCAGCTTCCCTACAAAGCGGACACCATCCAAGGAGCGATGTTCAAGCGCACGCGTGAAAAGCCCAGGCTGCCGGCCGAGGTGGACCCGGGCGTTCCCGCGCTCCTGAGCGACATCACCGCGAAGTGCATGCAGATGGAACCCGCGCAGCGTTATCAGAACGCGCTCGAAATCCAGCGCGACATCGATTCCTGGCGCGGCGGTTCGACGAGGCGCATCGAACTCCCCGTCGAAAAGGAACCGGCGCCGGCTAAAAAGCCGCTTTCTCGTATGACCATGACGCTCACAGCCGCCGCCGTGATTGTGCTGGTCGGCGGTGGTATTTATGCAACAAGGAAGTACGTTTTGCCTTCTGGCGCTCCCTCAGCTCCCGCCGCGCCGCTGCATTCCCTCGCGATCCTGCCGTTTCACAACGCCACTTCGGATCCGAAGCTCGATTGGGTCGGCTCCGCGATGGCGGAAATGCTCAGCACGGATGTGGGGCAATCCGCCAGCGTGCGCGCCGTTTCTTCCGAACGCGTCGGCCAGGTGATGAAGGACCTGCACGTCACGCCGCAAGCGGACCTCGACGCTTCGACGATCGGGCGCATCGCCAATCAGAGCAACGTGGACACGGTGGTTTCCGGAAGCTACATGCAGCTCGGCGATCGCATTCGCATTGACGCGCGGATCCAGGATTTGAAACGCGGGCAGTCCATCTCGGTCAAGGAAGAGGCCGCGGGTGACAAGGAAATTTTCGCGGCCGTGGATCGCCTCGCAAACCAGATCCGTGAAAATTTGGCGGTGTCGAAAAACTTGCTGAAGGAACTCCAGGAACACGCCTTCAAGCCTTCCACTGCTTCCGTCCCCGCATTGCGGGAGTACAACCATGGCCTGGAAGAAGCGCGCGCTGGGAAAAACGCCGCCGCCGCCCAGAGCTTTCAGGCAGCCATCAAGGAAGACCCCCAATTCGCGCTGGCTTACGTAAAGCTGGCGCAGGCCTATTCGGATCTTGGCCAGGACGAAGATGCGGAGCCAGCGGCCCAAAAGGCCGTTTCCTTGAGCGCTTCGCTTCCAATGCAAGAGAAATATCTCATCCAGGCCAGCTACGACCACATCGAGAAGGATTTTCCGAAAGCGATTGAGGCTTACCAGAATTTGATCAAAGTCTCTCCCGACAATACCGACTATCTTTTTGATCTTGGCATGGCCTATGAAAACACCGGCGCTTATGACAAAGCGAAGGAAATGTTTGCCAAGGTCGTGGAGCTTGACCCCAAGCGCATCGCCGGCCTGCGCTCGCTTGGCCGCGTCCAGATCGAAAGCGGGAATTCCCAGGCGGGACTTGAATACCTGACGCGCGCGCAAGCACTCTCGATTGAGCTTCAGGACGACGCCGAACGCGCGCAAATCCTGCAGGCCATGGGCGTGGCTTATTCGACGATGCAGCGCCCCGACGACGCGCTGAAAAATTTTCAGGAATCGCTCGAAATCAAAACGAAGCTCGGCTTGAAGAAAGGAATTGCCGACAGCCTGCAGATGATCGGCTCGATTTACGACGCCACCGGCAAGCCCGATCTGGCGCTGAAAAATTACAATCAGGTGCTGGCCATCCGGCGCGAGATCGGGGACAAGCAGGGCACCGCGAACGTCTTGAGCGACCTCGGCGATTTTTATGTCGAACACGGCAAGTACGACGACGCGCTGCGCTTGTTCAAGGAATCCCTCCAATCGCAGATCGAAATCCACAACGACCAGATGCAGGGCCAGGTGCTGAACAATATCGGCAACACGTATTTCTCCAAGGGCGATTACGAAAATGCGCGCACTTATTTCGAGCGGGCCCTGCAGGTGCGCGAAAAACTGAAAGTTCCATCGGATATCGCTGACACGCTGAACAACTTGGCGGAAACTTCCATGCGCACCGGCCAGTTCGAACAGGCCCAGGATCAGTATCTGAGGGTGCTGGATCTGCGCCGCTCGTCGGGCGACGCACGCGGGGCGGCGCTCGTATCGTCCGGTCTCGGAACGCTGTTTGGGTATCAGGGGAGATTCGGGGCCGCGGTCAGCGCGCAACAGGATGCGGTGAAAGGATTGGCGGAGGCCAAGGAGCAGGGATTCTATTCGACCGAAGTGCTGACGGCCTACGGCCACGCGCTGGCTCAGGCCGGCCGCGGCGAAGAAGCCGCAAAGGCGCTGTCGGATGCCTTGAACGCCGCGCGCACGGACAAGAATCAACCGCAAATTGCCACCGCGCTCAGCTACCAGGGCGACAACGCTTACTATCGGGGCGATGTGAAGGGCGCCGCCGCGGCGTATCAGGAATCTCTCCAAGCAGCCTCAAAGAGCGGCGACGCGCATCTCGTGCTGCTCAATAAAATTAACCTGGCCAAAGTCGCCGTGGCCAATGGCAAATTTGCGGCCGCAGCCAATGAGCTACGCGCCCTGGGCGAGGAAGCCGATTCCCTTGGCCTGAAATACCTCTCCACGCAGTGCCTAGTGCTTCGCGGCGAAGCCCTGATCGGCACAAAGGACTATGCCGGCGCCCTGAAAGAATTAAAGTCCGGCACCCTGCGCAGCGAGAAACTCAAGTTGAACGCGTTACTGGCCGAAAGCCAGTATCAATGGGGCCGCGCCCTCGAACTTTCCGGTAAAGCCCCCGAAGCCCAGAGCCACTACGACGAAGCCCGCCGCGCCGCCACCGAAGTCCAAAAAGACGCCCAGAATCCCGGCATCACCAAGCGCTACGACCTGGCCCCCCTCTTCGCCGAAAAGGGCAAGTAGGCGCTCACGCGAACAGAGCGCTTCCCCGGCCATTTCAAATGAAATTTAAGGAGTATTCGCTACCCGCCACCGTCGAGGCGGCCCAAGTTTCGGTTTACTGAGCCGCGCGGCGGCTGGTTAGAAAACCGGCTAGAAGCCCACTGGCGAGCAATAGCAAAGTCCCCGGCTCTGGCACATTGGTGGTGGGGCTGATAGTGGCCGTGTATTTTGCGAAAAGGTCGACCACCTTTCCGTCGTCCAGGCTCACTCCCAGATCGAACATGCCTGAATTGAACGAGTTCGGCGGGAGAGTATCGGCCGTAAAATAGAATAAGATACCTATCAGCGAGTTCCCGTCTGAAATTTTGCTGCCCGGTCCGCCAAACAGGTCAAAAACGCTGGAGTCTGGGTTGCCGTTAAGCCAACTCCCCCCGTTGACGTAAAGTCCTTGAATCCCTTCGCCGCTATTATTGGTGACGTCATATTGCCAGATGAGCAAGCTGCCGGGATTTCCCGTCAGGTCGGCCTTGACCAGGTTGAATGTAATCGAACCTGTGCCGGCAGACTCGGTATCCGCTTGGGCCGTCCCCGCGAACAAAATCAGGCCGAGGCAGCCTACGAGAATCCCGAAAATAGTACGGAGGTGCATTGGCAATCTCCCTTTTTCGACCCAATTTGTTTGAGTCTAACGAATTCTAAGCCTTAGTACCAATAGTTCTCCGGTCATAGCCCCCGCTCGCCCCGACGTCAATACGAGATCACCTGAGAGGACGAGTAGGCAAAGGTCTTGCTTGCGACGTCACTTACGTTTCCGTTTTCCGTCATCAGGAAGCCGGTAACTCCCGCCGGAACGTTCAGGTAGATGCGCACAATGGTCGATGCCCCGACGTTCAGAGAACCGAAATTGTCGGGCAGTGCAGGGAATAGGGCCGTGTTTACAGTGACCATGCCCGTCCCGGTAAGGGTCCGGAATACCAGAGCGTTGATGGTTGCGTTGCGAGCAACTCCAGTGCCCGTATTGGTGACCTGTAGGTCTTCGTAGAAGCTGCCGTTCTGTGTGCCGGAACCCAACGGCTTGAATGTCAGCACCGGTTCGCCGCCGGTGTTGACCGTCAGCGTGGTGCTACTGTCTTTTGCGGTGCTCAATAGCGAATCGCCCGCATACGAGTAAGTAATCGGATACGGCGTCGCGGAAGCGGGAATCCCCGCGGTTGGGAACTGCAGAGAGAATACGCCGTTGCTTCCGACGGTAGCCTGCTGCGTCACTCCGTTGATGGTGATCGAAACCTTCTCGCCGCTGGGTGCGAACTGCGTGCCGTTGCCGATGACTCCGCCGAGATTAATCGAGCTGGTCCCAACGGGAATCATCTGCGAAGCCGTGAGGCCACTGAACATTACCGTGATCGGCTGCACAACGATGCTGCCGATCGACAGCAGTTGCTCTGTTCCGACCGTCACCGTGCTGGGGCTAATCGTTGTGCCCGCCGCGGAGGAGGCGCTCTGGATGTGCAAGCTCAGACTTGTGCTCTGGTTCAATGTGCCGAACGCGCAATTCAGCACCTGGCTGCCCACCGGCCCTGTGATGGCACACGTGCCGGGTCCCGCGTAAGCCGGACTGATCGTCCAGTTCACATTCGTTCCGCCAGGTAGCGGCGTGCTCAGTGAAACATTGTTCGCGACTGCCAACGCGCTGTTGCTCACGGCGATCGTGAAGCCGATCGGGTTGCCCGCCGTCACCGTTGCCGCGTCAGGCGTCGTCGTTACCGTCACCACCGGCGCAAAGATCGGCGGGAACGCGACAACAACGTCGCTGAAGATTTTCGACTTCCCCCCGATAAGCGGGTCCACTTTCTTGGTGGCATCGAACACCGTGGTGATGTCGAAAACGAACTGGCAGAAGATCGCTGGATTCGTCGCCACCCCGGGATTCCCGATGAGCATCGGTGTGGTGCAGTCCGTGCCATAGGGCGAGTTCGGCATAACGAAGCTGGATGGATCGTAGTACAGCCGCGGTGTGCTGCCGGTCCAGGGCGCTGGCGGCACGAACGTGCCGTTGTTGTATGTGATGTTCCAGTTGATGGGTCCAACGTACATTGATGGATCCGGTTCCTGGCCTGGATTCTGGAAGTAGACGGAATACACCACGCAGTTGCCGTTCGCGTAGGGATCGCACAGCGGCACGATCGTGTCTCCGTTCGGCTTCGCCAGGAAGTTGAAGAACGACTTGAAGCGGCAGTCGAAGTCCTGCGTTGGCGTCAGGCCGTTTGTGCAGATGCCGTCTCCGTTAGTCGGCGGTATTTCGGTCGAGACCACGGTCAGGGTGAACGGCGTGATCACCTGCCCAATCGTCAACGAAGTGGCATGTGCGTTGGGATCCAGGCAAGGATTTCCCGGCGAAGGATTCGGATTCGACGGGCAGTCGTAAGTGGCCATGCCAGTGGCGTTGGTGCCCGGTGTGAACGGCACGGGGATCATCTTTGGCGGCGGCACAAACGAAGCCGTCACGGATTGCGCGGAATTCATCGTGATGCTGCAACCACCGGTGCCGGAGCAAGCCTGGAGCCATCCGCCAAACGTGGAAGGCGCCGTCGGATTGGCAGTCAGCATGACGACGGTGCCGACCGGATAATTCGCCGTGCAAGTCCCGGTGATTTTGCCGGCCGTGTTCACGCAATCGATCGAACCGAGATTGTCCGTAACGCTGCCGGTGCCGGTCCCAATAAGCGTGACATTCAGCGGGAATGTAGTAATGACGACCGGCGTAACCGTCAATTGTGCGGTGCCAAAAATGTTCCCGCTTGTGGCCGTGATGGTGATGGGGCCGCCGGCCTTCACACCCGTGGCAACGCCCGCAGCGTTGATCGTGGCAATCGTGTTGTCAGACGAAGTCCAGTTCACACTGACAGCGCCAGTCGTGCCATCCGAGAAGTGGCCCGTGGCGGTGAACGGTTGCGTGAGTCCAGCAGCAACAGTGGTTGATGTCGGGGCAACGGTGATTGTCTGGAGTGTAGCTGCTGTCACGGTGAGTTGCGCCGTGCCGCTGATCGCCGCATTGGCGGTCGAAGTGGCGGTGATGGTGATGGGGCCGCCAGCCTTCACACCGGTGGCAACGCCGGAAGCATTGATGGTAGCGATCGTTGTGTTGGCCGAGGTCCAATTCACACTCACCGCGCCGGAGGTCCCGTCGGAGAAGTGACCCGTGGCGGTGAACGGTTGCGTGAGCCCTGCCGTGACACTAGCCGACGGTGGAGCAACGGTGATCGTCTGCAGTGTAGCTGCTGTCACGGTGAGTTGCGCCGTGCCGCTGATCGCCGCGTTAGCGGTCGAAGTAGCCGTGATCGAAACCGGGCCGCCAGCCTTCACACCCGTCGCAACGCCCGAAGAGTTGATCGTGGCAATCGTGTTGTCAGACGAAGTCCAGGTGACACTGACCGCGCCGGTCGTGCCATCCGAGAAGTGACCCGTGGCGGTGAACGGTTGCGTGAGTCCATCCGTGACGCTAGCCGAAGTCGGCGCAACCGTGATCGTCTGCAAAACAGCAGCGGTAACCGTGAGTTGCGCGGTTCCGCTGATCGCTGCGTTGGCCGTCGAAGTGGCCGTGATCGTGACCGGGCCGCCAGCCTTCACACCGGTGGCAACGCCGGAAGCATTGATGGTAGCGATCGTTGTGTTGGCCGAAGTCCAATTCACACTCACCGCGCCGGAGGTCCCGTCGGAGAAGTGACCCGTGGCCGTGAACGGTTGCGTGAGTCCAGCCGTGACGCTAGCCGAAGTCGGCGCAACAGTGATCGTCTGCAGCGTAGCCGCGGTGACGGTGAGTTGCGCGGTGCCGCTGATGGCTGCGTTAGCGGTCGAAGTAGCCGTGATCGTAACCGGGCCGCCAGCCTTCACACCCGTGGCAACGCCCGAAGAGTTGATCGTGGCAATCGTGTTGTCAGAGGAAGTCCAGTTCACGCTGACTGCGCCGGTCGTGCCATCCGAGAAGTGACCCGTGGCGGTGAACGGTTGCGTGAGCCCAGCCGTGACGCTAGCCGACGGCGGCGCGACCGTGATCGTCTGCAGCGTGGCCGCTGTGACGGTGAGCTGCGCGGTTCCGCTGATAGCTGCGTTGGCGGTCGAGGTGGCGGTGATCGTGACCGGGCCGCCAGCCTTCACACCCGTAGCCACGCCCGAAGCATTAATCGTAGCGATCGTCGTGTTGGACGACGTCCAGTTCACAGCGACAACGCCGCTCGTGCCATCAGAGAAGTGACCAGTGGCCGTGAACGGCTGCGTTAGTCCAGCCGAGATGCTCGCTGATGTTGGCGCAACGGTGATCGTTTGCAGCGTAGCTGCGGTAACGGTGAGCTGCGCCGTGCCGCTGATAGCCGCGTTGGTCGTCGAAGTAGCAGTGATGGTGACTGGACCGCCAGGCTTCACGCCCGTTGCAACGCCAGCCGCATTGATCGTGGCGATTGTTGTGTCGGACGAAGTCCAATTCACGCTGACCGCGCCAGTCGTGCCATCCGAGAAGTGACCCGTAGCCGTGAACGGCTGAGTCAATCCAGCCGAGACGCTCGTCGCTGCAGGCGCAACGGTGATCGTCTGCAAAACTGCCGTCACGAGGATTGCACCCGATATGCCCGTGATACCTGAGGTGACAGTATCCGTCGCCGTAACTGTCTGGCTGCCTGTCGTCTTCAAAGTGACCGCGAAATTCCCCGTTCCACTCGTTAGGGTGGTGTTCGCGGGCAGCGTCGCCGTCCCATCGGTGCTCGTGAAGTGCACGGTACCCGTATAACCCGTCGCGACGTTGTTGAACTGATCGAGCGCCGTGACGCTGATATTGAACGACGTGCCTGCTGTCGCGCCGCCTGGGGCGGTGACCAGGAAGTGCGTCGCCGCTCCGGATCCGACAGTAATGGTGTTGGAGGTTCCGGTGATCGAAGAAGTCACCGTATCCATCGCGGTGATCGTCTGGCTTCCCAGTGTTTTCAGAGTGAACTGGAACAGCCCGCTTCCGTTCGTTAAGGTCGAATTCGCCGGAAGTACTGCTGAGCCGTCCGTGCTCGTGAAATGCACCGTTCCCGTGTATCCAGGGACAACATTACCGAACTGGTCTTCCGCAAACACACTTACGTTGAAAGCAGTACCCGCGATCGCGCTGCCCGGAGCGGATACGACGAAGCGCTTTGCACCTGTTACCGTGAGAACCGCCGCCGGGGAAGTGACCGCACCTTGCTTTGCGGTGATGTTGGACGTGCCAGGGGTGAGTCCCTGCGCCAGGCCCCCAGCGTTAATGGTGGAGACGGAAGTGGTGGCTGAAGCCCAGGTGACCTGTGTGGTCAAATTCTGGGTGGAAGAATCGCTGTAGGTACCCGTCGCGGTGAATTGCAGGGAGTTACCCTGAGGGATCGTGGCGGCAGACGGCGTAACCGCAATCGAACTCAACACGATGCCGGTGCCGGATAGCGCAATCGTTTGCGTGGAACCGGTGACGTTGCCGGAGTTGTCCGTGACAGTGATCTGCGCATTGTTGTGCGTTCCCGCAGTCAGCGGCAGGAAACCAATGTCAAGCATGCAAGTCGCACCAACGCCGAGTGTCGCGGCGGGAGAGATCGGGCAAGGCTGTGTTGCGTCCACAGTGTAGGAATAGTTCGCCGCGTCGGGGCCTGTCGGTTGAATCGACGTGATGAGCAATGGTGCCGTGCCGGTGTTCTGCAACTGCGCCTTTTGGACTGTGGCGGACGTGTTCACAATCGTGTTGGGGAACGGCAAGCTGCCAGGACTCAGGTTGGCTACCGCCGATGACACGGTCACCACCGAAAGAACCACAGTCGTGGCGGTGTAAGTTACCTTCCAGCCCAAGCCGGTCGGAAGCGCGGGCAAGTTGGTGCTGCTGAACGTGCCCGAAACGGAGGCCGCCGTGAGGATGGTGAATGAGTTCCCAACGGCAGGTGAGAACGCATTGATCAGGCTAACGTTCAGCGCCCCCGCAAGCGTAGCGGTACCCGACAAGGTGACGGAATCGAATTGTCCCGCGCCCGTGCCGCCGATCTTCACATTGAAAGCGCCCGTCGCGCCCTGCGTGTAATTTCCAGCTGTAGTTGTGCCAATCGCGATGGTGCCATTCGTGACGGCAGGAGTAGTCGTTCCTGGTG
>Ga0210405_10001290_pt1 | contig 29114 bp, 31 predicted proteins | sample IncBWH11MmetaG_FD_155492 | JGI IMG/M metagenome (GOLD analysis project Ga0210405, IMG submission 155492) | Forest soil microbial communities from Barre Woods Harvard Forest LTER site, Petersham, Massachusetts, United States - Inc-BW-H-11-M | ecosystem: Environmental > Terrestrial > Soil >...
CGACGTGACGCCGCTATCGCTCGGCATCGAGACGCTGGGTGGCGTGTTCACCCGCATCATCGACCGCAACACCACGATCCCGACCAAGAAGAGCCAGGTGTTCTCGACCGCCGAGGACAACCAGAACGCCGTCACCATCCGCGTCTTCCAGGGCGAACGTGAAATGGCGGCCGACAACAAGGTGCTCGGCCAGTTCGACCTGATGGGAATTCCTCCGGCGCCGCGCGGCATGCCGCAAATCGAGGTCACCTTCGATATCGACGCCAACGGCATCGTCAATGTCTCGGCAAAGGACAAGGCGACCGGCAAGGAACAGCAGATCCGGATTCAGGCCTCCGGCGGTCTGTCCGAGGCCGACATCCAGAAGATGGTCAAGGACGCCGAGGCCAACGCCGCCGAGGACAAGAAACGCCGCGAGGCGGTCGACGCCAAGAACCACGCCGACGCGCTGGTGCATTCCACCGAGAAGGCGCTGGCCGAGCATGGCTCGAAGATCGCCGAGCCCGAGCGGCGCGCCATCGAAGACGCCGTCAGCGATTTGAAGGAAGCGCTGAAGGGCGAGGATGCCGAGGCGATCAAGGCCAAGACCAACACGCTGGCGCAGGTTTCGATGAAGCTCGGCGAGGCGATGTACAAGCAGCAGGCCGAGAGCGATGCGGCCAAGGATGCTGCAAAGGACGACGTGGTCGACGCGGAATTCACCGAGGTCGACGACGACAAGAACAACAAGAAGTCTGCTTAAAGGCTGTCATCATGACCCTCATTCCGACAGGCACGAGAACGGTGTCTCGAAGAATGGGGGTCATTTTTCGTTAAGCCGGAGGCGGCATTGTGTGAGCCGCATTGCTTCGGAATGAAGATGAACTTCGGGCGGGTTTGACAGATGTCTACCAAGCGCTGCTACTACGAAACCCTTGAAGTCGAGCGAAACGCGGACGAATCCAAACTCAAGGCGGCATTCCGCAAGCTCGCGATGAAATGGCATCCGGACAAGAATCCGGGCGACGCCACCAGCGAGATCCGTTTCAAGGAAATCAACGAGGCCTACGAAGTCCTCAAAGATGGTGACAAGCGCGCGGCCTATGACCGGTTCGGCCACGCGGCGTTCGAGCAGGGTGGTGGCGGTGGTCCCGGCTTCGGTGCCGGCTTCGCCTCGTCATTTTCGGATATTTTTGAGGACCTGTTCGGCATGGCCGGGCAGCGCGGCCGCGGCGGCCGCGAGCGTGGCGCCGACCTGCGCTACAACATGGAAATCACGCTGGAGGAGGCCTTCCTCGGCAAGACCGCCCAGATCGAAATTCCGGTCTCGGTCACCTGCGAGTCCTGTTCGGGCACCGGCGCGAAGGCCGGCACCAAGCCAAGGACCTGCTCGATGTGCGGCGGCGCCGGGCGGGTGCGGCAGGCGCAAGGATTTTTCACGCTGGAGCGAACCTGCCCCGGCTGCCAGGGCCGTGGCCAGATGATCGAGGACCCGTGCCCTTCCTGCTCGGGCTCCGGGCGGGTGACGCGCGATCGCACCCTGTCAGTGAATATTCCGCAAGGCGTGGAAGACGGGACCCGCATCCGGCTGGCCGGTGAAGGCGAGGCCGGCGTCCGCGGTGGGCCGCCAGGCGACCTCTATATTTTCCTGTCGCTGGCGAGCCACGAATTCTTTCAGCGTGACGGCGCCGATCTGCATTGCCGCGTGCCGATCTCGATGGTGAGCGCGGCGCTCGGCAGTGAATTCGAGGTGCCGACCATCGACAAAGCCAAGGCCAAGGTAAAGATTCCCTCGGGAACCCAGTCCGGCCGGCGCTTTCGCATTGCGTCAAAGGGCATGCCGGTGCTTCGTTCGCGGCAGACCGGAGACATGTACGTCCAGGTTGTGGTCGAAACGCCCCAGAATTTGACCAAGAAGCAACAGGAATTGCTGGCCGAGTTCGAAAAGCTGTCCTCCGGCGCAACTCAGCCAGAGGCCGCGGGCTTCTTCGCCAAGGTCAAGGATTTCTTCGGCAACCGCGCGAATACCTGACACATGGTTGGCAAATGCGTTGCGGTCCGCGCTTCCAGCGCGCTCCAAAACGTCAGGAAGTGCATGGTGTTATCTCTGAACCGCCGGCGCGTTACGCGGCCCTGCGCAAGCGCATCTGGCTTGACCGTATCGCCGGCTATCTATACCTCTTTGTGACTGTTTTCTGACAATGCCGCCGTACGCGGTCCCGCCTGGTAGCGACATGCCTCTGCAATCGTCCGTGCGTGCGTTGAAAAAGCCCCCTCGTCTCGACGATGAGGTCCGTTTTCTTCGTTCATGGATCGAGAAGCCGCTTCACATGGGCGCCGTGATGCCGTCAGGACGGCTGCTGGCGCGCACCATGGCCCAGTATGTCGATATCGATTCCTCCGGGCCCGTCGTCGAGCTTGGCCCCGGCACCGGTGCGATCACCAGCGCGCTGATCGAGCGCGGCGTCGATCAGGACCGGCTTGTGCTGGTCGAATACAATCCGGGCTTCTGTGCGCTGCTGCGCGATCGCTATCCGCACGCCAGGGTGGTGCAGGGCGATGCCTATACGTTGCGCGACTCGCTCAGGAACGTGTTGAGCACGCCCGCATCCGCCGTGGTCTCCGGCCTGCCGCTCGTCATCAAGCCGATGCCGACGCGCCTGAAATTGATTCGCGAGGCCTTTCTGGCGCTCGCCCCGGGTGCGCCGTTCGTGCAATTTACTTATTCGGTCGCGCCGCCAATCCCGAAATCCCTGCCCGGCGTCTCCACCCAGGCTTCCGAGCGCATCTGGATGAACCTTCCGCCGGCCCGCGTCTGGGTGTATCGGAAGCACTGAGCCGCCCGCTTTGGTCGCGCGGAGGTTCTTCCCGAGAACCGATTTAGAACATGCCCGCGCTGAAAATCCTGGTGATCCCCGGCTCGCTTCGCACCGGCTCGCTCAATGCGAGGCTCGCGGCCGCGGCCGCGCATCAGTTCGCGCAAGCCGGCGCCGAGGTCACGCGCATTTCGCTCGCTGATTTTCCGCTGCCGATATATGACGGCGACCTGCAGTCGAAATCGGGCGTGCCGAAGAGCGCGATCAATCTCAAACGCATGATCGGCGCCCATCATGGCGTCCTGATCGTGACGCCGGAATACAATGCGTCGGTCCCGCCGCTGGTCAAGAACACCATCGACTGGATCAGCCGCGTGCACGACGCCAACGAAGCCCGCGGTCAGGTGTTTCGCGGGCGCGCCTTTGCGATTGCGGCGGCGTCGGAAAGCCGGCTCGGCGGAACGCGATCGCTGGCGGCGCTGCGGCTGATCCTCACCGCCTGCCATGCGCTGGTGATTCCGAACCAGTTGGCGCTGTCGTTTGCCGGACAAGCCTATGATGATATGGACAGATTGAAACAGCCGCCCGACATCGAGGCGCTCGGCGCGCTGGTGCGGCAGTTGATCGAATTTTCGCAACGCTTGATGTGAGGTGACATGCAGCCATCGACCATCGATCCCCGCGACCGATTGATTGTGGCGCTCGATCTGCCGGGCGTCGAGCCTGCGGCAGCGATGATTGCCCGGCTTGGCGACAGCGTGACGTTTTACAAGATCGGCTATCAGCTTGCCTATGCCGGCGGTCTATCGCTGGTCCGTCAGCTCAACGATGCCGGCAAGAAAGTGTTCGTCGATCTCAAGCTGCACGACATCGGCAACACCGTGGCACGCGGCGTCGAGAGCCTGTCCGCGCTCGGCGCGACGTTCCTCACCGTGCACGCCTATCCGCAGACCATGAAGGCGGCGGTGGACGCGCGCGGGGGGTCCAGCCTGAAAATCCTCGCCGTCACCGTGCTGACCTCCTACGACGAGACCGATCTCCATGCCGCCGGCTATCGCCTCGGTGTGTCCGATCTGGTCGAGGCCCGCGCCCAGCAGGCGAAAGCGCTCGGCATCGACGGACTTGTGTGCTCGCCCGAAGAGGCAGCCTCCTTGCGCAAGAGCGTAGGTCATCAGATGAGCCTGGTGACGCCCGGCATCCGGCCTGCGGGCACCGGCAGCGGCGACCAGAAGCGCATCATGACCCCGGCCCGCGCGATTGCGGCAGGCGCGGATTATCTCGTGGTCGGTCGGCCCGTGATGGAAGCCGCCGACCCCAAGGCGGCGGCGGAGGCGATCCAGGCCGAGATCGCCCAGGCGCTGAGCTGAACAAAAAGGAGAACCTTAAAATGGCAAAGGGCTACTGGATCGCGCGCATCGACGTCCACGACATGGAAGGCTACAAGGAATATGTCGCGCAAAACGGCGCGGTATTCGCGAAATACGGCGCCAGGTTCCTGGTGCGCGGCGGCCAGCATGTGCCGAAAGAAGGCTCGTCGCGCTCGCGCAATGTGGTGCTCGAATTCAAGGATTATGAGACCGCGGTCGCTTGCTACAATTCGCCGGAATATGTCCGCCTGGTCGCGCTCCGCAGCCCCTATTCCGAAAGCGACCTCGTGATCATCGAAGGCTACGACGGGCCGCAGCCAGGGGCTTGATCGCCGCATCAGTTGCCGGAACTGCCCGCCCCGGCTATACGGCAGGGGCGAGGTTTTAAAACATGTCCGACATGCGCTTGATCGTTGCGGGGGCAGGTGGCCGGATGGGCCGTGCGCTGACGCGCGTCATTTGTGAAACCCAGGGCGCGGAGCTGGCCGGTGCGCTGGAGGCGCCCGGTTCCGAACTCCTGGGCCAGGATGCCGGCGTGCTCGCGGGCCTGGCCGCCAATGGCGTACTGGTATCGGCGGATCTCTGGTCGATGTCGGCGAATGCCGATGGCATCCTCGACTTCACCGTGCCCGGCGCGACCATCGCTAATGTCGCCATCGCCGCCGAGCGCGGTCTGGTTCACGTCGTCGGCACCACCGGGCTCTCGGCGTCGGACGACGCCGTGATCAAGAGCGTCACCTCGCGCGCCATCGTCGTCAAGTCGGGCAATATGAGCCTCGGCGTCAACCTGCTGGCGGCGCTGGTGAAGCGGGTCGCGCAGTCGCTCGACGAGGGCTTCGACATCGAGGTCCTCGAGATACACCACCGGGGCAAGATCGATGCGCCCTCGGGCACGGCATTGATGCTGGGCGAGGCCGCCGCCGCGGGCCGCAAGATTGCGCTCGACGCCCATTCGGCGCGGGGCCGTGACGGCGTCACCGGCGCCCGCCGGGCCGGCGACATCGGGTTTGCTTCGTTGCGCGGCGGCAGCGTCACCGGCGATCACAGCGTGATCTTCGCAGGTCCCATGGAACGCATCGAGCTCACGCACCGGGCCGAGGACCGCACCATGTTCGCGCAAGGCGCCGTCAAGGCCGCATTGTGGGCGCGCGGCAGGAAGCCCGGCCTGTACTCGATGGCCGACGTGCTCGGGCTCGGTGATTTCTGATTATCTCGGAACGGAAACCGCAAGTATGGGCGATCGTCTTCTCGTATTGGTGCGTCACGGCCAGAGCGAATGGAATCTGGAAAATCTCTTCACCGGCTGGAAGGATCCCGATCTGACGGAGAAGGGAATCCGTGAGGCCAGGGAAGCCGGCCGCAAATTGAAGGCGCAAGGGCTGTCGTTCGACATCGCCTTTACCTCGGCTCTCCTGCGCGCGCAGCACACGCTGGATATAATGCTTGCCGAGCTCGGCCAGACCGGCATTCCCGTTCGCAAGGACCAGGCGCTCAATGAGCGGGACTACGGCGATCTGTCAGGCCTCAACAAGGACGACGCCCGCAAGGAATGGGGCGCGGAGCAGGTCCACATCTGGCGGCGGTCTTACGACGTGGCGCCGCCGGGCGGCGAAAGCCTGAAGGACACGTTGGCGCGCACGCTGCCTTATTATGTGCAGGAGATCCTGCCTTGCGTGCTGCGCGCTGAGCGCACGCTGGTCGTGGCCCACGGCAATTCGCTGCGCGCGCTGATCATGGTGCTGGAGAAACTTTCGCCGGAAGGCATTCTGGCGCGCGAATTGGCGACCGGCGTTCCCATCATCTACTCCTTGAACGCGGATTCCACGGTCGCATCGAAACTCGATCTGGCGGCGTGAGCGCCGACGTCGAGATCGTCGCTCTCGCGTCGCCGGTGGCGGAGACCGCACTGGTCGAGCTGGCGGATGTGCTGATCGACTGTGTCGAAGGCGGCGCCAGCGTCAGCTTCATGTCGCCGCTCTCGCACGATTCTGCGCATCGCTTTTTTCGCAAGGTCGCGAGCTCGGTCGCCGCAGGCGATACCGTCTTGCTGGCGGCAAGGCTCGACGGCAAGATCGTGGGCACGGTGCAGCTCGGGCTGGATACGCCGCCGAACCAGCCTCATCGCGCCGACATCAAGAAAATGCTGGTGCATCGCGCCGCGCGCGGCCGCGGCATCGGCGCTGCCTTGATGGCGGAGGTGGAAGAAGAAGCCCGGCGGCATGGCCGCTGGCTTCTCGTGCTCGATACCGTGCCCGGCGAAAACGGCCACCGGCTCTACTTGCGCGCCGGCTGGACCCAGACCGGGCTCGTGCCGGACTATGCGCTATTCCCGGACGGCCGGCTGTGCGACACCGCGATCATGTGGAAGCGTTTGGAAAGATAGCTGCCCGTAGGCGCGACCGCGCCGTGCCCACCATCGAGCAGCGGAATCGATGACTGTTGTTTAGGTGGTGGGCACGCGGAGCCTGTCATCGGGCGCGCATTCGCGCGACCCGTTGGCTTTGCCCACCCTACGACTCGGCTGCTTTCGACGATGCTCCAGCGCACAGCGCCTAATGGATTCCCACCTGTCCGGCTTCCCAGCCGATCATCGCCTGCTTGCGGGTGACGCCCCAGTGGTAGCCGGTCAGCGCGCCGCTCTTGCCGAGCGCGCGGTGGCAGGGCACGACGAACGAGATCGGGTTTTTTCCGACCGCAGCCCCGACCGCGCGTGACGCCTTGGGGCTCCTGATGGTGGCTGCGATATCGGAATAGCAGACCGCGCGGCCCATCGGGATTTTCAACAGCGTCTCCCACACCCTGACCTCGAAATCGGTGCCGATCAGGATGACGCGCAACGGCTGGTCCGGCCGCCACAGTTTGGGGTCGAAGATGCGCTGTGCGAGGCCTGCGGTGCCGGCACGGTCCTCGACATAGGTGGCGCGCGGCCAGCGGCGCTGCATGTCCGCGAGCGCGGCCTGCTCCTCGCCCGGATCGGCGAAAGCCAGACCCGCCAGGCCGCGTCCGCTGGCGATCACGACAGCGGTGCCGAACGGAGAGGGTTGAAATCCGAAGCGCAGCGTCATGCCGGCGCCGCCGTTCTTCCATTCGCCCGGCGACATCGCTTCATGGGTCACGAACAGATCGTGCAGCCGCCCCGGTCCCGAGAGGCCGGAGTCGAGTGCTGCATCGAGCACGCTCGCGGAATCGCGCAACAGGCCCTTGGCGTGGTCGAGCGTCAGCGCCTGCATGAAGGCCTTTGGCGTCAGCCCGGCCCAGCGGCGAAACAAATGGTGCAGCTCGTCGGGCGTGACGCCTGCCGCGTCCGCCACCGATTCGATGGTCGGCTGCGCGCGCCAGTGCTCAGAGATGAAGCCAATGGCGCGCCGCACCGAATCATAGTCACGGAGCGCGGCGTGCTGCGGGCCGGGTTTTGCCAAACGATGGTCATTGATTGCGAGGTTCATCATGGACCTGATGTAGGACGGAAGCAGCGTTCAAACCACCCGATTTCCGATTTGTCTTCACCTCACCGGATTATAGGTCGGGCCGCGCCGGGCGGCCTGCAGCGCTGCCATTAAGGCATTGGCAAAACTTGCTTTTTCATCCGGACCCAGGAAGCTCGCGACTGAAACCCGGCGGCCTTTGGATACCAGATAAAGCTTCTCGATGCCGAATTCGGGATGGGTTTTCCGATCGAGCTGCACCCACAGCGGGTTGAACTTGAATTCAACCACATGGCCGCGGTGACTGACCCGGCGCACGCGAAGTTCGGACGGCGTCATCAGGATTTCCTCGCGCGCCTTGGCGTTGCGGAAATAGATCCGGAACGCCCAGTAGATCGCAAGCGCGTCGAGGGCGAAAAAGCCCAGCACCGGCCACGCGCCCATCCACAGGAACGCGACGCCGGCGGCGAAGCTGACCACGATGACAAACGTCATCACCACCAGAAAGCCGGTGCGATTGAGCGAGCGATGCGGCCTCACCAGCGCCGAGAACAATTCCGGCTGTGGTTGCGGATCAAAGTCATTGCCTGCGGTCATGGCGGCTCAGTATACCCTGAACATGCCGAAAATCATCCGCAGACAACAGCCGAAATCGAAGCCCAAAACGCCCAAACAAGCCAAGGCGCCCAAACCCGCCAAACAATCGCGCAAGCGAGCCGTCGCCAAGCGGCAGCTCACAAAAAAGGCAAGACCGTGGACACCAGCCGAGGTCCGGGAGGCCTTCAGCCGCTTTCGTAAAGCCAATCCCGAGCCCAAGGGCGAACTCGAACATCTCAACCCGTTTACGCTTCTGGTTGCGGTGGTGCTGTCGGCGCAGGCGACCGATGCCGGCGTCAACCGGGCGACGCGCGCCCTGTTCGAGGTCGCCGACACGCCGCAAAAAATGCTGGCGCTCGGCGAAGAGAAACTGCGCGACTACATCAAGACCATCGGGCTTTATCGCAACAAGGCGAAAAACGTCATCGCGCTGTCGGAAAAATTGATCGCCGAGTTCGGCGGCGAGGTGCCGCGCACCCGCACTGAGCTTGAATCGCTGCCGGGCGCCGGGCGCAAGACCGCCAACGTCGTGCTCAACATGGCGTTCGGCGAAAACACCATGGCGGTGGATACCCACGTCTTTCGCGTCGCCAATCGCACCGGGCTCGCGCCAGGCAATACCCCGCTTGAGGTCGAACTCGGGCTTGAGCGCGTGATCCCACCCGAATTCATGCTGCACGCCCATCACTGGCTGATCCTGCATGGCCGCTACACGTGTTTGGCGCGCAAGCCGCGCTGCGAGGTGTGCCTGATCAACGATCTCTGCCGCTGGCCGGAGAAGACGGTGTGAGGGGTGTAGCTCTTGCTCTGCCCTCATCCTGGGGAGCCTGAACCTCGTCATGCCCGGGCATAGCCGTCCGAAGGACGGCGTCGCTTCCGCTCGCCTATGCCCGGGCATGACGTCCTAGCTGCACTTAAAGCAAGGGAAAACGTGGATGGCCGGGACAAGCCCGGCCATGACGAATAACAAATCGTATTGTACTCAAAATAGGCCAAGCCTAGGCTTCGCGGAAGCGCCAAGGCTCCAGATCAGGGACCGCGCACCGATTGGGAGAGACGCGATGCGACGAGGGCTTGTGCTTGTTTCGGCTTTGTTAGCCGCGAGCATTGTCTCATCGGTTGCACGCGCGCAGATCTCCGATGGCGTCGTCAAGATTGGCGTGCTCAACGATCAATCGGGGCTCTATGCCGATCTGGGCGGTCCGGGGTCGGTGGTCGCCGCGCGCATGGCGGTCGAGGATTTCGGCGGTACTGTGCTCGGCAAGCCCGTCGAGATCGTGGTTGCCGACCATCAGAACAAGTCCGATATCGGCGCGACTATTGCCCGCGAATGGTTCGAGGTCGGTAAAGTCGACATGGCGATCGGGTTTGACCATTCGGCGGTCGCGCTCGCGGTCGAGCAACTCGCCGCCGAGAAAAACCGGATCGCGATTGCGGGGGCGGTGGGCAGCACAGCCTTTACCGGCAAGTCATGCACGCCGACCGAAGCATCCTGGATCTATGACAGTTACGCGCTCACCACGAGCCTTGCGAAAGCGATTGTGGCGGAAGGGCGCGATACCTGGTTTTTCATCACCGTCGACTATGCCTTCGGCCATTCGCTGGAGGCGGACGCGACCAGCGCGGTCAAGGCCGCCGGCGGCAAGGTGCTGGGGAGCGTGCGTCATCCGCTCAACACCGCGGATTTCAGCTCTTATTTGCTTCAGGCCCAGGCCTCGGGCGCGAAGGTGGTCGCATTCGCCAATGGCGGGGGCGACATGGTCAATGCCACCAAGCAGGCGAACGAGTTCGGATTGACGAAAAGTCAGACCATCGTCTCGCTTTTGGTTTTCATTTCCGATGTTCACAGCATGGAGCTTCAGGCAGCACAGGGGCTGAAATTCGTCACCGCGTTCTACTGGGATCGCGACGAGGAAACCCGCGCCTGGTCGAAGCGCTTCTTCGAGCGGCAAGGCAGGATGCCGACCATGCCCCAGGCCGCCGTCTATTCGGCGATCCGCCACTATCTCGGCGCCATTGCCGCCGCCGGCACCGACGAGGCGAAGGCCGTGATGGCGAAGATGCGCGAGCGGCCGGTCAACGATTTCTATGTCAGGAACGGACGGCTGCGCGAGGACGGCCGTCTGGTTCACGATATGTATTTCGCGCAGGTGAAGAAGCCGTCGGAATCGACTAGGCCCTGGGATTATTACAAGATACTCGCCACTATCCCGGGCGATCAGGCGTTTCGTCCGTTGGCGGAGGGCGGCTGCCCTCTGGTGGCGCATTGATTAATTGACTTGCACCTCCTCATCCCGAGCAGCCCGCGCGTTCGCACGGCGTCTCGAAGGATGGCCGCGTCGGGGCCTCATGGTTCGAGACGCGCCAAGCCGCGCTCCTCACCATGAGGGGCTAGGCCAGAGGCATGCGCGACTTGCGCGAGGCCCCGATCAGTTCCGGCCGCGGGCCGCTCAGACGCTTGTGCATGTGGACCATGAACGCCATGCCGAACAATGGCGTCGCCAGATTGACGATCGGGATCGATACGAAGGCGGCGATGATGAGGCCGGCCGTGAACACGGTCGCGGCGTTCTCCTTTCGCATCGCCTTGGCGTTGGCCGGAGTGCGAAACCGCATCGCCGCGAGCTCGAAATATTCCCGCCCCAACAGCCATGCGGTGGCGATGAAGAACGCAAGGAAGCCCGCGCCGGCGACGAACACGAACGGCAGCGCGATCAGATAGACCAGGATCGTCAGCAACGCCGTCTTGACGCCCTCGGTCATGGCAAGGCCGAACGGCAAGGCGACACCGGGACGCTCGGCCGGATAATGCTCGCGCTCGACATGGTCTGCGACCTCGTCGACGAACACGCTTGCGACCAGCGAGGTGATCGCGGGCATCAGCAACACCGCGCCGAACACGACGCCGAGGCCGGCGGCGATCGAGACAATCCAGGTCAGGATGTTCAGCGGAGTCTGGAAAGCTGGGCCAAGCATCGCCTCGGCCCAGCCTTCGCCCGAGGTCGCAAGAAAGCGCAACAGCCATTGCAGGCCGGTCGCCAGCACCACGATCAGCACCAGCGCCAGGGCGATCGATCGCCACAGGATCGAGCACATCGGCGGCGACAGGATTTGCGATAGCGCCTTGACGGCGGCATCCAGCATGACGGTTTTGTCCTAATGCGAGGCCCTCGCGAGAGCTAGATATGGATTGAGGGTTCGGCAAGAGCCGAGGCGTTCATCGGACGCTTGCCGCGCCGGAATACCAATAGAACTGCGGTGATTGCGTAAAATCCGGGCCTGCTTGCTAGTCGATTGGCTCGATTGCCCGAGTTCTGGCGCTGCGCAGTGGCGCCGACGCCGGAGTATATTCGACCGTGACCAGATGCTCTGTCACGGTGAGGTGTTCGACCAGCATCACCTCTTCAGGTTCAAACGCTACTTCGACAGCCGGAAGCGACGTCTCTTCGTCAACCGCTTCAGGAACAAGCGGCGGCGACTTGACCGCTTCTGGAAACACACCGAATTGGCCCGCTACCTCCTGGAGCGGCTTTTGCTTGTCGGCCCAGTGCAGCGCGGTGTAGTCGAAGCCATGCACGATGGTGGGTTTGACGATTTCGAAATAGGGCGAGATATCGAAATCGCGTGGCATGTAGAGCGACGAATCGCGGATATGCAGGATTTCACGCCGCGCCTGCCTCGAGCCGGCGCGCGTGATCTTGGGCAGGATCGGGTAACGCACGGCGTCGAACGCCTGCGCGATGAGGGCCGAGCAGATGATCTTGGTGGGATCGCCGGAGCCGAAGGCGATCATCCGCCGCCGCCAGCGCTGCGGGATCGGCAGTGGAATCAGGAAGCGCATCAGGTCGAGAATGTTCTTGGTGTCGTAGCCGAAGCCGATCCGGTTGATCGCGTAGCGGCACACCGTGTTGCGGTCCTCATACATCAGCCCGACCGGCCGGCACAGCCGGGTGTGATAGGCGAAATATTTCGACAGCGGCGCCGTCGTCACGCCCTCGCCGATATTGGCCTCGATCAGGACATGCGGTTCGCCGCCGGGCTCGGTCGCGCCGTCGACCGGGCCGACATAGAGCGCGGCATGCGACCATGTCGACTGGGTGAGATATTTGATGATGCCGGAAACCCGGTTGTTGCCCTCGACCAGCAGGACGTCGCCCTCCTGGATGATGCCGCGCAGATGCTCGGGGTCGCTCGGCGTGAACGGCTCATAGCCCGGCACTTCCTTTTGAAGGTAGGAAGCAATCCACTTGCCCACGGTATCGAGCATAACGCCCATGATGGTCTTTCCCGAAGCGGCCTTTCCGACCGCTTTTTTGAACCTTTATCATGGTCGAAAGCCGTTGCAATTTAGTTCATGCAACGCCCTGATCAATCATGATTGATTCACCATGACGGTTGCCGCTTGTGCCTGGATGCGGCAAGTTCGCTAGATGTTCCCTCTGTTTTCAAAATTCCGGAAACCATGACATGGCAATGACGCGGCGCCGGCTCCTGTCGGCAGCAGCAATGACCGCGGTGGCGCCCGCCCTAGGCGGTCGCGCCTGGGGCGCGCCATTGCCGCGCGAGGCCGACATTGTCGTGATCGGCGCCGGCGCTGCCGGCATCGCCGCGGCGCGACGCATTCAGGCCGCAAACCGAAGGGTTATCGTGGTGGAGGCGGCAAGCCAGATCGGCGGGCGATGCCTTACCGATAGCGCCACATTCGACGTGCCGTTCGATCGCGGGGCGCGATGGATGCATAATCCCGAGACCAATCCGATGGCCAGGCTCGCGCGCAATGCGGGGCTTGAGATTTCCGCAGCATCCCTCGGCCAGAAGATCCGCATCGGTCAGCGCAACGCCCGCGCCGGGGAAACCGAGGAATTTCTTGCAGCCGCCGTGCGCGCCAACCGCGCCATCGATGACGCCTCGCGCGGCAAAGCCGACGTGTCCTGCGCCTCGGTGCTGCCAAAGAACCTCGGCGACTGGGCAGGGACGGCGGAATTCGTGCTCGGCGCCAATGCCACCGGCAAGGATCTGCGAGACGTATCGGTCATGGACAAGGCGCGGGCGCAGGACCGCAACGCCGCGATCGGCTGCCGCCAGGGTTTGGGCGTCTTGATCGCGAGGCTCAGCGAACAGGTTCCGCTCGCGCTGTCGACGCCTGCAAGCCACATCATCTGGGGCGGCCGCGATGTTGCGGTGGCGACGCCGGCGGGCAAGATCGCCGCGCGCGCCGCTATTGTCACGGTGTCGAGCAACGTGCTCGCGGCAGGCAATATCAAGTTCACGCCCGAAATTCCCAAGCGCCAGCTCGACGCCGCGGCACGATTGAGTCTCGGCAGCTACGACCGCATCGCGCTTCAACTGTCGGGCAGCCCGTTGGGGCTCGCTCGCGACGACGTCATCATCGAACAAAGCAATTCCACCCGCACGGCGCTGTTGTCCGCGCATATCGGCGGATCGTCGCTATGCGTGATCGACGTCGCCGGCTCGTTCGGCCGCGATCTTTCTGGCGAGGGCGAACAGGCGATGGTCGCGTTCGCCGTGGAATGGCTGACCAAACTGTTCGGCAGCGATGTCGCGGCCGCGGTCAAGAAAACCAGCGCGACGCGCTGGAACGCGTCGCCTTTCGCGCTCGGTGCGATGTCCGTTGCGCCGCCTGGTGGGCAACCATCGCGAAAAATCCTCACCGAGCCGATCGGCAACGTGTTCCTTGCGGGCGAAGCGACCCACGAGACGCTGTGGGGAACGATTGACGGTGCCTGGGAAAGCGGCGAGCGCGCGGCGGAAGCCGCGCTGCGAAAGATCGGCGCGCTCGGCGAACCGGCGACGGCGCCCTCGCGCGTGCCGAAGCAGCGCCGTCGCGGCACGCAAGGCAAATTCAATTGAACTCCAATCCGACCACGGAGGGCGCTCCCGGGAGCGCAGGTCATTTGATGTCATCGCGGCCGAAGGCTCTGATCTCATGGTCGAGCGGCAAGGACAGCGCCTTCGCGCTCCACGAGGTCAGGCGCGCGGGTGAATTCGACGTCGTCGGGGCATTGACGACGGTGACCGAGACCTTCGGCCGCGTGTCGATCCACGGTGTCCGGCAGGAGATATTGCTGGCCCAGTTGAAGGCCGCAGCATTGCCGCCGTGCATCGTGCCGATCCCCTATCCCTGTCCGAACGAGATTTACGAAGCGCGGATCGGGCAAGCGGTCGCGGGCGCCGCGCGGGACGGCGTTACCCATATCATCTTCGGCGATCTGTATCTCGCCGATATCAGGGCCTATCGCGAAGCGAAGCTCGCGGGCACCGGCGTGGCGCCGGTATTCCCGCTGTGGGCAAGGCCGACCCTGCCGCTGGCCCATGCGATGATTGCAAGCGGCATGGAGGCCTATCTCGCGACCGTTGATCTGAAGAAATTGCCGGCGGCATTCGCGGGGCGCAAATTCGACGCTCAGCTACTGGCCGATTTGCCTGAAGGCGTCGATCCCTGCGGCGAGAACGGCGAGTTTCACACCTGCGTGGTGGCGGGACCGATGTTCGCGCACGGCCTTGCGGTCACGGCCGGCGAATGCGTCGAGCGCGACGGCTATGCGTATTGCGATCTGGTGCTGGCAACTTGAAAGAGAGAGTGTGTGACAGGGTGTCAACGGGCTCTGCTTCACCTCTCCCGCTTGCGGGGAGGTCGACGCCGCCAAGCGCGGCGGGTGGGGGAAAGTCTCTCGACTCGACCAGCATGTTTTGCGGAAGCACCCCCACCCCAGCCCTCCCCCGCAAGCGGGAGAGGGAACGCACTTCCATCGTCGCCGCAACTCGATCCAATCGCTTTACGCCCTACCGCAGCACGCCGCCGGTCTTCTTGTTCACCTCAGCTACGATCTTGGCGGCGACCGCTTCGATCTCCTGGTCGGTCATGGTTTTGTCGCGCGGCTGCATCGTGACGGAAATGGCGACGGACTTCCTGGCCTCATCGATGCCCTTGCCTTCGTAGACGTCGAACACGCTCACCGTCGTGATCAGCTTCTTGTCGGCGCCTTGCGCCGCGCGCGCGATGTCACCGGCCTTCACAGTGCGATCGACGATGAAGGCGAAATCCCGCGACACCGGCTGGAAGGCGGAGAGTTCGAGCACCGGCTTGGCGCGGGTCGGCTTCTGTTTGGCGTCGGGAATCCGATCCAGGATCACCTCAAAGGCGACCATGGGGCCGTTCGCGCCGAGCGCTTCAAGAGTGCGCGGATGCAGCTCGCCGAAATATCCGAGCACGTTTTGCGGGCCGATCTGGATGGTGCCGGAACGACCGGGATGCAGCCAGCCGGGCCCTCCGGAGACGATTTGCAGCGCCTGCATCGGCGCGCCGGCGGCCGACAGCACCGCCAACGCATCGGCCTTGGCATCGAGCGCGTCGGCGACGGCCGAACCGGACCAGTGCCGCCCAAAACCTTGCGAGGAGGCAAAGCCGTGACGCACGCCGGACGCCGCGACCAGTTGATCTTCCGGCCGGTCGCCCCCAAACACCTGGCCCACTTCAAACAGCGCGACGTCCGGGAAGCCGCGATCGGAATTGGCCTGCGCCGCCGCCACCAGGCCCGGCACCAGGCTCGGCCGCATGTCGGATAAATCGGAGGCAATCGGATTGGCGAGCGCAAGCTCGCGCTTTCCCCCGCCGAAGATTTCGGCGTGAGGTTTTGAGATAAACGACCACGTCACCGCCTCGACCATGCCGCGCGCGGCGAGCGCGCGCTTGGCGCGGCGGGTGCGCAGCTGAATAGGCTTGAGGATCGGCTTGCGCGGCGTGTCGCCCCGATCGAACGGCGTCATCGGCACCTTGTCGACGCCGAAAATGCGCACGATCTCCTCGACGATATCGGCCTTGCCGTGCACGTCCGATCGCCACGAAGGCACTGCGATCTTCACCACGCCTCCGCTGCCGGCCACCATGAAGCCGAGACGGCTGAGAATGAGTTTCATCTCCGGAAAAGGCACGTCGATGCCGGCGAGGCGCTTGACTTCAGTCAGCGGGAAATCGATCACCCGGTCGTCGCCGAAGGTTTTGCCGACGACCACGTTCTCGGAAGGCGTGCCGCCGCAGATTTCCATCACCAGGCGGGTGGCCATCTCAAGCCCCGGCACCATGAAGGCCGGGTCGACGCCGCGTTCGAAACGGTAACGCGCATCCGAATTGATGCCGAGCTTGCGGCCGGTATGGGCGATGTTGATCTCGTTCCACAGCGCCGATTCGATCAGCACGTCGGTGGTCGTTTCCGAACAGCCGGAGGCTTCGCCGCCCATGATGCCCGCGAGCGATTCGACGCCGTGATCGTCGGCGATCACGCACACATCGCTGTCGAGGGTGTAGGTGCGGCCATCGAGCGCCAATAGCGTCTCGCCGTCGCGCGCGCGGCGCACGGTGAGATTGCCCTTCACTTTCGCCGCGTCGAACACATGCAAGGGCCGGGCGCGGTCGTAGGTCATGAAGTTGGTGATATCGACCAGCGCGTTGATCGGCCGCAATCCGATCGAGGCGAGGCGCTTTTGCAGCCATCCCGGCGACGGGCCGTTCTTGACGCCGCGCACCAGCCGCAACGCGAAGCCCGGGCAAAGCGTTGCATCCTCGACCGTCACTTTCACGGGACAGGGGAATTCGCCCTTGATCGGTTTGATGCCAGGGTCCTTGAACCGGCCCATGTCGGCGGCGGCAAGATCGCGCGCGATGCCGTGTACGCCGGTGCAGTCCGGCCGGTTCGGCGTCAGGTTGATTTCGAGTACGGGATCGCCGAGCCCGGCCCATTGCGCGTAGGGCGCGCCAATCGGCGCATCGGCCGGCAATTCCATGATGCCGTCGTGATCTTCCGAGATTTGCAGCTCTGCCGCCGAGCACAGCATGCCGCGGCTCTCGACGCCGCGGATAGTGCCGATGCCGAGGGTGATGTCCTTGCCGGGAATGTAGGTGCCGGGCGGTGAGAACACGCTGGTGAGGCCGGCGCGGGCGTTCGGCGCGCCGCAGACGACCTGCACCGGGGCTGCACCGTTGCCCGGATCCACCATGCAGACCCTCAAGCGATCCGCATTGGGATGCTGCTCGGCGGAAATCACGCGCGCGATGGTGAACGGCGCCAGCGCCTTCGCCTTGTCCTCGATGCTCTCGACTTCAAGCCCGATCATGGTGAGCTTGTCGGCGAGCTTTTCGAGAGGCTCGTCGGTGTCGAGATGTTCCTTCAGCCAGGAGAGGGTGAATTTCATGTTCTTTGCTTCTCTGCGGGCAGCAACTCTTCTTCCCTCTCCCGCTTGCGGGGGAGGGCCAGGGTGGGGGCTCTTTCCGCAACGGCAGTCGCTATCGTTTCCAGCACCCCTGTGCGATTTTTCATCACGTCGTGATTGCTGAAGCGAAGAACCTGAAATCCTTTGGCTTCAATTAGGGCCGAGCGGCGGGCATCTGCCTGCTCGGCTCGATTGGAAAAATGCTGTCCGCCATCAAGCTCGATTACCAGCCGAGCCGCGTGGCAGACGAAATCAGCAACGAAGTATTCGATCGGAACCTGGTGTCGGAAGCCGGCGCCGTTCAGGCGGTGGTCCCGTAATTCCGACCAAAGAAGTCGTTCGGCGTCGGTTGAATTTTTCCGGAGCGCGCGCGCATTCGAGCGCAGTTTGGAAGGCACCTTCCAGGTTGGGCTCTCTTGCTCGGCCATCGAGACCTCCGATGCGGCGACACCCCCACCCCAACCCTCCCCCGCAAGCGGGAGAGGGAGCTCACTGTGCCGGATGGATGGATTGCCGGTGTCCTGACATGCGTTTGATATTGCAGTTTCAGAGGTAATCGCCCTAACCCCGAATGCAGTTTGTTCCCTCTCCCGCTTGCGGGGGAGGGCTAGGGTGGGGGTTCTCTCCGCAACGGCTGTCTCGATGTTCGCGATTTCAGCCTCGACAACCCTCACGAGCTCAATCCTCCCGCCAGCGTCGGGATGTCGAGTGGCTTGAAGCCGTAATGGCTGAGCCAGCGCACGTCGCTTTCGAACAGCTGGCGCAAATCCGACATGCCGTATTTCAGCATCGCGATGCGGTCGATGCCCATGCCCCAGGCAAAGCCCTGATAGACGTCGGGATCGATGCCGCAGGCGCGCAGCACGTTGGGGTGCACCATGCCGCAGCCTAGAATCTCCAGCCAGTCCTCGCCCTCGCCGAAGCGGATTTCGCCCTTGTCGCGCCGGCACTGGATGTCGACCTCGAGCGAGGGTTCGGTGAACGGAAAGAACGACGGACGGAATCGCATGTTGATGTGATCGACCTCGAAGAACGCCTTGCAGAATTCGTGCAGGATCCATTTGAGGTGGCCGAGATGCGAACCCTTGTCGATGACGAGGCCCTCGACCTGATGAAACTGCGGCGTATGCGTGGCGTCGGAATCGATGCGATAGGTGCGGCCGGGGCAGACGATGCGGATCGGCGGCTTTTGCGTGAGCATGGTGCGGACCTGCACCGGCGAGGTGTGGGTGCGCAACAGCATGCGCGACCCGTCTTGCTTCGGATTGAAGAAAAACGTGTCGTGCATCTCGCGTGCCGGATGGCCTTCGGGAAAATTCAGTTTTGTGAAATTGTAGTCGTCGGTCTCGATGTCCGGACCTTCGGCGATCGAAAATCCCATGTCGGCGAAGATCGTATTGACCTCTTCGAAGACCTGGCTGAGCGGGTGGATACGGCCCTGTTCGGCCGGGGCCTCGCGGACGGGAAGCGTGACGTCGATGGTCTCGGAGGCAAGCCTTGCGTCGAGGGCTGCGGCTTTCAGGATATCGCGCCGCGCGGTCAGCGCCTGCGTGACCTTGTCCCTGGCGAGGTTGATCGCGGCACCCTGGGTCTTGCGCTCGTCGGGCGACATCTTGCCGAGCGTTGCGAGTAGCGCCGAGATCGAGCCTTTCTTTCCGAGCGCCGCGACGCGCACGGCCTCAAGGGCAGCTTCGTCAGGCGCTGCGACGATCTGGCCAAGGATGGTTTGTTCAAGCGTTGCGAGGTCGGACACGGATCAAATCTCTCTTCCAAAGGGCCGCTGGTTGTGGCCGCCGGGAGGCCGAAACGTCAAGCCAAAAGCCTAAAAATTCAGGGCTGGACGATCGGGCGTTCTTGAACCGTATTGGAATTGCCCGGCACCAAGATGAGGCAGATCGAGGAGCATGCGATGCGTTTCAAACCCTGTCTGGCCGCTCCGACCGTCGTTTTGTCTTTGGCCGGGTTTTCCGCGCGGGCGGAAGACTGCCCGGCCAGGTCGCACATGATGGACGACATCATGGTCGCGCTGAACGAGGCTCCGAGCTGCGACCGCGCGATGAAGATATTCGAGGCCTGCGAATTCGGCACCAGCGGCGATATCCACTTTGGCGCCGTGGTCGAGAAGAAATGCGAACGCGATTTTCTTGCCCGGCTCAAGGACCCTCAAAACCATACCTATCAGCGCGAAATGCGGGTCTGCGACCGCAAGTACCGGAACGAGCAAGGCACGATGTATCGCTCGTTCACAGCTTTCTGCCGGGCCGAGGTCGCCCGGCGTTACTCACGCCAGGCCCTGAAAGCCGCGAGCTCACGGGCCCGCTAACGCCCGTGTCTCAAGCCGCCAGCGCCGCCTTGGCCTTTTCCGCGATTGCCTGGAACGCCGCCGGCTCATGGATCGCTAGGTCCGACAGCACCTTGCGATCGACCGTGATGCCCGATCTGGAAAGGCCGTTGATAAAGACGCTGTAGGTCATGCCGAACGGGCGCACCGCCGCATTGAGCCGCTGGATCCACAGCGCGCGGAAGGTGCGCTTCTTGCGCTTGCGATCGCGGAAGGCGTATTGGCCGGCCTTTTCGACCGCGGCCTTGGCGGCGCGGATCGTGTTCTTGCGGCGGCCGTAAAAGCCCTTGGCGGCCTTGTAGACTTTCTTGTGCTTGGCGTGAGAGGTCACACCGCGTTTGACGCGAGACATGACGAATCTCCTTCATGTGAAAAAAGAAGTGACGGATCGCCGCGCGGACGCGGCTCGGCGAAATCGGGTCGCGCGCGATCAGGCGTGCGGCAGGAAATATTTCTTGATGTTGTCGCCGTCGGTCTTGAACAGCACGCGGGTGCCGCGGAGCTGACGAATCTGCTTCTTGGTCCGCTTGATCATGCCGTGGCGCTTGCCGCGCTGGGCCGCCATCACTTTGCCGGTGGCAGTCACCTTGAAGCGCTTTTTGGCGCCTGACTTGGTCTTCAGCTTGGGCATTTGGCTCTCCTCTTGCCGCAGAAAAACGCGCCCAGAGGGGCGCCATTCCCGGCTAAAATGCTCGTTAGAGCGTTGAAAGTGCTCGGTTATTCGCAATCGAAACAACCCGCACGGGTCATCGCCACGGCAGCCCTTGATCAGCCGGGCGATGAAGTTGGCGCTTATGGCAGAACCGGGCCGGATTGGCAACGATGAACCGGGTAACCTGATGCCCGACGAATCACCTGACGCCCGCGAGCGGCGTCGTCAAAAAAGGCAGGAAAAATTGACAGTTTTAGTTCAGCCGATTGCCGATTCCGCCCATATCGGGCGCATGCGCGCCTTGCCATGGATATTTGCCGTTGCGGTTCTCGTCGCCATCATCGGGGCACCAGATGCCGCGGACGCCAGAGGCGTCCGCCGGGGAGCCTATGATGGTACCTGGAACGTGATGTTCGTCACCCGGGCGGGCAATTGCAGCTCGACCAACAGTGTCCCCTTCGCGGTGTCAGGCCGTCGGGTTTCGTCTGCCGGTGGAGGCAGGGTCACCGGCGGCGTCAGCCCGGCCGGTGTCGTGTCGGTGAGAATATCGGTCGGTCGTTCGGTGGCGAGCGGCAGCGGGCGGCTCGTCGGCAGTTCAGGTGCGGGCCGGTGGAGCGGGATCATCCTGGGCGATCGCTGCAGCGGCATCTGGCGGGCCACGCGCGGCTGAGTTCCACACAAATCGTCCCCGCACGGGGCGGGGATGATCGGTCGGCCGCCTGCGGATCGGCAAGCTCGAACAGCCAAGGTCGAATCAGCGCGGCGCCAGAACCATCACGACCTGGCGGCCTTCGAAACGCGCGTCCTGCTCGACCTTGGCGAACTCCGCGACGTCGCTCTTGACCTTGTCCAGAGCTTGGTGCCGATTTCCTGATGCGCCATTTCGCGGCCGCGGTAGCGCAAGGTGACCTTGACCTTGTCGCCTTCCTCGAAGAACCGCTGCATCGCGCGCATCTTCACGTCGTAATCATGATCGTCGATCATCGGCCGGAGCTTGATCTCCTTGATCTCGACGATCTTCTGTTTCTTGCGGGCTTCCGCGGCTTTTTTTTGCGCCGAATACTTGAACTTCCCGTAGTCCATGATCTTGCAGACGGGAGGATTGGTATTGGGCGAAATCTCCACAAGGTCCATGCCGGCCTCGAGTGCCATCTTGATGGCGGCGACTGTCTCGACGATGCCGTGATTCGTGCCGCTCTGATCGATCAGCTGAACCTGTGCGTTGCGGATTTCATCATTGGTGCGCGGCCCGTCTTTGGTGGCAGCGGGCGGGGCTCTGTTGGGACGGCGAATGGGTAGTGCTCCAAAGTTGTGAACGAAGGTTGTAGTTTGAAGGAATAAGGCAGCGCGGGCAAGCGAACCCGCCCCGAGACTAGCGAAAAGCATCAAATGCGAGGCATTTTGGTCACGCCGAACAACTCCGTCCGGCAAGGAATGTTCAGACCAGCCCACATAATGTTCAGACCAGCCCACATAGAGGCCAAGCCCTCGCTCCGCAAGGGACCCCGATGGCCCTATGCGCGTCCGTTGACGGATCGGTTCGGCTCACTCACTAGAGAGCCAGACCGAGTAACCATCCATGACCACTTCCGCTGCAACCCCGGAGCCACCCGTGTTTATCGAGATCGGCAAGGGGAGCGAAGCGCGCCGCATCGCGGTCCGTGCCCGTGCCGGCGGCTCCCCCGGGCTGTTCTGGCTGGGCGGCTTCAAGTCGGACATGCAGGGCACCAAGGCCATCGCGCTCGACGCATGGGCCGCTGAGCAAAATCGCGCCTGCGTCAGGTTCGACTATTCCGGCCATGGCGAATCCGGCGGCGATTTCATCGACGGTACTATCGGGCGCTGGCTGGAAGAAAGCGTCGCGGTGTTCGAGAAGTTCTGCGCCGGACCCCAGGTGGTTATCGGCTCCTCGATGGGCGGCTGGCTGGCGCTGTTGCTGGCGCGCGAGTTAGCCCGTCGGCAGGCCACCCGCGCATTGCTGGCCGGGCTGGTGCTGATCGCGCCGGCGCCCGATTTCACCGAAGAACTGATGTGGAAGAGCTTTTCGCCGCAAGCCCGCCAGGAGATCGAGATCAGGGGCGTGTGGCTGCGGCCTTCCGAATATGGCGAGCCCTATCCGATCACCCGTCACCTGATCGAGGAAGGCCGCCGGCATCTCATGCTTGGCAGCGCGATCGAGGTCGGATGTCCGGTGCGAATCCTGCAAGGCGCGCAGGATCCCGACGTGCCATGGCGGCACGCGTTTGCGCTGGCGCATCGGCTGCCCGCTGACGACGTGGTGCTGACCATGATCCAGGACGGCGATCATCGCCTGTCGCGGCCGCAGGACATCGCGCGAATCATCGCGGCGGTGGCGGAGATTGGATGAGGGTTTTCGGGCCCGCCTTCGCGCCGGCATTTGGCGATGAGCGGACGGCCAGCTCATCCAGCATTCTCGCCAACTCCTCTGCGGCCATTTCGATCGGCGCGCCGCTTCGCTCCACCCGCGCCTGGATCAGCGCTCCCTGAATCGCCGAAACGCAAAGCCCCGCGAGCCGCTCGGCGCGTGCGGGGGTAAATCCGTCCGCGACCAGTTTTGCGGTCAGGATGCCAAGCCTCGCCGCATACGCGTCCCGGCCGGCTTGCGTCACCGTTCGATCTCTCGGCGCGAGCTCAAGCAGAACCGTGGTGATCGGGCAGCCATCCCGAAATCCGGACTTGCGCAACCATCCGGCGAGAAGCCCCGCATGCGCCTTCAGAAGCTCGCCGGTGGAGGGCGTTTCGCGCGCCAGTTTGGCGACCGTTGCTGCAACCCTGCGTCCGGCTTCCTCGACGGCCGCGGCCGCGATCGAGGATTTTCCGCCCGGAAAGTAATGGTAGATCGAGCCCTTCGGCGCACCGCTGCCGTCGACGATGTCGTCGAGGCCGGTGCCGCCATAGCCTTGGCGGCGGAACAACGTCACCGCCGCGTCGACGATCGGTTTCCGATGCCTGGGGATCGCGGGCAAGGTGCTCTCCAATACCGGTTGCAGCTATATTGACCGGTCTACATCACGCCGTCAACGTCATCCTTTAACGCAAAAGGAGGCACCAAATGACTGAGCGCGTGACCTATCGATGCGATGCCGGCGTCGCCCACATCACCATGGACGACGGCAAGGTGAATGTGATGTCGACCGCAATGCTCGCCGATCTGAACGCGGCGCTGGATCGCGCCGAGCAGGACCAGGCCATTGTCGTTCTGAGATCGGCGCGTCCCGGGATTTTTTCGGCGGGATTCGATCTCAAGGTTTTTGCCGCCAACGATTCCGTTCGCAGTCTCCAAATGGTGAAGGCAGGCGCCGAACTCGCGCTGCGGCTGATGTCGCATCCCACCCCCACGGTTGGTGTCATGGAGGGCCACGCATTTCCGATGGGAGCGTTTCTTCTCCTGGGGTGCGATGTCCGCATCGGCGCGCTGGGGAAATTCCGCATGGGGCTGAACGAGGTGGCGATCGGCATCGTGCCGCCCGGTTTTGCGATTGAATTGGCGCGCAGCCGGTTGCATCCCGCCTGGCTCAGCCGCACGGTGACGCTTGGGGAGATGTACGAGCCGCAGGATGCCGTTGTTGCCGGATTTCTGGATCGCGTGGTTCCCACTAACGAGATCGACGGCGTGCTCGGCGAGATTCTCTCCGCGTTGCGAGGCTTGAATCCAGCGATACATAAATCAGCCAAGCTTCGTTTGCGGCGACAGGCGATGGCCGCGATGCGCGAGGCGATCGACCGGGAGCTGACGCTTGAGGCCTATCGGGCGAGGGCGGCCACGCTATCGGCTGTCGCCCTGCCGGGGTAAATCCTCCGCGCCGCGCCGCCATTCCGCAATGACGCTGCGGTCGGTCTCATCGCTCGACGCCAGTGCGGTAAATCGCGCGGGCTCGAGCAATTGCGACAAGGCCCATACCGCTGCGCCGCGAACCAGCGCGCTGGCATCGCCAAGCAGGCGTTCGGCTTCCACCGCCAGCGCGCGGTCATTTGAGTTGCCGATCGCGATCAGCACATTTCGGATGAAGCGGTCGCGGCCGATGCGCTTGACCGGGGATTTGCTAAACAGGGTGCGAAACGCCGCATCATTGAGCCGCGCGAGGTCGGCCAGATCAGGCGCGCGCAATTCTTCGCGCGCGGTCAGCCTCGCTTCATGCGCGGCCTGCGCGAACTTGTTCCACGGGCACACCGCCAGGCAATCGTCGCAGCCATAGATGCGGTTGCCGATGGCTTTTCGAAACTCGTGCGGGATCGGCCCCTTGCTTTCGATGGTGAGATAGGAAATGCAGCGCCGCGCATCGAGCTTGTAGGGCGCGGGAAACGCCGATGTCGGGCAGATGTCGAGGCAGGCCCGACACGAGCCGCAATGATCGATGTCGGCCTCGTCGCGCGGCAGATCGGAATCAGTGAAGATCGCGCCGAGAAACAGCCAAGAGCCGAACTGGCGCGAGACGAGGTTGGTGTGCTTGCCCTGCCAGCCGAGCCCCGCCGCCTGCGCGAGCGGCTTTTCCATCACCGCGGCGGTGTCGACGAATACTTTCACCTCGCAGCCGGATGCGGCGACCAGCCGTCGCGCCAGCGCCTTGAGCCGCTTCTTGATCAGGTCGTGGTAATCGTCGCCCTGCGCATAGACCGATATCGCGCCGCGCGTGCGCTGGCCCAAAATCGCCAGCGGGTTTTCACCGGGGCCGTAATTGACGCCGAGCATGATCACCGAGCGCACGCCCGGCCACAGCGCGCGCGGATCGCTGCGGCGCTCCGGAGTTGTCGCCAGCCATTCCATGTCGCCATGGGCGCCGGCATCGAGAAATTCGCGGAAATGCCGCGCCGCCTCCGCAATCGCCGCAGGATCGGTCACGCCAATGCAGTCGAAGCCAAGCGCGGATGCTTCATTCGCGAGCCCGGTCTTCAGCTCGGCAGGGGAGAGCTTGATATCTGCGTTCAGAAGTCGAGATCCACATAGGTCCGCGACGCCGGCACGCCCGCCAGCCATTCGCTCAGGAGCGGACGGAACGAGGGGCGGGATTTCACCCGCGCGTACCATGCCTTTGCCGCGTCGTCCTCGATCCATGGCACGTCGCCCAGATAATCGATCGCCGAAAGATGCGCTGCGGCGGCGAGGTCCGCGTAGGAGAGACGGTCGCCGGCCAGGAAATTCCGCGTCCGCGCCAGCCAGCCGATATAGGCCAGATGATAGCGCACATTGGCCTTCGCCGCGCGGATCACATCCGCCGCCGGCGGGCCGCCGCCGTCTTCCCCGCTCATGAACCGCTTGTAGATGCGCTCGGTGACCAGCGGATGGGAGGCCTCCTCGAAAAACTTTTCGTTGAACCACGCCATCAGCCGGCGCACCTCGATGCGCTCGCCCATTGCTGACGGCAGCAGCCGGCGCTCGGCCATGGCGGCGCCCTGGGTTTCATCGAGATATTCGGCGATGATGCCGGCGCCCGGGATTGCCGGCTGGCCCTCGGCGATCAACACCGGCGTGGTGCCTGCGGGGTTCAGTGCGAGAAACGCCTCGCGCCGGTCCCAGGCCCGCTCCTCCACCAGACGCAGGTCCAAACCGTATTCGCCGAGCACGAGGCGAATAAAGCGCGAATGCGGGCAGAATGGGTGATGAAACAGCGTAAACATGAAACCCTTGATAAGCCGGCGGTCTTAAAAAAAGCTCTCATTGCGGCAGGCCGGCGGCAGAGGTGCGCCAAACTACAGAAGCTTGTGACCGAGGCAACCCTGTGTTTCGCGTTTTTGACGTTGCGGCGGGGATGCGAATAAGCGAGAAGAACCCGGCTTTTTTCGGCCAATATCGATCATCATGGCCAAATGGATGACGAACTTCGAAAACGAGGTACCAACTCATGATGTCTGATTGGTTGAGGGCGGTGATTCTCGGCATTGTCGAGGGCATCACGGAATTTTTGCCGGTTTCATCGACCGGTCATATGCTCCTGGTGAAGCGCTTCTTCGGTCTTGGCGAGGGCGCCTTCTGGGACAGTTTCGTCGTGCTGATTCAGCTCGGCGCGATCCTTGCGATCGTCGTGATCTATTTCGCCAAGCTGTGGCGAATTGCGCTTGGCATGTTCTCCAACCCCGACGACCGGCGCTTCGTCATCGGCGTGCTGGTGGCGTTTCTGCCGGCGGTCATCATCGGCCTGATCGCCGGGAAGTACATCAAGGAGGTGCTGTTCAATCCGTGGGTGGTGTGCTTCTCGCTGATCGTCGGTGGCGCCATTCTGCTGTGGGTCGACCAGATCGATCACAAACCGCGTCTGCACGATGCCACCAAATTTCCTCTGCTCACCTATCTGTGGATCGGGTTTGCGCAGTGCCTTGCGATGATCCCCGGCGTTTCACGCTCCGGCGCCAGCATCGTCGCGGCGATGCTGCTGGGCGCCGACAAGCGCGCGGCGGCGGAGTTCTCGTTCTTCCTGGCAATCCCGACCATGGTCGGCGCGTTCGCTTACGATTTTTACAAGAACCGGGCCGAAATGACGGCCGACCATTTGGGGATCGTCGCGATCGGATTTGTGGTGTCGTTCATCACCGCGATCATCGTGGTGAAGACATTCCTGGGTTACGTGACCCGCCACGGCTTCACGCTGTTCGCCTGGTGGCGCGTCATCGTCGGGACGCTTGGCCTGATCGCTCTCGCAATGGGGCGGTGAATCCTACGTACCGTTATGCGCGAACTGTCCGGCCTTGCGGAAGCGCCAGAGATATTGCGGCGCGACCGCTTCCAGCGAATCCGGCAAAATCCCCAGCCCTTCGAGCGTGAGTTGGGCGGCTTTCGCCGTTTGCGACACCACATTGTCGCTGCGCAACAGCGCAACCTGGTCGGGCGTCAGCTTCAGCGGCCCCGGCGCGAACTGCAGCAACAGCGCCTGCAAATTCGCCAGCCCGAACGGCAGCGAGACCAGCATGCGACGGCGTTCGATGATCGTCAGGATTACCTGCATGATCTCGCGCATCGTCAGCACTTCCGGGCCGCCGAGTTCGTAGGTCGCACCAGCCCTGGCCTTGCGGTCGACGGCCTCGGCGACCGCGGTCGCGACGTCGCCGACAAAGACCGGCTGCAGTTTTGTCGCGCCGCCGCCGATCAAGGGCAGTGCCGGCGACATCTGAGCCAGCGCCGCGAAGCGGTTGGTGAACTGGTCCTCCGGCCCGAACACGACCGCAGGCCGAAAGATCGTGGCGGAAGGAACGGCCGCCAGCACCGCTTTTTCGCCCGCGGCCTTGGAGCGCGCGTAGCGCGATGGCGAGTTCTCATCGGCGCCGATCGCGGAAACATGCACCATCCTCGCCCCGACGGCGGCTGCCACCTTCGCCACGGCGCCGGCGCCGGCAGCCTGCACGGCGTCGAATGTCTGCGCCCCGCCCTCGGCCAAAATGCCGACTAGATTGATGGCGACGTGGGAGTCGCGCATCGCCGCCTCGATGGAGGCCGGGTAGCGCAGATTGGCCTGCACCGCGTGGATTTGGCCGACCCGGCCGAGCGGCTGCAGATGCCCGGCCAGTTCCGGCCGCCGCACCGCTACCCGGATACGATAATCGCGCTTGCAGAGCGCGCGGACCACGTTCCGCCCCACAAAGCCGGACCCTCCGAAAACCGTAACCAGGGTGTCCAGATTAGATGGCATGGGGGTCATTTCCTGCGAGTCAAATTCGATCGATCACGGGGATATTTAGCGGTTTCGCGATACGCCATCATATCCGTGCTGTACAGACTATTTGAGACGCGCTTTCTCGAATTTGACAAGCGCGCGACCGGTCCGTAGTAACCGGCCCGGGCCCAGGTGGCGGAATTGGTAGACGCGCTGGCTTCAGGTGCCAGTGGCTTAACGGCCGTGAAGGTTCGAGTCCTTTCCTGGGCACCACTGTTTCCCAAGCCCATGATTTCGCTGAAATGCGGGCTTTTGGATCCGCTGACCGGTACACAAGACCGGGACACAGCGTTCATGGCCTGTCGTATGGCGCATATCACTCGTGGAGCCGACCCCTCTAACCATATCTTTCGCCTCAGGACGCCTGCCGATGTACTCGCGCGCGGCGGGATGAATCGGTGCGTCCTGATACAGCTTCCAGAGTTCATGGGCGGTCGTCCATTCGTCGCGACGACGACCATCGGGGGCTGAGATCAAGTTCTCCCTGCGAACCCGCTCGATCGAGGAGACAGAGTTCCGAAGGAGCGTGGCGTTTGCCGGGCGCCACTTATGCCTGCTTAAGCCTTGTAATCGTTGTTTCGAGTACCCCGGCAAAGTTGTTGGCCAACAGGTAACGCGGGCTGGATTGCACCCACGTGGTGAGGTCAATCTCTTCGAACTTGCCGTTGTCCCAGGTCTGCACGATTTCCAGATCTTCATCGCCGACGTTCTTGATCGCGTGCCCGAAGCCCTGCGGAATATAGGCGACGTCGCCCGGCTTGAACTCGGCCACCTTGCCGCGCCCGCCCGAGCCGAAGAGCGCCACTTGCCCCTTGCCGCGCAGATAGTAGTGCCACTCGTTCGCGTTCACGTTCCAATGCAGGTTTCGCATGGCGCCCGGCTTGATGGTCATCACGCCGCCTGACATGCTCTTGGAGATGGGCCACTCATCGACCGTCGCGAGGCGGAACGTGCCGCCATCGAAGTCGCGCACGGCCCGGTTGTCGTGCAGCAGGCTGAATTTGTGCGTCGACTCCTTGGGCCAGGGCGCGTCGAGGGCATCCGA
>Ga0210405_10001291_pt1 | contig 29110 bp, 22 predicted proteins | sample IncBWH11MmetaG_FD_155492 | JGI IMG/M metagenome (GOLD analysis project Ga0210405, IMG submission 155492) | Forest soil microbial communities from Barre Woods Harvard Forest LTER site, Petersham, Massachusetts, United States - Inc-BW-H-11-M | ecosystem: Environmental > Terrestrial > Soil >...
TGCCTGCGGCCCAGTCGTTGAAACTGTGAGCGTCGACTGGCCGATGCCATTCGCCACCGAGATCGCTCCCACTAAACAGGTGGGCGCGGGAACCCCTGTTTGAGAGACGCTGCAGGTCAGCTTCACCGTCGACGGGTCGAGGCCGCCTGCCGGAGTGATGGTGACAGTTGCCGTGGACGACGAACCCGGAGCAACCGATGCGGGCGATAGTGTCGGCGGGGGTGAGAAGCTGAAACTAGGCGCCGCCCCACTGATCGTTACAGTTGTACTACCTGTGCTGGCGAGATTGTTCGCGTCTCCACCGTAGGCGGCAGTGATGTTGTGCGCGCCGACCGTGAGAGTTGATATCGATAATGTCGCAACTCCGCTGCCATTCAGCGAACGCGTGCCAATCGTAGCGGTTCCGTCACTGAAGGTGACTGTGCCGGTGGGCGTAGGACCCCCCGTTACTCCCGTGCTGACGGTTGCGGTAAGAGTCACGGTTTGATTCAGGTTCGTACTGCTGGGATTCGCGGTCAGTGTGGTGCTCGTGGTGGCTTCATCGACAACCTGCTGGCTCAAAACCGCCGAGGTGCTCGTCTTGAAATTTCCGTCACCGCTAACGTAGACCGCGGTGATGCTGTCGGTCCCCACGGCTGCGAAAGAAGTCGAAAATGTGGCGACGTCACTGCTATTCAAGGCAGAGGTGCCGAGCGTGACGCTTCCGTTCATAAACGTCACGTTACCAGTGGGCGTGCCGCTGGTGTTTGAGAAAACCGTGGCGGTGAAAGTGACGGACTCATTGGGTGCGGAGGGATTCGCAGAGGAAGCGAGCTGCGTCGTCGTACCCGCCGGATTGACTTGCTGGATGAATGTAACGCCACCGTGCGGCTGATAATTGGCGTCTCCGGAATAAATCGCGGTGATTGTGTCCGAACCCACGGGCAGAGCTGACGTAGTAACCGATGCCTGCCCGCCTGCCAGCGTCCCTGAACCAAGCACTGTGCCGCCAGTCTGCAAGGTCACGGTACCCGTTGGCGCGACACTATTCGACACGCTTCCCGAGATGCTCGTGATAAACGTAACCGGCTGTCCGAAAGCCGCTGCGGACGTGGAAGACTCGATGTTGATGAGCGTGCCCTGAATATTCAGCAGCACACTGACCGTGTTGCTGGAGCTATTTGCCACCGCGAGGTCTACAGCTCCGTCTGCATTGAAGTCTCCCACTGCCGCGGCGGACCCCAGCCATCCTGTTCCGAACAGCGTAGGAGCTCCGAAGGTGCCGTTTCCATTTCCCAGCAACAGGCTTACCGCGTTTCCGGTAGAGCTGCCCAACGGAGTGCTCGTCATCGCAAGGTCATAATTGCCATCGCCATTGAAATCCGCGGCGACGATTGAGGATGGATTCGCGCCGGCCGGATAGATCGTGGCTGGCTGGAAGGTTCCGTCGCCATTACCCAACAGCACGCTAACATTCTGGGTTCGAGAGTCCGCAACAGCCAGATCAAGCTTGCCATCGTTGTTGAAGTCTTGTACTGCTACCGAAAGTGGGATGCCACCGGTGCCGGTCGGGTAAGTTTGTTGAGGTTGAAAGGTGCCATCGCCTTTGCCCAGCAGCACGCTGACATTATTGCCGGTCTCATTTACGACCACCAGGTCGAGCCTCTTATCTCCATTGACGTCCGCCAGCACCACCGACGCAGGGCCGGTACCCACCGTGTAATTGACTGCGGCTTTGAAGGTGCCGTCGCCATTGCCCAGCAACACGCTCACCGAGTTACTGAGGAAATTGGCAACCACGAGATCCTGATTGCTGTTGGCATTGAGGAGTCCTTGGGCAATCGAAACCGGCTGATTGCCGACGGAAAAGTTCGCGGGAGACTGAAACGTGCCGTCTCCGTTTCCTAACATGATGCTGACGGTGCCAGGCGTGTTGGCATTCGCAATTGCCAAATCGGGTTTTTTATCGCCGTTGAAATCACCCATCACCAATGCGTCGGGGTTGGTGGTGCCGGTCGAGTATTGAAGCGGTCCCTGGAATGAGCCGTTGCTATTCCCAAGAAGGATGGTTATTGTTCCCGCGCTGCTGTTTGCTACCGCCAAGTCGGGAATGCCATCACCGTTAAAGTCGGCCTTCACAACCGCGCTGGGGTCCGCGCTCGCTGGATAATCGGTGCGCGCCTGGAAAGTTAAAGTTCTGCTCTGACCATTGTTCAAGAGCACACTCACGCTACCCCCGCCGGAATTCGCAACCGCTAAATCGGGGATATGGTCGTTGTTGAAGTCTCCTGCCACCACGGAATAAGGAATGTTTCCAGTGCCGGCATTGAGTTGCCCCACGAAAGTACCGTCGCCCTTTCCCCAGAGAACGCTGATGGCATTCCCGTCTCCCGCCGATACCGCCAAGTCCAGGTTGCCGTCGCCATCGAAGTCGGCGACCGATACAGCAGTAGGGAAGGGACCGGTCGGGTAATCGACGTGGGTTTGAAAGCCGCCGTTTCCTTTGCCCAACAGTACGCTGACCGTGTTGCCCGCCTGATTTGCGACCGCGATATCAAGGTCGCCGTCACCATTGAAATCGCCGACCGAGATCGAAACCGGATTTAAGCCGGCCGTGAACTGGAACTGATTCTGGAACGTGCCGTTCCCAACACCTCCGGTTCCATTTCCTAGAAAAACGCTGACTCCCGATGCAAGGGTGTTGTTATTGTTCGCTACAGCCAGGTCCGCAATGCCGTCGTTATTGAAGTCGCCCACCGCGACTGAAACTGGACCGGTTCCAGTGTTGTAATGCACCTGCGCATTGAACGTCCCGTTACCATTGCCGAGAAGAACACCGACTGTACCGTCAGTGGTGTTTGTGACTACCAGGTCAAGATTTCCATCGCTGTTAAAGTCGAACACCGCGACGCCTTGCGGACCATTTCCTGTGGCTGTATCCTTTTTGGCCTGAAAGGTGCCGTCGCCGTTGCCGAGCAGCACGCTCACGGTATTGCTACCCGAATTGGTCACCGCTATATCAAGGTGATTGTCTCCGTTGAAGTCTCCCACGGCTATACCCTTGGGAATGCTTCCGGTCGGGTAATCGACTTTAGGTTTGAAGGTGCCATCGCCGTTGCCCAACAGAATGCTGACCGTGTTCGCGGTCGAGTTGGCTACAGCATAATCGAGGTTCCCATCACCATTGAAGTCCCCAACCGCCATCGCCTGAGGATTCGTTCCAGTGGGATATTGCGGCGCCTCCAGGAATTGCCCAGCGTGGGCTAGCAGAGCCCCTGACAGCAGATAAAGCACAAGTCCTGCGAACGTGGGCTTAGCCATGAAACACCTCAACAATTTCTTTAATCTTCAGAATGAAGACGGGAGCCCACGCACACTGCCGCCGGACAGCTCGTTCTTCTGTTCCCGCCGACGATGTATGAGTGCCGCGAAGGCTGCAATAGACGCGAAGCATCTGGGAGCACAATGCTGCCGAAAAACAGAAAACCGCACTTACAGGGGAGTAAATTCTGAGGGAGTGTCGCCTTTAACAACCGCGGGGGAGTGGAACCGCTTTGGCAGCGTTAAGGCTCGGCCAGCTTACTGCGAACTCTACTAAATTAGCAATAGCCCATTTGGCGTAGTCCAAATTTAGAATCGCAACCATCCCGGCGGAGTTCTCACCATTCGAATACCTTGCACCACCAATAAAAAAGGCCCAAATACATTGATTTGGGCCTCGGGTTCAGACGTGCGGGTGATTGGGGGGTGGGCTGTTACAACTCTACTTCCCCGCGCTGCCTGCACCCTGTGGCGGAGCGGATAATTGCTGCTCCACAACTTGACGCAGTGTGGCATAGTCCAATGCCCCACTCATGAAGTGACCGTTGATGAAGAAGCTGGGCGTACCGTTCAATCCCAGCCGTATGCCTTCCTTGCGATCTTTCTCCACAACCGCGGCTTCCTCGCCTGAGTCCAGGCACTTGTCGAACGCCGTGCCATCCAGCTTCAAGTTCCGGGCTTCGGTCTTAAGCTGTTCCATCTCGAGTCCCTTGCTGCGGAACAACTCGTCGTGGAACTCCCAGAACTTGCCCTGCTTGCCGGCGCAGCGTGTAGCTTCCGCGGCCTTCTCGGCCCGCGCATGCATGGGCAGCGGGAAATCTTTGTAAGTGAATGTGACCTTATCCCCAAAATCGGCCTGCAGCTTCTTGAGGTCAGCGGCCACCTTCTGGCAGTAAGGGCACTCATAGTCCGCGAACTCGACCAATGTTACGGCCGGTTTTTCCGGACCAATCTTCTCCGCGTCCTTCGTATCTACGATGGCGCTCGGGGGCGCGAGAGTAACGTAGACATCGGTCGAGGCACGCAATGCCTTTACGTAAACCGCCAGCGCTTTGTTGGTGCGCAGTTCGCGAATCTTCTCCAGGATTTTTGGCCGTACTGCGTCAAAGGGTTGGTCGGTCTCGACTCCCTCGTAATAGACCTTCATCTGGTCTTCGCTGGGATCTTTAATGTGCGATTTAATGTCGCGGTCAATCAACTGATCGAGAGTCAGGCCCTCGCTCTTGGCTTTTTGCTCAAGCAATCTTTTGTCGATGAGTGCGTCCAGCGCCTTCTGTTCCGCCTGGTAGTAGGTGTAGTGTGCCGATAAGAGTTTGGCTGACTCTTCCTGTTCGAGCTCAGCCATTGTTACTTTTACTCCGCCGACGTTGGCTACTACTTCACTGCCAGCTTGAGCGACCACGCTTCCTGTGCTCAGTAACGCCAGAGCGGCGCCCAAGCCAAACTGTAGAACCTTTCCTGAAACTGACATGAGATCCCCCATCTCATTATGGATTTAAGACAAAACTCATTATAGTGGCTCGCCAGGAAGCGGATGACATCGCTTTCTGGCGAGCCGGTCTTCAAAAACCAAGTGGAGCCAGGTTCGGCCCACATGATCTGGGTAAGCTACGGAACTAGTCGCCTGTTCCGCAGGTGCACTGACCCTTGCCGCTGCCATCGAGCTGAATGGCAAAGCACTGGCCCTGGAGACGTCCAACTTCAGCGGCGCTGAGCGTGGCATCTTGCGACGCGGTCTCAGTGATCGTGAAGTTGCTGTTCTGAATGTGAGTTCCCCAGCTGCGAACCGAAGCGGTCGGAGCAAGGCTGGTCGGGTAGGCTGGGCAAACGCCACCACGGGTCGGGATCGGAACGATCTTGACCACGCCAGTGCTCAGAACTACGCCAGTCAGCGGGTTGCCGGTCAGGTCGGTGTTCACGGAAAGTGTACGCAGACCATCCGGGCTCACAAAGCAGCTGCAGCACTCAGACAGTTCCTGGTTCGGATCGAACACGAAGATGGCAGCGCAAAGGCTACCACCGGCCGTGCCAGGATTGGTGATGCGGTAGGTCCCATCGGGAGCGCCGGCGGTGTTGGCGTTCGCGAAATAATCGACCTTCAGGGTGTCGGGACCGGGCGTTGTTATCGCCGCCGCCGCGTACCCGGCACTGAGTGCCAGAACGAGCGTACAGACTACGAGCATTGTGGTTCGACGCATTATTGTCCTCCTTGGATTTACGCCGCCAAGCTGGGGAGGGAATATGCTCGGCTTTCGTGGCGCATCCGGTACTCTAACTGAAATCTGCGTCATCACAAGTCCCCAAATACACTAGCCCAATCTCATTAGCCCCGCTGAAACCCTTGATGCAAGCCGAGTTCACGACCTCGGCCCCACGATCTTGCCGATAATCCCGGAACGGGTCGAAACGCTCATCTTCACCATCACCAGCCGAATAAATGCTTTTACCGTATTAGGACTGATCTTCATCCGCTGCGCAATCTCCTTACTGGTGAAGCCCTCAAGCAGGAATTGCACCGTTTCCTGTTCTCGCGCGGTCAGGCCAAAACGCTCGGAAATCTCCGCGATGGTGACTGCTTCGTTACTTTTTCTTTCCAGCATCACCACCAGCAGCCCCCCATTCGTGGAGGAACCGTTCTTATGGTTTACCGCAACGTCCAGCGGAAACGAACGGCAAACATAGGTGCGTTTGGCTGACTGAAACTCACCGACCAGCCCGGATCGCGAGCGTCTTTCCAGCAAATTGCAACGCACCTTGTTCGCGAGCCAGGCATCGAGATTGTTGATTTTTTCTGGCTGGTCTGGAAAGGTGAGGATTTGTAGCACCTCGGCATTGGATGCCACGACGCTTAACGACGTATCCACTACAATCAGACCCGGCCGGGCCGGAGCAGTATGCACTGATTTCCCCTTTTCAGGCTTCGGGGGCCACAGTTCCCCTCCGCCTCCACAGTTAGACTTGGCCTTAAGCGCAGCCTTTAATCGGGGTCTATTACCCTGGCTTTGAAGCGGCAAAGCTTCACAAATGCGCGTTCCTTGCGCGGTTCCACCAGCAATTCACGTATGTATTCGGAGCAGGTTAACGCTTTCCTTGGGGTAGGAAAGATCCCGCACTTCCCTGAGGGCATGAGAAGCCAGTGACATTCTGCCACAGAACCAGCCATTGTCAAGGCGAATTCTAATTTTTTCGCTTGGCGGCAAAACATTTTGTAAAACTAGCCCATTAGTACTACGCCATAGGGACTAGTTTTGATTGAATCTTGCAGTCAGGTGAAGCTTTCTGCGCAGTCGAGACCGGATTCAAACGGCTGCGAAGGAACTAACGCTTTTGGTGGATAAAGAACTACGCCGTTAGTTGAGAGCAATTGTAATCCTGCACCAGGGATGCACGATCTGCGAATGGTAGAATTGGCCGCTGGCTTGTGCAAACTACCGGCCCCGATGCGTGGCTCACACGGCATCGACATCGATGGAGATGGTGATATTTCGAATGAAGTCGATCAATCTTGTCACTTCCATTATCTTGCTGGTCATCTCGCAGGCATTTTCCCAAGCCAAACCCGAGACCGCTTCTTATTTGAAAGAGGCGCAGGTTTCCGAAACTGAGGGAACCGTTCATGTCGTCGCAAACAGTCCTCGCCCTTTGCAGCAAGTGCTGGATGCGCTCTACAAGAAATACGGCTGGGCAGTCGACTACGAAGATCCACGGCTTACTTCGCAACTGGACCTCGTTGATGTCGCCGACCCTGTGACCCACGCTCCGCATGCGCAGATTCTTCCGGCAGGGGGAAAATTTACCGTCGACTTTCCCGCTGTCTCCATAGCACCGCCTCCTCCCGCGTCCACGCAGACGCCGGCTGATTCCACAAAGCCTGCTGCCGCCTCGACTGTTTCCGCCCAGCCCGTGTCCGGAGACGAAGAGAAGACTGTTCGTCTGGTAGTCGACGCCTACAACAAAAGCGATAATCCAGGACGTTTTGAAGTGCGAAAAAATAGCGAGGGAAATATCGTTGTCGTCGGCACCGCGGCCCGCGATGCGAAAGGTCAGATCTCGCCGCAGAAGCCGATCTTCGATACTCCACTGACCGTAGTGCGCCGCCAGAGGACCGCGACGGAAACGATTGAGTTGCTTTGCCAGAAGCTTACGGCATCGCGCGGCGCCAAAGTCGCCATCGGAGTGAATCCGCGCAACCTGCTTGATCACACGCCCGTGACCGTTGGAGCATCGAAGGCACCGGCGCGCGATCTTTTGAGGCAGACCTTAACCGCGGCCCACTGCAATTGCTACTTGCGAGTCGTTTTCGATCCAACTTCGAAGGGCTTTTACGTGAGCATTCATTCGATTCAGGTTCCCAAAAGTGTGACGAAAGGTCCGGCCTGAACCGCGCTTCAGTCCCCAAAATCTACTTGCTAGGAAGCGGCTCCTGCAACAGCCATTCAAATAGCCATGTAGCCACTACCGCGCCTAGCGTTTGCGCCAGAAGGAACGCTGGTACATCGATGGGTCGAATTCCAGCAAAACTGTCGGTGATGGATCGCGCAACCGTGACGGCAGGGTTTGCGAACGAGGTCGAGGCCGTAAACCAGTAGGCCGCGATGATGTAACTGGCTACGCCAACTGGAACTGCCATCGCCGACTTCACCCTCAAGCAGCCCCAGATCACGCACAGCAATCCGAAAGTTGCGACGAATTCGCTCACGAACTGGCCAATCCCCGAACGCTCGTGATGCGATAAGGAGTACATTTCCTTGCCAAACATAACGTGCGCGAGAAGCATTCCTAATACTGCTCCAACAAATTGAGCCGTGATGTAACGCGCTACCTCATGCCATGACATGAGCTTGCGAAATCCAAAAGCCAGGCTGACCGCTGGATTGAAGTGCGCGCCTGAAATGGAGCCGAACGCCAAAATTAGTGCAACCAAAATCGCTCCGGTGGCAATCGTGTTCGCCAGCAACGCCAGCGCGATGTTTCCTCCCGCCAGTCGCTCGGCCATGATGCCGGAGCCAACCACGGCCGCGACCAGTAACCCGGTTCCAAGTGCCTCGGCTACAACTCGTCTTCGAAGGGGATGTTCGGTCATGCTCATCGATGTTATTGTTTCGGCGCCAGCGGCAGTAGTTCCTGCTCGATCCGCTCTGCAATTTCATCACGCACCCGCCGAAAGACTGCGAGTTTCTCTTCGTGCGACCCAGTTGCTTCGGCTGGATCCGCGAGACTCCAATGCAAAGAACTGTGTGTGCCGGGAAAGATCGGGCAGCGCTGCCGGGCGTTGTCGCACACCGTTACCACGTACGTGATTTCCTGCCCGAGGAATTGCTCCACATTCTTCGAGGTCTGCCGCGAAATATCGATCCCAATTTCGCGCATCGCTTCGACTGCGATCGGATTGAGTCCCTTCGTCTCGACCCCCGCACTCAGCGCCTCGAACTCGCCGCCAGCGACGTGGCGCAAATAGCCTTCCGCCATCTGGCTGCGCGCAGAGTTGCCGGTGCAAAGAAACAATACCTTCGCTTTAGACATGCGAATGCGTCACTGCCGGTGGGCAACAGTCCGGGCCGCAACAGGCCGCTACTTCCGGCGTTTCTTTTTCTGGCAGGTTATCTTCCAACACCACAAAGACCTCCCACTCATTGCCATCGGGATCATGCACCCACGTCTTGTCTTGCCTCGCGTAGCAGCAGTCGGTTTGCATCTCATCGCGAGTTATCAAGCCCGCGTCCGCCCATCGCTGTCGCACGGCGAGGACATCGGCGGTCGAAGCCACCTGAATGCCCATGTGCGAAAGCGCTCCCGCATCGTGGAAGACGGCTTCGTTGAGCGTGAAATTCAGCGGCGGGTTCTGCACATCGAACTTCGCATAGCCCGTGCGCGCCTTGCTCGGCTCGATCCCGAACATTTTGCGATAGAACTCAATGCTTTGGGTCACGCTCTTCACATGAATCGCCAGGTGCGCCTTCAGGGCAACCACAGTATCCGCCGGCATAAACAGCCTCCATTCATATTCGCTATAGCGAATACGTTACGCTAGCACTCGGCAATCATATTCGTCAAGACAAATGTGACCTGATAGACTGGAATCATGAAAGGGAAGCCAGCACTGGCCCAACTGTTTCGCGCGCTCGCCGACCCCACCCGGCTTCGTCTGCTCAACCTCATGGCCGAGCAGGAGGTATGCGTCTGCTACTTCACCGAAGTGATTGCAGTGCCGCAGCCCAAGATTTCCCGGCATCTCGCCTACCTTCGTGCAGCAGGTCTAGTCGCCGCCAGGCGCGAAGGGAAGTGGATGCACTACAGACTGGTGACTCCCACCGATTCCCATGTGGCAGAGATATTGAGCAGAACACTCGCGGCACTCCGCCAAGATGCGTATCTAACACGCGACCTACAGAAGCTCGAAAAAGCCTGTTGTGGTCCGCGGAGCCTGGTTCAACTCTTGGGCGCACCGTTGCCTTCGGAAATAGGGAAGTAACCTATGGGTGTGGGGTTTGCGGGGACTAATAAGAAGAGGAAATCGGGCGTCCCGTGGAACCTTGGAAAACACTTTAAATTGGTGCGGAAGGGGGGATTTGAACAACCTGCAACCAGCGGATCGAGGTCGGTTTGCGACTGGCCGTAGAGAACGATTGTCACTGAGAAATCGCCCAGCGATGACCATCACCCAGGGCACGCAGGCAGTCGCCGAGATTCTCGATGTCGGCCTGTTTGGATTCGTCCACCAGCACGTCGCGTGGGTGTGCTTTCGTGGCGTCGTTACCCAGCTGAGAGACGAATCCCGTTTTCGACATATTGAAATGGCGGCGCCGTCTGCAAGTAGCCGGCAGTCTCCAATAATTACCAAGGTCGATTGCTTGATGTAGGCGCGGGAAACCTCGCAACGTTAACCGCCGAGAGTGCGAGAATCACCAGCACCGGACTTTCGCTGTGAGGGGCTCAAGTAATAATGAACAGCCGGAGTGACGACAAGTGAGAGAGCCATTGAAATCAGGATACCGCCGATCACTGCGATCGCAAGCGGCTGCAACATTTCCGATCCCGAACCCCACCCAAGTGCTAGCGGGAACATTCCAGCCACAGCAGCCATCGCGGTCATGACGATCGGCCGCAGCCGCCGCCGCCCTGACTGAATCAACGCTTCGCGGGGCGGCATGCCCAGCGCAATGAACCGGCTTTCCGCATCGAGCAGTAGAATCCCGTTCTTTGCCACAATGCCGATCACCATGATGAGACCCATAAATGACGCGATGTTGAAACCAGTATTGGTGATCAATAGCGCGATTACCACGCCCGAGGTTGAGAGCGCGGCAGAAGCAATGATGGCCACCGGGGCGGCGAAAGCGCGGAACTCAAACAGCAGTACCGTAAACACGAGCAGCAGCGCGAGTATCAAAACTTTTGAGAGATCGTGGAATGACTGCTGTTGTTCCCGGTAAGTTCCTCCATATTGCACGCGAACGTCACTAGGAAGATGAAGATTGCTGATCGCTCTCTGAACGTTGGCGATCGCAGTCCCCAGGTCGACACCTTCGAGACGAGAGGTAACGCTAACGTACTGCTGTAGGTTTTCTCGGCGAATCTCGCGCTCGCCGGGATTGGAATTGATGGCGGCCAGTGAGGCGAGCGTGGCGGTGTGGCCCGATACGCTGTTGATGAGCGTCGAGCCGAGATCGGCGGCGTTCTGGCTCTCGGCACCCGGGAAGCGCACACGCACTGTATAAGGACGGTTCTTCACAACCATCGGCGCCGAGGCGGGCACGCCTGCCACCAACGCCGCAGCATCGGTCGCCACCTCCTGTGCGGAGAACCCAGAACGCGTCGCCACGGTGGGATCAACCTGATAAGTTACCGCGGGGCCACTGATCGTGTTCTCGATTCCATTCAGAACATCAACCACTCCATTCACCTTTCTGATCGCATCGGCGACCCGCGGCGCGACATCGCCGAGTTCTTGCGCATTTTGCGAAAAAAGATTGATGCGCACGGGCTCAGGCTCGTTAGAAAGGTCGCCAACCATGTCGCTCAAAATCTGCACGAAATCGATCTTAAGCGCCGGTTCTTCACGGTTGATCTGCTCGCGTAACTTCGATGTGACTTCATCAAACTTGGCGCCTGGCTTGAGTTTCACCGTGAAGTCCCCACGGTTGGCCTCGGTGACGGCGGCCAGCCCCAGTTCGATTCCCGTACGGCGGGAAGTGTTCACGACGTCGGGATTGCTCTTGAGCATGGTCTCGACGTGCTCCAGCATGCGGTTGGTTTCATCTAGTGAGGACCCGGCGGGTGCCCAGTAATCGAGCACAAAGCCGCCCTCTTCCATCTTGGGGAGCAGATCGGTGCCGAGCGCTTTGTAGCAGAAATACGAGACGGCAATCAGCGCCGCACATCCACCCAGAAGCCAGATCGGACGGCGGATCACTCGCTCCAGCACGTGCTCGTACCACGCGATGACGCGTCCGAAGCGGCCGCTCATGGTGGCGTCTTCAGCGGCGAGGAGCCGCTGGAGTTCCTCGGCACTATCCTTGGGCGGAGGAAGATCCTTATCGGGAGCGTTGCGGCGCACCAGAATGCTGCTCAGTGTCGGCGTCCAGGTTAGCGCCAGCAGAAGCGACGTTGCGAGCGCGACAGTCATTGTGATCGCCAGTGCGCTGAAGAATACGCCGGTAACACCCGCAATTGTGATAAGCGGGACAAAGACGACGATCGGAGTGACGGTTGATCCAATCAGGGGCTTCGTTATCTCGCGCAAGGCACTGCGAACGGCAGTGGTGCGGTCCTGTCCAGTGTCGCGGTGCAGGACAATGTTTTCGACCATCACGATGGCGTCGTCGATAACGAGACCGACGGCCGCTGCGAGTCCGCCAAGCGTCATCAAGTTGAATGTTTCGCCCATAAGACGGATTGCGATGAACGTAACCGCGATGGTGATCGGAATGACAAGTCCCGCGATCAGAGAACTGCCCCAGTCGTGTAGGAAAGCGATGAGAACGACAGATGCAAGAATGATGCCAATGATGATCGCGTCTCGTACGCTCTTGATCCTTGCGCGTACTAGGCCTGACTGATCGTAAAACGGTTCAATTTTTATACCTGGCGGCAGGTTCTTCTCTATGTCGGCCATCTCCTGAGCGACTTCATCGGCGACGGCCACGGTGTTGCCGGTCGGCTGGCGGTTGATGTTGATGAGCACGGCGGGCAAGCCGTTCGCATGAACGATGGTGTAGACCGGTTCTACTGAAGGCGTGACCTGCGCGACATCGCCAATGTGGACAGGGGCTCCGGCTTGCGTGGTCTTGACGACGACCTGCGTGAGTTGTGCTGCCGACTGCACCTGTCCACTGACAAGCCCCAGCACGAGCTGGTGGTTCTGCTGCAGCAACCCGGGCGAGTCAATCATGTTAGTGCGCGCAACGGAATCGAGAATGTCCTGAACCGTTATGCCAGTGATGAGCAACCGCGCGGGATCGGGAGCGATCCGGTACTCGGGAACTTGTCCGCCCTGGATGACCACTGTGGAGACGCCATCGAGGTGCGAGATGCGGGGCTTGATCGTGTAGTTGGCAAGATCCCAGAGATCGGTTTGCGGAACCGTTTTCGAGGTCAGGCTGTAACCGAGAATAGGGAAGCTTGCGAACGTGAGCCGATGCGCGTCGATCTTGACCGTCGGAGGCAAGCTCGGCTGCACGCGTGCGAGCGCCGCCTGAACGTATTGGAGCGTCAGGATCATGTCGACGTTCCAGTCGAAGAAGACGTCCACCTCGGCGGAGCCGCGGCTGGTGATAGATCGCACGGACTGCATCCCTGGGATCGCGCTCATTGCTTCTTCCACGGGGCGCGTGATCATCACCTGCATTTGCTCGATCGGCATCACGCCATTATCGATTGCGATCACCACACGCGGGAAATTCGTCTCAGGGAACACTGCAATGGGGATCTGCGTAGCGCTGTAAACGCCAATGATGGAGAGGACGATGATACCGAAGATGATCGGCTTGGCGTGGCTCGACACCCACGCGACGGGTTCGCGCGGGTGCGCCATTAATCTTTGTCCCCCGGCTTGGATTTACCGCTCTGGGACGGTGTTGACTTTAGCGATGCGGGAATTACTTTCGAGCCATCGGGCAATCCATAGGCACCGACTGTGACGATCCGCTCGCCCGATTCGAGACCGAGAGTGATTTGTGTGAGCTGCTGTTCTGTGTCGACGATACCAGTCTGCACGGTCGTATCATGCGCAATCGAGCCGTTATCGACCACCATCACGTGTGCACCGTCTGCGGCCTGCACGAGTGCCATACTAGGAACGGCGAGTGTGTTCTTGAGCGCGCTTGAGACAATATCGAGCTTCGCCGTTGATCCTGGCCGCAGAGCGCCGGACTTGTTTGCCGCTGAGACCCAGATTTCTACCGTGGTGCTATTGGGATCGATTGCCGGGCTAACGAGCGTCACTTTGCCACGCACAGTCTTTTCAAGGCCTGCAACAGAAATCGTCGCCGCATCCCCGACTCGCAGCTGTTGTGCCTCCGTCTGCGGGATATGCGCCTTGGCAACGATGGTGTCCATGTCCATTACTATGAGAAGCGCCGTGCCCGGCGCTGGAGTCTCACCCACGTAAAGCGGACGGTCTGTAACTGTCCCATCGATGGGGCTGCGCACCTGTGTATACGAGAGCTGCACTGCGGATCCGGCATACTTGCCTTGCGCCGATGTAAGCTGCCCTTTCGCTGCAGCCATCGACTGCTGCTTCGTAATGGCCTGTACGGATTGCAGATGTTGCTGGCTCAAGTCGTACTGCGCCTTCGCCTGCACGTAAGCAACCTCAGAGGCGTCGAGGTCCTTGCGCGCGAGTGCGCCCTGCTGGAAGAGTTTGCGCCGACTTTCGACCAGCTTCGTGTTGGCGTCGAGGTTCTGCTTCGCTTGTGCTACGTCGAGCTCAGCTTTCATGACTTCTTCAGGAATTCCGGCTTTGGTGCTTGTCTCGTAAGCGGCCTGCGCCTGTGCGAGAGCCCCCTTGTTATCCTCCACGGCGGCGGCTATGTCCTTATTCTCCAGCAGGGCGAGCAATTGCCCCTTGTGGACAGGGCTGCCGCGCTGCACGTACCAGACTGCGATCGGCGAGATCACCTTCGGCGTTAGCGCGGCTTCTGCATGCGGCCACAGTACCGCGTAGGCGGTGATGTGCCGGGACAGATCATGCAACTCGACCACTGCCGTTTGCACCGGCACTTCCGGTTTCACTTCTTTTTCCCTCTCGCCCGAGTGGCACGCCGAGAGGAAACCGGCGAGTGCCAGGATCGGGAGGGCGATTGTAAACTTCGCGTTCAGCCTGATCATGGATTGAGCGTGCCTGTGAGAGTTTGCAGATTTGCGAGCGCCACGCGGTAACGTAACTCGCCATCATCATAGGCGTTTCTCGACAACGTGAGCGTGTTCTGCGCATCGACCACTTCGAGAACTGTTGCTTCGCCCCCGCGATAGCGAGCTTCTGTCAGGCGCAGGCTGTCGGCAGTCAGCGCCGCGGACTGTCGCAGGGAATCGAGTTCCGAAAGTGAAACCCTTGCCTCTGCGTACAACGACTGTATCTGCGCAAGCAGCGTTTTTTGCGCGGTTGTTAGCTCCAGTTGCGCCTGTCGGCGCGCGAGCTCCGCCTGCTGCACATGGGCATGCGTTGCACCCCAATTCCACACAGGTACAGTCAGCGTGGCGGCGGCAGCGTAGCCCACATTCCGAATACCATCGATCCTCCAACCTACCCGAGTCGAGTCCAAGCCGTACCAGTAGTCGAACCCCAGCGCCGGCAGGTACTCGCTGCGCGCGGAGCGAACTTCATAATCAGCGGATTGCCTTGCGGCAAGCGCTGCCGCCAGGTCAGGATTGCTCTTCCGCGCCTGGACTGCAAGTTCATCCATTGTAGGCAGCGGCGTGGGAGTGGAGAGGTCATCGGCAATCGAGAAGTTCTGGTTGAAATCCTTAAACAAAAGCAGCGCCAGGTCGAGCCTCGCGTTCTCGACCGCCAATTCGGCTTCCTGGAACGCACGTTGCTTGTCGTTGGCTTCTATCTGGGCTTTGATCACATCTGAATGCGCGACTTCGCCGCCGGCTTCCAATTCCTCGCTTACTTTCAGAAAGTGCTGCGCTTCCTCCCGCGCACTTTGCGAAGTGGCAAGTTTGCGTTGCGCAACCGCAAGTCCATAGAACCGTCGTACGACCACCACCGCCAGGCCCCGTTTCGCGATCTCCAGCCTGGCTTTAGCGACGCGAGCGTCCGCTTGCGTACGACGATAGTCATAGGCCAGTGCAAGGCTGAGGTCTTGGTGCACGTTGGCCTGGCCGATGTATTCGTGCACGGCATTGTTCGCGATGAAAATGGGAGTGCCACCGGGGAACGCTGTGCTCGGTGTTCCCGTGCCTTGCGTATATAGATATTGCGCTTCGCCCTTCACATTAGGCAGAATCGCGGAGCGCGCGATCGTGATACTCGCATTTGCGGTTCCGTTCGCGGTACGCGCAGCCCCGAACTCAACCGAGTTTTGCTGTGCGCGCCTGATTGCTTCATCCAGCGTGATGATGGGTGGGGGAGGGGCTGGGGAAGTTTGTGCGATCACGAAGCTGCTGAACAACGCGAGCACGACGATGAGGTTCCATGTTGCGCGCGACATAGGTATCTGATGGAGGCATGCCCTTTAAAGCTGCCTTTCCTGACAGTAAACGCCAACACCTTAAACGAACCTTAATCGCACGTTTGACCCATACCGACCCGTGGCAGCGGCTTTTTGAGTGCGTGTAAGCAGGAACGACGTTAAGCTTCGGCTAAGGTTACGTTGCTCATAATGACGCCATGAACATGAATAAGACCGTGTTGCTCACACTACTGGCGCTGGCAGCCTCAGCATCCGCGCAGAACTATAAGGTCACAAACAAATTCATCCTCGGTGGCGAAGGTGGATGGGATTATCTGACCTACGATACGCAAGGACACCGCCTGTTCATCACGCGCGGTGATCACGTGATGGTCATTGATCCGAAAGATGGGAAGCAGATTGGGGACATCCCGGCGCACCGCTGCCACGGTGTCGCTCTCGACTACGACCATCATCGTGGCTTCATCTCCAACGGCGGGGCTGGGACGATCACGGTTTTTGATCTGAGTTCGCTGAAGCCGATTCAAGATGTGCAGGTTGGCGAGAACCCCGACGCAATCATCTACGATGGACACGCCAAGAAAGTCGTGGTGATGAACGGACGCAGCAAGAATGTGATGGTGGTCGATCCAAAGTTACTCAAAATCGAGGCTACGATCGATTTGACGGCGAAGCCGGAATTCGCCGCGGCTGATTCGGGTCACGTCTACGTGAATCTCGAAGACACAAGCCAAATCGCACAGATCGATTCCAAGACCTGGAAGTTGGAAAATAAGTGGATGCTGAAGTCCTGCGAATCACCCTCCGGGCTCGCCATGGACGAAGAGAACGAACGACTCTTTTCAGTCTGCGACGGCCGGGTCATGAACGTACTGAATGCCAAAGACGGCAAGATAGCGGCCAGTGTTCCTATAGGCGAAGGGCCGGACGCGGCGGCATTCGATCCCGGTCGTAAATTGGCTTTCAGTTCCAATGGCCGCTCAGGCAACCTGACGGTCGTGAAAGAAGAATCCCCCAACAAGTTCACGGTCGTTGAGACACTGGAAACACAACGCGGTGCGCGCACCATGGCACTTGATCCTCAGACAGGAATCGTGTATCTCGTCACGGCAGAGTTTGAACCCTCGACGCAACCCGGGCAACGTCCGACCATTAAACCAGGGACATTCACGGTTTTGGTAGTTGCGCCTCAGTAATCATGAATCAGAAACGGCGTGCGCAGAAGGACTACTGCGGCACGATTCTGTGGGAAAATGAGCCCAGCGCTTCCAGTACAGCGGGAATCCGAGAGGCTGGTTTTGCGAGCTCTAGTTGTCGAAGATGAGGTCCGACTAGGCAGCAATCTAAGGACCGGTCTGCAGCGCATCGCCGGCTTTGCTGTCGATGTCGCCGAAGACGGCGAGTCCGGACTGCATCTCGCTTGCTCCGAAAACTACGACGTCATCGTCCTTGATCTGATGTTGCCGAAGATTCATGGGTCCGATGTGCTTCGGCAACTTCGCGCCAACGACGTACGCACGCCCGTTCTCATCCTGACCGCTGTCGATGACAAATCCTCGATCGTTAACCTGCTTGAACTCGGTGCCGACGATTACCTGGCGAAGCCGTTCGACATGGGCGAGTTCATCGCGCGCGCGAAGGCGCTCATCCGGCGCTCGCAGGGGCACAGTAGCCCGAAGCTCTCGCTCGGAGGACTCGAACTCGACATCAGCCGCAAAACCGTTTACCGCGACGGCACGCTCATCGTGCTCAAGGGGATGGAACTTCGCGTGCTCGAATATCTTATGCTGCACATGGAAGCTGTCGTCTCGAAAACCGAGTTGCTGGAACATCTCTATGATTACAACTGGGAAAAATTCAGCAATGTGATCGAGGTATACGTCTCAGGATTGCGGCGCAAGATCGATGAGGGCCGTGAACCCAAGCTGATCCACACTCTGCGCGGACAAGGTTATGTTCTGCGCGTCAACAAATGATCCGCACCTCACTCAAAACGCGTATTGTCTTGATGCTGCTCGCGGCACAGACTTTGTTATTGTGCATTGGGATTCTTGGTTCTCTCTGGTACACGCGGCGCCAGATCACCGCATCGGCGCGCACCAACTTGACCAGTCATCTTTCGGAACTGCTCTCCGAAGTGCATGAAAACGATGAACATCCCGGAACCCTTGAATTTGAGCCTGCTGCGCCCCCGAATCGCAGCGGGGAAGACCTTTTCGCCGTCCGTGATCAGGAAGGTCGCCTGTTGGCTGGTTCGGTCGATTGGATACCCGAAGCCGCGAGCGGTCGCGAGTTCTTCAGCTTCCGTTGGCAACATCGGGGGCATTATCTTGGATCTGCCTGGGTTCACGCGCGTGTTCCCGACCAGGACGGTCGAGGGCCCCAGCTCTATGCGGATGTGTTCTTTGCTGCTCCAACTGCAGCCAGCACCTGGATGTTCCTGCGGGTTGCAGGCGTGTTGCTTTTGATCGGACTGGCGGTGCTGGTCATTTCCGGCATCGCTTCATATTGGGCGGTGACTCGCGGACTCGTGCCACTGCGCGACCTTGCCTTGGAAGCGCAGAATGTCAATGAGCAGCAGTGGACACTGCAGGTTGTCCCCGAGTCGCGGAACTCGGAAGAGTTGGCGCCGCTCGTCCAGGCGTTGGAGTTGCTACTGCAGCGACTCCAATCGGCATTCGAGCGCGAGCGCCGCTTTCTTGCGGATGCAGCCCACGAACTCAAAACCAGCCTTGCGATCCAGCAATCCACGTTGCAGCTTGCCGATCGTGAGGGTCTCAGCGTCTCTGAACACCGCCATGCCATCGAGAGTGCTCTCGCGGATACAGCAAGAACTCACGCACTGGTACTCCGCATGCTGGAAGTCGCACGGGCCGAGAACCGGAGTGCTGTGATTCCTACCCAGAGTACAAAGACGCTAGTGTCCACTTCCATGGTTGCAGCAATCGAGGAATTGGAAGCGGTTCGCCGTGCGAGGAATTTGAGGATCGAGTTCGATTGCAACACAGCTGCATGGGTATACGGCGAAGACGAACAACTCGCAACTGTCTGGCGAAATCTGCTCGATAACGCGATACACCACAGTCCGGCAGGTTCGACCATCGAAGTGACGATCGAGGTCCAGCCCACAATGGTAAGAGTATGCATCAAAGACAACGGAGAAGGCATTCCGAGCGAGCATCTTCCGCACGTCTTTGAACGCTTCTATCGCTGTGACAGCTCGCGCTCACGCGCTACAGGAGGATTTGGCCTCGGCCTCTCGATTGCCAAGGCGCTCGTTCTTGCATCTGGAGGAACTTGCGAACTCGAGAGCCCGCCCGGCTCTGGCACAAACGCCGTCGTCAAGCTCCGGCGCGCTCCCTATCAAGAGCAACAACCCACTCTAAGCCTCATGCATTCACAATCTGGAGTGGGATAGAAGCAAGCTGAACGAACAAGTAGATCGGCGAGTTCCCCCAATGGTCGATTCCAAGAGAAAAATCAAAGTGAGACTGCCTCCTGAATTGTCGGAAATGCATTAATGTCCAATCCGAGGATCTTCTTCGTAATAGTACAGTCCACCCTGTCCAGCCCGTTCCCACACAATCCTGATCGGGAAAGCGCAAGTAAAGTGGTCAGCTCAGGAAACGTCGGTCACTTGCTTGACCTATCATCTCGCGGGAATATGGGAACTCGTCAACGCCGCCCGGTAGGCGCGAACAATCTGTGCGTGACTTGGTCGTAACATGGGCCTGTGCGGGAATTGCGAATGAATCTCCCCCGAACTTTTTCTCTGGCCCAATTGGCCCGTGAATTGTACCTAACCGGGATGGAGTCTGAACGCCTTGCAAAGGAGTGAACATGGCGACAGGTCAAACCGTTGTAAGCGACTGGCGGAAAGAGTGGTTCGAGATTAACGATGCAACATACTTAAACACCTCCGCCCATGCAGCCATGCCTCGCGTGACCCTGCGCGCGGTGCAAAACTCGATTGAAGCCAACAAGTTTCCGCATCACCTGGACGACGCCATTTTCTTCGAAGCACCCATTCGGATTCGGGCGTCCCTCTCGAAAATGATTGGGGCCAAACCGGAAGAAATCGCGGTCACGGCCGGAGCCGGCACTGGCGTCGCGGCCGTGGCCCATCTCCTAAAGTGGAAGCCTGGCGATGAGATCATCACGGCTAAAGGAGAATTCCCGCTGCAGTACGCCACCTGGAAGCCCATGGAAGAACGCGAGGGCGTGAAACTGAAAATCGTGGCGCCGCGAGATCGCTTTATCACGGCGGACGATCTAATTGCGGCGATGACGCCGAGAACGCGCGTTATCTCCGTGAGTCATGTGCGCTTTGACGACGGCTCGCTGCTGGATGCCGCTCGTGTGGCTGCGGCCTGCCATGCACAGGGTGCGCTGCTTGTGCTTGATGTGAGCCAGTCTTGCGGGGCGGTGCCTATGGATGTCCACGACCTTGACGCCGACTTCTTGGTGTGCGCCGGATATAAATGGCTCCTCAGCCCTTACGGTACGGGATTTTTTTGGGTCAAGAACGAACATCAGGATATTGGGCGTCCCGGGCCATTTTCTTGGACCAGCCAAGCTACAGACAGTTTTTTCGAGTTGAGTTATGTCGATCCCAAGCCATCCCGCAGTGCGAAGCGCTGGGACAGCGGGGAAGCGGCCACTTATTTCAATTTCAACCTGGCAGCCATGGATGCCTCGGTAGATTTCGTATTGCGCGCCGGGCCTGAGTTGGTGCGCGAACATAACCGGAAATTGATGGAGTTATTATTCGAACGCCTCCCTAAGGACTGCGTTGTGGCCAGTCCGCTAGACTCGACACAGCGCGGGCCCTGCGGCTCCTTCACCGCGCAGACTCCGGAAAAAACCGTTGAGATCTATCAGAAGTTGCAGAAGGAAAACATTATCGTGAGCTTGCGCGAAGGCAGAATTCGTGTTTCACCTCATTTATTCAACTCCGAACGAGATATTAACCGCCTCATCAGCGTGGTAAGCGCATGATTCGCGCGCGGGATTTGTCGCAGGCGAAAATCGACCGTGCCCTGGACTATCTTGATCCACAACGAAGGGTATGCTGGACGCAACAAACGTTTGTCGGATGTGCAATGGAAGTTCAAACCCGTGAGGTAGGCTGCTGAACCTAATTTCTCGAAAGAATTAAGAAGGAATAAAAATGACAACAATTTATGAACGCCTGAAAGCTCTGCAAATCACTTTGCCTGATGTCCAGCCCCCCGTGGTGGATGGTTACGTTGCCGCTTTCGTTCCGTTTGTGCGCACCGGGAGTCTTGTTTATTTGGCGGGACGCCTCGCAAAAAAAGATGGCAAGCCTTGGTCTGGCAAAGTGGGAAAGGACATTACCACACTTGAGGGCAAACAAGCCGCACGTGACATTGCCATAGAAGTGCTCGCCACACTACATGTCGCCCTCGGGAACCTGGACAAAATAAAACGGATTGTGAAGATGGTGGTGATGGTGAACAGCATACCGAATTTTACAGAGTCGCACGTGGTTGCCAACGGAGCGTCCGACTTTTTCCTGGAAATCTTTGGCGAGCGTGGAGCGCATGCGCGCACCTCGTTTGGCGGGGCGGAGATTCCATTTGGGGCGTGTGTGGAGGTCGACCTCATTGCGGAGGTCATCGACCGGGCAGACGCCCCGAAAGGCGCATGATGGAGGCGATTCGATCATCAATTCGGTGGTCCCGAGGTTTGGGAATAGCCGCCGTGCTTTCGCGAAGCCGTTTGTGGCGAACGCCAAACCGAACAGAACGGAGAGAAGGATTGATTTCGCAGCGCTACTCTTGAAAATCAGGATTAGTTTGTTCATGTAACTCCTCCACAGATCGAATCATGACAGCTGGTTCGTTTCGTTCGTTCGTTTCATTCTCCGATTCATGTTTCGATCGGCGACGCAGGTGGTCGTCGAGCGCGGAATCGGAAAGCTTGCAAGTTCTTTTGCACTTCCAATACTTCAAAACCGGCGCTCTCCAATCGTGCGCCGAAAGTATCGGGATTTACGGGAACAAGCGTGTCGCCGATATGAATGATCCTCATAAACCAGCTCTGAAGACTGTCGCTGCCCACAAAAAAACCGCCCGGTTTCAAAACGCGGAGCACTTCCGCCAGGACCTTGTTTTGCAGTTCTTGAGAAGGAACGTGATGCAGCATGGTGAACGAAACTGCGCCCGAAAACTCCGAGTCCGCAAAAGGCATTTCCGTCGCATCCCCTTCGATGATCTGAACGGTGCTCGCTTTCAGGCGGGAGCTCAGTGAACCGGCCAAGGTCGGATCGATCTCCAGCGCCGTGAGTCGAGGCACCGAGGTTCGCAACAGGTCCGTCGTTAGGCCGGGGCCAGGGCCAATTTCCAAAACATTCGCTCCCAGGGCGGTATCGCCGATCGCCCACGGAAGCCTCTGTGCAACGGTGCTGCGCCAGCGGTCAGAACGGCACAGCCATTGATGTAAGCGGTTCATGTTTTCCTACGAAATGGTGAAAGTTGACCCAGCTTATCCATTGCCAGGTGTGCGCGCTTTCGATAAGGTGACAATTGATGTCGCAAAAGCGCCAACCTGGAATTTTCGATCGGTCGGGCGATCATAAGTCCGCAATCACAACGCTCACTCGCGACTATCCGGCCGGCCACGTCGTGCCGTTACACTTCCATGATCGAGATCAGCTCGTCTATGCCTCGCACGGAGTCATGACTGTTCGTACTAGAAACGGAACGTGGGTTGTTCCTCCGCACCGTGCAGTCTGGATTCCGTCCGAGATTCCGCACAAGATCACGATGTCAGGTTTAGTGGCAATGCGAACTCTGTATCTGAAGCCACGCCTGGCAAAAGATCTGCCACAGGATTGTTGCGTGATCAATGTTTCAACCCTGCTCAAGGAACTGATTCTTCATGCTTGTACCGCGCGCACCTTGAAGAAATCGGAGAAATGGCAGATGCACCTGATCGCCGTCATTCTTCATCAACTGGAAGCGGCGCAGACGATCCCGTTGCAACTTCCGAATTTGTCCGATGCAAGGCTGGTTCGAATCTCGGAAATACTGATGAGCGATCCTCGCGATTCTCGAACTCTCGCTCAACTGTGCAAGAAGACTGGGGCGGGAAAGCGGTCGGTCGAACGACTGTTCCAACAGGAGATCGGAATGACGTTTGGGAAATGGCGGCAACAACTTCGACTCATGCAGGGAATGCGGCTTTTGGCCCAGGGCGCAAAAGTGACGCATGCGGCTCTGGAGTCTGGTTACGCAACACCGAGCGCCTTTACTTCCATGTTCAGGAAAGCCCTAGGAATCACGCCAAGTTCGTACTTTAAGTAGACGCGACAACCTAGTCCCCCGGTTCAGAAGCGAAGCGTTTTTCACATTCTCAGGGGGATCCCGACGAGGTTGCCCCGAAGTCGGCTTGAGAAAATTCCCTGTATTTTTCCGTGTTAGCAGGGAATTCTCGCGGAGAAAGGTTAGCGCCAGACTGCGCGCTCCGCCAGCAAGTCTTAAACTGCATCGAAACTTCCCGTTGCTTGTCGAAAAAACGCGAAATATGCCTAAGGAAGCCGTTAGAAAAGACGGAGAATTAGTGAACGGCTGCCTGAGCGGCGGTCGCGGGTGAGGCAGTGATCTTCACCGAATCAGGCTGCGTCCAGAGAGCCTTGCCGTTAGTCAGGTCTATCCGATTCATGGTGACCTTGAGTTGCTGGTGGTCAACTTCAACCAGGAGGTAGTGATAGTTGATCTCTTTGCTCTGGAAGGGATCACCAGGCGCCCGCTCAATGGGATACGCATGCGCCGCGCCTCCACCCGATACGAAGTAAATAACGCCGCCGTGTTCGTGGCGCTCGTAATTATGAACGTGCCCGGAGAAAACTACGATGCGAAAACGGGCCTTGGCCTGGCGCTCCTCAAGCATTTTTGCCACATGCTGTTCCGGGGATCGCGCCGAATGGCCACCTCCAAACATTTTCGAGTCTGAGGAACTGGTGTAGGGGGGATGGTGGAACATGAGAAACACAAAGTCAACGTCCGAAGGAATACTAGCCAGTTTGCTGGCTAGCCATTGGCCCTGTGGTCCGGACATCTCGTCGAGAGCGGAATCGAGCACCAGCATGAGTGTATTGGCAGCGCGTACCGAATAGTAACGGCTATTCTTGAGATAAGGGAAACGCTGGAAGTAGTTGGCCAAGGCAATCTTTTCGTCCCCATGCAAGTCGTGGTTGCCCAACGCGGGGTAGACAGGAATTTTCTTGTCACGCCAGATGCTGGTCTCCTTGTCGAAGACCTTCCAATCGTCCGCATCGTAGCCGTTATAAACGATATCGCCCGTAAAGCAGATAAAGGCGGGCTTCGCTTCCGCAATGGCCTGCACCAAAGCAATCCGTACCGGAGGATTTGCCGCTTCTGTATCTTCCGGATCATGAAAGCGTGTGTCGCCGTAGGCGATGAAACGAAATGGAACCTTGACGTCAAGCTGCAAGTCCGACGGAGGGGATATTTGCGCGCTCGACTTCTTGCTGCACGCGCCGAGCCCGAATAGCGTCGCCAGTGCGCACAGCACGATCGCAGCGTGCCCGAGAGATATCCGGCGCAAACTCATCGATGAAGCCAGCCTCGAAATCATTCTCTTATTTTCCCACGACCAGTACTTCGAACTGGCCATTTTCCGTTGTGGAGAGGAAAAGACGATGAGTTTTCGGATCCAGCGCCATAGTCTTGGCCCGCGGGGCGGTCTTCACCGTTTCCACTATCGAATACGTATCAGGGCTGTCCTGATGAATAACAGTGATGGTGCCTTCGCCATTGGAGTTGAAAACCATCTTCGTCTCCGGATCGAATGCCGTGGCATCGACGTGGTCTCCGATTGGCAGGGTAGTGATTACCTTACCTGTGTCGGCGTCCAGCACAGCCATGACCTTGCTCCGGCATCCGATGAACAGGCGCCTGTTGACTCGGTCCATGGCCATGCTGCTGGGGGAAGAGCAAGGAGTCGTGGGCCAACGCTGCTCGACTTTGAGTTCGCGGGAGTTGATCTTGAGAACCAGATTTTCATCTTCCAGATTGTCGAAGACGAAACCCTTGCCGTCGGCTGCCGCGAACTCCGGTCCGCCTCCGAGATCGACGGTGCCCACAACTTTCCCAGTAGCGGCGTCAATTGCAGTGGCGCTATTGCCGCCGCCATTGAAGGCGAAGACTCGCGACGTGGCCGGATCGTAAATGATCGCGTCCGGCTTCTGACCTGTGGGTACATCGGCGATCGGCTTTAGCGATTTCAAATCGAAAATCGTGACGCTTGAGGTCTGGCCGTTACTCACGAATCCACGGCCGAACTCAGGCGCGATCGCGACTCCGTGCACGCCGGGCGTTTTTGGGATGTTTCCAGCGACATTCAGAGAATCGATGTCGAGCACCTCGACCTGTGTTCCATGCGAGACGTATAGACGCCGCGCATCTTCATCCACGGTGAGATAGTCCCAACTGCCCTGGCCAGGGATCGGAATCTTTTTGGTGACGGAGTAGCCACCGGCGTTGGCCGCAACCGCGAGTACGGCGCAGATCGGAATCAGAAAAATCGCTGAACGGAGTCGACACCTTCGCATTGATTTTGTCCTCGCTTCAACCTTAAGCTGCCTACCTGAAACTTGTCTGAAGCTAAAAGTGACAAACTCAGAACGTGAAGCGCAGCAGGAGCTCAATCTGCCGCGGCAACCCGGTACCCGTATTGGGGGACGCGGCGTTGTCATTGTTATTGTTGAAATTCACTGTGGTGTCGATCAGGCCAAGGCTCGCAGTTGGTTGAAGTATCCACTTATTGAGTATCGGATTACCCATACTGTCCGTCGCCTGGGTATAGTCGAAGCTCAGATTGTTGGGGTTCGGATCGCCGTATTGTGTGTGATTGAAGATGTTGAATATCTGCGCTCCCACTTCGATCGAGATGCGCTCAGTCAGCTTAGTCTCTTTGGTTAACGCCAAGTCGATCTGCCAGCTGTTCAAAGCACGGATCAGCCCGTTCGGCGCATCGCCAAACCGGCTTATTAGGCCACAGGTATCGACGCAATTCCCGCTGCTATCGGCGATGCCGCCTGGGGCCAGCGGGGGTGGGACAAAAGCTGCCGGATTGATGGGAAGGGTGTGATTCTGCACGCCTCCCGGTAAAAATATTGGAACCCCGGGCACAAGGTCAGGTCTTTGAGTGGTTTGATCGTTTCCGTCGAGCAACTGGTCCGCCGAGAAATTTATCATTGTGATGGTGAGGGGATGGCCCGTGTGCCAGAGGCCGATGCTGCTCATTTGCCATCCGCCGATGATCTTGCCTAGCAAGCCTGAGGTATTCATGAAAGGCTTCCCGGGGCCGAAAGGCAGCTCGTAAACTGCATTGACGGTTACATTGTTGCGAACGTCGAAGACGCTCGGACCCTTGTCGCAAGCCAGGCAATTCACATTTTCTGGGCCGTTCGATTCTCCGCCGCCAACCGACCCGTCGTTTATGGAATGGGACCACGTATAGCGGGCCTGAAAGGATAAGCCATTCGATAGCCGCCGTTCGAGGCTCAGCATAAGCGCGTTGTACGTGCTGGACCCGATGTCGGACTTGTAATCCACCGAACCGTAGGGATCGCCTCCGGGATAGTATTGGTCAAGCGGCCGCGTGCAATTGGGGTTGCCGGCCGCGTCCGTCCCCTGCGGCGGTGTTATGCAGAAGTTTACCCCTCCACGAGAAAACAGACGAACTCCCCGTGATCCCAGATACGAAGCGGAAGCCAGAAAATGCGCGGGTAATTCGTGGTCGATCGTCAGACCCCAGGTCTCGACGTAAAGGTCGCGACGTCCATGCCGCTGCAAGGCGCGAGGTTGCTGCTGCGGTGTGATGGGCAGGCTGCTGAGGTCCGGATTTACCTGCTGAAAACCTGGTACTAGCGGAGTGCCTGGGCCATTTGGATCGAAATTGGCGAAGGCAGTATACCGGTCGCTTTCCAGTCCGGCATTCAAATCGTCGTTCTGGGCTGCACCGTGATAGATTCCGAAGCCCGATCGAATTACAGTCTTCCCGTGAAACACGCCCGGAGCCCATGCGAAACTGACGCGAGGATCGAAGTTCCTATAGTCAGCATTGTAAAGAGCGGGGTTCTTCGGACAAGGAGGAGTATTGATGGGGGTCGGAATCTGAGTAGGAAGGGCAAACCGCCAAATGGAGGCTGAGCCGAAGCAGACTCCATGAAATTCGCTGACATCGAACACCGTGGTTCGGTTGTCGGCCTCGTGCGCCACGCCGTAATACTCCCAGCGAATTCCAAGGTTCGCAGTGAAAGTCGGGGTCACCTTCCATTCATCCTGGAAATAGGGCATATAGAACGTACGGCGGAGCTTGTGGCAACACCAGGTATCGGTATAGGAGATTCCGTAGAGGTCCGCGTTCTCGAATCCCGTGTCTGCGGTGCTGCTGTTGTCCGCAAAAGAAAGGGTGTTGCCGGCGGTCAGCCCCTGATTAAGCCGAACCCGGCGAATCTCCAAGCCTGTCTTGAATGTATTTCGGCCGTGAACGAAAGTTAAGTTGTCGACAATGCCATATGTGGTGCCGATTTCGTGATCGGCCTGATTGTTGTTAATCGTAACCCAGTTATTCGTTACAACCGAGTAAGGCAAAGGTGGCACCTGCGGATTGATGAATGGCGCGCGATTGATATAGACCTTGATTTCGTTTAGCAGCTTGGGTGAAAAAGTGTGCTGCAAGGCGGCATAGTAGCCAGCCGGATGGTTGATTGTCTGAACTAAATCGTACGGGAGCGAACTGCTGCCGTTGGTGCCGCTCACCAAACTTATATCCCGGTGCGCGCTGCCGTATAACAAGGTCTTGTCGCTGATCTTGTAGTCCATCCGGACAAGCCACGTGTCTTCGTGAACGGTAGTGGGAGCAGGAGCTGTCAGCAGGTCGGAGTCTGGCAACGGGTTGGCAGCGTTGGTCTGATCCGCAAAAGCAGTATCGGGATAAACGTGCACCGGATCGCAGCTTCCAATCGGGCCCGTAGACGCGCGCCAGGCATAGGCCTGAAGAATGGAACACATTTGCGGCGACGTGGAAAGAGTCGCCCGTTGCGTGATGGGGTTCGGTACTAGGACCTGATTGGTCGTCGCGCCATATTGCCGAAGACCCTCGTAGTTTATGAAGAAAAATAGCTTGTCCTTCTTAACCGGACCGCCCAGCGTCATTCCGTATTGTCCGTAGCGGAATGGCGGAATGGCGGGAAGGCCCAGAACATTGAAGTCGTTAAAATTCCGTGCATCAAAAACCGAATTTCGCAAGTAGCCGAATGCGGAACCATGCCACTCGTTGGTGCCATGCTTGGTCTCGACGTCGATTTGCCCGCCCGCCTGCGTGCCATATTCAGCGTCATACAGAGCGCTGCTGACGCGATATTCCTCGATCGCATCCTGCGAAATTTGCAAGCGCGTCTGGGACTTCTGGGCCTGTTCTTGAATGCCGCCGGCGTCGACGCCGTCGATTTGAAAGTTATTGTCGTCGCGCGCGCGTCCTGCGAAACGGATGGTGCGTTGGTCTCCGCCGCCGTCGTCTTGGGCGAAAGGGGCAAGCAGCGTGAAGCTGGCCCAGTCCCGTCCATTGTTCGGAAGATTCGCAATCTGCGTGGTGTCGATAACAGTTGAGGCTTCTGCGGAACTGCGGTTTGCAGGAGCGTTGGTCGCCTTGACTTCGATTTTTTCGTTAATCGCACCGACTGCCAGTTCTATATCCAGAGTGTGCGTCTGGCCGACCAGTAAGGTGACGTCTTTGACGACCTTCGTCTTGAACCCGGCCGCTGAAACACTCACGGTGTAACGGCCCACTGCAAGGCCGGGCAGGCGGTAGTAGCCCTTCTCATTCGTCCGCTGTTCTTGGATAAGGCCGGTGTCGGTAGCGGCCACCTTGACCTCGGCGCCGACAATCACTCTCCCGGCTGGATCTGTTGCCGTGCCTTCGAGTTCTGCGCGATCGATCTGCGCGAATGCGGCCTGCATCCCGATCGAAAGAAGAATGATGCCGAATCCTTGGGCAAACCTGAATCTCAATAGATCTGAGGGCCGGAACAAAAGATGTTCTGAATTCATGGACGTCAACTCCTTGCGGCAAAGAAATGCCGAAATTCTGGAGAATCTTTCACAGCCGGGACGGCTGAATCA
>Ga0210405_10001293_pt1 | contig 29067 bp, 29 predicted proteins | sample IncBWH11MmetaG_FD_155492 | JGI IMG/M metagenome (GOLD analysis project Ga0210405, IMG submission 155492) | Forest soil microbial communities from Barre Woods Harvard Forest LTER site, Petersham, Massachusetts, United States - Inc-BW-H-11-M | ecosystem: Environmental > Terrestrial > Soil >...
GGGCGGCGGCGTGGGCGCGGAGAAAAGCCGCTCTTTGACCCAGAACTCGGCCCAGCGCGTTTCAATCGCGCCCGGCTCGTAGGATTTCGGCAATTCGTGCGGCATGGAAAAAGTCAGCCAGCGGCCGGCAATGAGCCAGTCAGAGGCTAATTTGCTGAACTGAGTTCCTGACTGAAAAGCTGAATGCTGAGTGCTGAGTGCTGAGTGCTCTTTTTGATCTTACAGGCGCGAGAAAAGAAGGGTCAAACCGGCGTAGAAGGTGAGGACATGAAGGGAGTGAATATGTACCCTCTCCAAGCGGAGCAAAGCTTGTGAAGTGACTTTATAGCCCGAGCATCGATCGGTCGAGGGAGGAAACAGGATAGGTGTACAATCGTGCCCGTTCTTTGAAATCAAGGAGACATCGATGCGGATCTCAGCAAAGGTTCTCTGCCTATCGGGATTACTGTTGATCGCAGCGGATCTCTCGCTGGCACAGTCATCCATGCTCAACTTCACCGAATACGCAATACCGACTTCCAAGAGTCAGCCGTACGGCATCGTCGCAGGGCCCGATGGCGCGTTGTGGTTTACGGAAAACCAGGGCAACAAGATAGGGCGTATCACAACTGCCGGGGAGATCATTGAGTATGGTGTGCCGACGGCCGATAGTGCACCCTGGGGAATAGCAGTAGGGCCGGACGGCGCCTTATGGTTCACCGAGGCTTGCGGCAACAACATAGGGCGCATCACGACTGCTGGGGCTATTACCGAATACCACATTCCAGCGCCCTACGCTGTACCTATTGGTATTGCCGCAGGACCCGACGGTGCCTTGTGGTTTACCGAATATGGCGCCCCCAGCCTCTGTTCGACCGGGGCGAATGGGATCGGGAGGATTACCACAGCAGGGGTAATTACCGACGAATATAACTTGCCCTATGGTCCCGGCAACGAACCTATCGGTATCACTACAGGACCGGACGGAGCGCTGTGGTTCAGCATTTACATTGAGATCGGGCGCCTCACTACTTCAGGCTCTTTTGACGTATACCGGATAGACAGTGCTTGGTCTGGCTGGATCACTTCGGGACCAGATGGCGCGTTATGGGATACACAGAGTGGCGAAATCGTGCGAATGACGACGCAGGGCATCCCAACGATATACAAAATCCCCAATGGCTATGCTCAAGGGATAGTGGCAGTGCCGGATGGCCGCTTGTGGTTTGCGGACGAAGATGGAAGAGTTGGTCGAAAAGTACATCGGGCTATGTTAATGAATACCCCGTGCCGACCAATAACAGCTACCCGTACGGCATCACCCTGGGGCCGGATGGCGCTCTGTGGTTTACCGAAAGTATGGGCAACAAGATTGGCACGGTGCCCGTTATCGGAAACGGCGTTGATGTCTCTCGCGCCTCCGGAGATGTTGCTGACAGCGTTTGGCAGACTATGGTTAATCAGGGCGTACAATTCGTGGTGGTTCAAGCCTGGGGGGGGTCCACTCAGAGTCCCTTTGCGAAAGACCAACTTGTGGGTGACGGAACCACGACTAATGGCGCGCAGAACAATGGCCTGAAGACTGCTGCGTACACATTGTTAAATTACTTGGGCAATCAGACAGGCAGCTATCAAGTTGATCAGGCGATCGCGGCGGTGGGTGCAGGGATAAGCAATCTCAAGTTCATAGTGGTCGACGTGGAGCCGTGCTGCGGCGAGCTTTTCCCAGTGACTGCGGCCTGGAAACCCTCCCACGCTTACGCTAAGAACGCTGAGATAACTGATCCTGCCAATCACGTGCAGCAAGTAACCAAGGCTGGAAAATCTGGGAGCACAGTACCGACCTGGAATGATTCGGGTGGCAACACGACAGACGGCACGGTGACGTGGCAGGACTTGGGTAAGACAAACGTGATGGACCAGACTGCCCGCGTGCAACTGATCTCTGATGCGGTCAGCGAGATCCAAAAAAACAGTTTAAAGGCTGTGATCTACACTGATCGGGGTAGCTGGACGGAGATTACGGGCAACTGCGGTTCTGGAAAGACGAACAACTGCTCAAACCTAGTAAGTCTAGCGCTCTGGGATGTTGAACATCGTCCTAAACAGTGCGGCGATGAGATTGCCGGGCTATTGCCCTTCACACCGTATTCCTCGTTGAGTTGGCAAAGTCGATCTGGCAACCAGTACGACTTTGGTAATTTGCTGTTATGCAATGGCAACGCAATATTTGGGATCACGGTCGACGACGTAGATCTTGATTTCTTTGATCCCGCGCTTTTTGAGTGAGAAATTCACAGTGTCAGCCCGGAACTTCGTCGATCCCCTCGGATGGAGCGAAAAACCTGGGGCCACCCTGCTACGAGTGTCTTGAATCGCTTGTGGTGGCGCTGGCAGGGATTCTTCGCTGCGCTCAGAATGACAACCCTAAATTGTCCATAGCAAAAAATTAAGAGTTCCGAGGTGGTGTTGAGTCCATTCGTCTCGGCCAGTAGCTCGCGTTAGACCCTCGCTTGACCTGCTGTGGCTGCGTCCCTTGCGGGCTGCTGCACGCGATCTTCGCTTGGGCTCCGGGCTTACCGCCAACCGGATAAACCTACTCAACGCCTCGGAACTCTGTCTTGCCTTCGACTGGGCTTCTCGTTCTCCTCGACCAGCGCTTTGCTATAGACCCTTGCTTGCCTTCTCTGCCTCATCTTGCGATGGGAGAGTGACTCGGCTTGAGCCCCGGACGCCGCACCAACCGGAAAAACTTAAGTAGCTGTCAAAGAACGAGTCTGTTTTACTCCTTCTATTAATTTCGTCAATCAAAAACCTGCGTCTGCAAAATACGTATTTTCAATCGAGTGCAGCCCGTCCACAAGACGGTGACCGGATTTGGTGCAGTGGCTCAAGCAATTTTGCGCGGCAACACTGGGACGTGGGGATTTCGCCGGTTTATTTCGGGAATCTGGCGGTTATTTGCGGTTTTCGCACGTCGGCTTCGGCCTGTGCATATCTTGCAAATGCCGCTGCTAGCAAGGGTTTCGGTTTGATCTGCGAGAATTCCGCTGCACATTTTTGCGCTGTGCAAAGTGTGTCCATTTTGCTATCAATCGGCGTTGGTAAATCCTTGACAAGCCCGACAACCATGTTAAAGTTCGAGAAGAAACGCGATTCAGTAAAATTTCGCAAGGATGATCGCACTCTCAGGTGCCCCAAATATGAAGAATGTCTACGAAGTCTTGCGGCAGAAAGAGATGGAACTGACCCGGCTGGAGAAAGAAGTGGAAGCTCTGCGGCTGGTGGCTCCGCTGCTGTCGGAAGAAAAAGAAATGAACTCCGACATGATGAAGCCGACGCTGGCTACCGCCGTGAATGGACCGCAGCAGCCCATTCGCATCCCAGCGCCCCAGGTCACGGTGCCTGCGGCACAACCCGTGCGCGCCGCGGGATGGGACGATAGCGCCAAGCGTTGGCCGTAAGGCACGACGCGTGGTTGTTTAATTTTATCTCTTGGTCGGCTCCCTACCAGCCTGGGACTGCGTCCCGGGCTGATGTGTTTCTGGTGAGTGTGTTTCGAGTAAGCTCCCGCAGAACGGCCCTATTTGATGATCCCCCTCAGCGCGGCCAGCAGGCGATCCACTTCTTCTACGGTGTTGTAGTGGACAAGACCGATGCGTAAAAAGCCTCCGGAGCTTTCCACGTCGAGGCGCTCGGTCAGGTTGAGGGCATAGTAGTTTCCATCCCAGGTAAAGAATCCTTGCTCGCCTAATTTTGTGGCGAGGGCGAGCGGAGTTTGCTCTTGAGTCTGATTCATGACGCGGATTGCGAGCGTGGGGCAGCGCTCTTGGAATCGCGCGGGATTGGTGATGCCGTAGATCTTTATTCCACGGATTTCGTTCAGGCCGGAGATCAGGCGTTGCATTAGTCCGTGCTCGTAGTGGTGGATGGCTTCGTAGGCGGCGACCAGTGCGGCGCGACGGGCAGAAGGTCGAGCTTGGCTCGACGAACGGACGAAGGCGTCCGTCCCCACATGGTTCTTGCCGCTGTCTTCTTCTCGCTCTGCATTCGTTAGCGAGCAGCGGCCCAGGTCGGCTAGGTAGTCCACGCAGGCGGTGATGCCGGCGATGCACTCGTGGTTGAGCGTGCCCCACTCCCAGCGGTTGGGGATGGTATCGATGAGCGGACGCACTTTGTAGGGACGCAGGCGCTGCAGGTGCTCGCGCTTGCCGAAGAGAACTCCCATGTGCGGGCCGAAAAATTTGTAAGTGGAGCAGACCAGGAAATCGCAGTCGAGCGCGGCCACGTCGATGAGTCCGTGCGGCGCGTAGTGCACGGCGTCGATGTAGGCGAGCGCGCCGGCGGCGTGGGCGAGGCGAATGATGGCCTTCACCGGATTGATGGTGCCGACGGCGTTCGATGCGTAGCCGACCGCAACCAGTTTGGTGCGGTCGTTGATCTTGCTGGCCAGGTCGGCGAGATCGAGGGTGCAATTTTCTTCGTGTATCTCAGCCCAGCGGATGGTCACGCCTTTTTCTTGAAGCGCGAGCCAGGGGGAGACATTGGCGTCGTGGTCGAGGCGCGTGACGAGGATTTCGTCGCCGGGGCCGAGATCACGGCCAATGGCGCGGGACATGGCGTAGGTAAGCGTGGTCATGTTGGGGCCGAAGACGATTTCGTCGGCGCCGCAGTTGAGGAAGTCAGCCATGGCGGCGCGGGCTTCGGCGAGCATAGCGTCGGTGTTGCGGCTGGTGGCGTAGGCTCCGCAGGTGTTGGCGTTGTTGCGGCCTAGGTAGTTGGAGACGGCGTCGATGACGCGCTGCGGAACCTGCGTTCCGCCGGGGCCGTCGAGGAACGCAGCGGGGTGTCCGTTGACGGTTTGGGAGAGTGCGGGGAATTGGTCGCGGATGTGGGTGAGGTCGAGGGTGGCGGGGGCGGTGGTTACGGTGGTGGACATGGTCTTAATCATCATATTATGGAAAATGTTCAGACGCTTTTCCCGGCAATTATGAAACGACGTTTCGTTTCTCGTGGACCATGGGACGGCGAGAGAGCGTCCGCAGGACGCTTGAAAATAGCCCGGCGTTTTGAACGCCGGGTCGAGGCAATGGGCGATGACCCCGTCCCGTAGGGACGGTTGAGACGTTCCGCGACCGTAGCGACGCACGTCCACATCGGCGGGCCGCGTTTATATGAATTCAGGCATCCCGACGGGATGTGGTTGCTCGATGCTCGGGTGACCCGGCGCTGAACGCGCCGGGGCTATTTTCGGGCGTCCCTTCGATTACGCTCAGGGCAGGCCCTTCTGGACGCCGGGACGCCGCGTCCGTACCGCACATCAACGTGCTTCTCGTGATCGAACTTGCACGCTCTGGTCCGTTCTGGGAACGAAAAGCGTCCGGAGAACGCTTGATAGTAGCTCGGCGTTTCAACGCCGGGTAGGATGGATCCTATCGCATACCGTCCCGTAGGGACGGCTGAAATCTTCCTGGAGCATCGCTTGGCGCATACATATGTTTCCGAACTGATCCACTGCGTCTTTTCTACCAAGCAGCGCCGCAATCTGATTTCGCCGGAGGTTCAGCCACGACTGTGGGCATTCCTGGGCGGTGTGGCGCGCAAGAATGGATTCAAGGCTCTCATCGTCGGCGGGACCGAGAATCATGTGCATATTCTTTTGTCTTTGCCCGCGACCTTGCCGCTCGCGAAAGCTGTGCAATTAGTGAAAGGTGCGTCGTCGCGCTGGATGAATGAGGAGTTCGAAACGCGATTTGCGTGGCAGGAGGGATACGGAGCCTTCACCGTCGGTGTCTCGCAGAAGAACGACACGATTGCGTATATACAGGGACAGGCGGAGCATCATCGCAAGCGCAATTTTGAGGAAGAATTTCTAGCGTTCTTGAAGAAGAACGGGATTGAATATGATCCGCAACATATTTGGGGATAGGGTTCAGGCATCCCGACGGGATGCGGTTCCCCAAGCGAGATTGGAACCCGGCGTTGAAACGCCGGGCTATTTTCAGGCGTCCTCGGACGCTCTAGCGCCAGACTATTCGGACACGATGCCAGCGGCCCACCTCCGCCCTTTCCCGCAAACCACGAAGTGATCGCGTGCTGCACCAGCTGCACGCGACTGCGTTAACGGTTACAAATACAACTGCTTTGGCCAGTCGGCGACTTGGAGTTTGCGGCGGATTGAGGCGCGCGTCCGTTCAACCCAGAAAACTGGCCACAGGCATGAGATCAGGAGCCAGGACCATTTGAGCGCATCCGAGCCGAAGACCAGCGTGAGCATGGCAACGATTGCCAGTCCTTTTACGACGCGGTAAATGCGGCTGCGCGACGGGGTGTAAACCGGGAGCATGGGAGCTGCGAACAAGAGGCTGGTTCCGAGGCCAGCTATCAGCAATATCCGTGCGGTCTCGAGCGAGCCCATAAGGAAAAATACAGTCGCTGCGATTAGCGCTGCTAGGGGCAGGGCTACCAGAGTCCGTTTCAGCCAGACGCGCGAGCAGATAGCGCGCGCTTCCCAGTTGCCTTGGCGGAGGATTCTTGCTTCGGCAGCGGTGAGTAGCACTTTGCGATATTGACAGTTCGCGGTTCTCGCATCGCCCAGGGCGGCGATGGCTTGCTGGTCGGCGTCGTCGGCTGTTGCGCCACGGCTTGTGGCTGCTTCTCGCGCCGACTCGTAGTGCTCCTTGATTTCTGCGCGAACCTGGGCGGCAGAATCCCGCGACAGTCGCCGCGTTGCCTGGTCTAACCAACTGTCCAATCGAGTCATTGTCGTGCCTCCCCCAGGATAATGGTTACTGCTTGCGAAACTTCGCGCCAGTGTGCGCGGTCCTTGCTCAGAGCCTTGCGTCCGGATTCTGTGATGCGATAATAACGGCGCGGCCGGCCGTTCTCGATGCTGTTATGCGACTTCACCAGACCTTCGTTTTCCAACTTGTGAAGCGCGGGATAGAGAGTGCCCTCTTTGAAGTCCAATACGCCCTGGGAGCGTTCCTTGATCTGTTGGGCGATGCGATAGCCATGGTTAGGCTCATGGCGCAGGGCTTCCAGGATCAAGGTGGGTAGAGTTCCTTTAAAATTCATCAATACCTCTAATTCCTATGCATAGGAGTAGAATAGTTGGCGGGGATTGTCAAGGGAATTTTGTTGCGCGGCTCGCTAAGCGGGGATTAAAGCCATCTCTTGGAGATCTACTCGGCTACCGCTCGCACGAAGTCCGCGAGCATGCCGTAGGCGGTGGCGTAGAGGCCGGGATTTTCTTCGGTGATAGCTAGGCCGGGAAAAATGTCGGTTTCGAAATAGATGTAGGAGGACGTGCCGGTGATTTTGCCCATGGGGCTGCTGCCTAGCACCTTCTCGGGGGCGACGGTCGCCTTTACTCCGTTGCCTGCGCGTTGCGCGCGGCAGACTAGCTTGAAGGGCCAGCCATCACGGCGTCCGTTGCGAACGGCGTTGGTGGTCAAGTCGCGAATACCTTCGCGATAAATATCTTCGAGACGTACCGGTACATTCATCAGGACGGTGATTAGTGCGGCGGTTTTCACGGCGGCATCCCAGCCGTCGATGTCGTGGGTGGCGTCGATTTCGGCGATGCCGAGGGACTGCGCTTTTTTTAGGGACTCGTCGAAGGTTAGGCCGGTCTCCATCTCGCTCAGGATTACGTTGGTCGTGGAATTCAGAATGCCGTGAAATCCTTTGAGGTAAATCGCGGGGAGTTGATCGAAGAGGGAGAAGATGGGGACGCCGTCCATGACGGTGGATTCGTATAGGAAGCGTTTGCCGCGGGCGGCGGCGAGATCGCGAAGTTCGCGGTAGGCGTGGACGATGGGTCCTTTGTTGGCGGTGATGGCATGGGCCCCGTGCTCGAGAGCGGCGCGGATGTGGTCGATGGCGGGCTGCCCGGTTTGCACGTTGAGGGACGTGGCTTCGAAGAGGACGTCGACTTGGGCGGCGGATAGCCAGTCTTCGATGTTAGACGGAGTGACATTAGGTTGGGTTTGATTTGATTTTGAAGGCTTCGCAGCCGAGGGCGGCTGCGCCACATGAGTATCTAAGCCTTCGGGGTCTGCGATCCATCCTAGACTTCGGCTGGCGATTCCAGTAATGCGGATTGCGATGTTGTGGCGGTCGCGAAGTTCTTGTTCGCGATCGCGCAGGAGTTGAGCGAGGGTGCGGTTGACGTTTCCGAAGCCGAGGAAGCAGAGGTTGTGGGTGCGAATTCGGCGGTTCCCCCCAGGGGCTTAAAGCCCGCGGACAAGTAGTTCTCTAATCGCAGCGCTGAAAGCGCTGCGCCACCCATCGATCACATGCAACAGAAAATCAAACACATGCGACAGCCGGAGGAACCGGCTGCAACACCCAAACGCCAACCGCCGCACAAACTTCCGGAGACTTGCGAAACTGCGTCCGCGGCGTTATCCCATCACCTGCGTGTGCTCGGGCTTGATTTTGTAGAGGACGCGGACTTCGCCGGGCTGGCCGTAGGGATATTTGTCGACGCCGAGATACTTCTTCGCCATTTTGTCGATGTGGGCGCTGGCGCCCTCTTCGGTGATCTCGACTACGCGGCCGCGAATTTCAAGATAGCGGTATGGGTTCTCGGGATCGATGAGGGCCAGCGAGACGCGCGGGTCGCGGCGAACGTTGCGATCCTTCTGGCGTCCCTTGGCGGAGTTGAAGATTACGTGTTCACCGTCGAAGTCGACCCACACGGGCGTGACCTGTGGGCGGCCATCGGGCATGAGGGTGCCGAGGCTGGCAAAAGCGCGTTTCTGAAACAGGTCGCGATATTTCTCAGGAATCGAGTCGGACATAAAGACCTCCTTGCAGTCGTGACATAGAAATGACAGCCATTATAGCTAGGCTGCGCGGGATTTGCCGCATGGCGGCTAGTCCGCGTATTCTTGCAGACCACAGATCACGAATCAAACGGGAGGACGGGCATGCGGCTGAAGCCGCGGTTGGAATTTCTAGGACTTTGCGGCGCGACTAAAAGTTGCGCGTTTTCCGCGCTGATGCTCGCGTTGGTTTTTGTGGCGTCCCTAGGAAGCGCGCAGACGGCGAAGTATCCGCCGACCATCGTGTTCATGACGGACTTCGGTGTGGTGGATGATTCGGTAGCGCTGTGCCGCGGCGTGATGTATTCGGTGATGCCGGATGTGCGGATCGTTGACCTCACACACGAGGTGACGCCGTTTTCCATTCTCGACGGAGCGCGCTTTCTCTATGGAGCGACCCCGTACTATCCTGCGGCAACCGTGTTTGTGGTAGTCATCGATCCGGGCGTGGGCAGCACGCGCAAAGCGATTGTGGCTAAATCGCGGCGTGGACAATATTTCGTGCTGCCCGACAACGGCCTGCTCACGCTGGTGGAGCAACGGGACGGCATCGAAGCGGCGCACGAAATCACGAATACGGATTGGATGATCGGTACAAAGTTGTCGTCGACATTTCATGGGCGGGATATTTTCTCTCCCGCGGGAGCGCATGTGGCGCGGGGCGACGATTGGACGAAGGCGGGTCCGGAGGTGGCGGTGGAGTCGTTGGTGCGCCTGGAGTTGAAAGCTGCGCGGCTTGATGACCGGGGCGCGACGGCCGAAGTGATCGCGACCGACGGTCCGTTCGGCAATCTCGTAACCAACCTAGACGCCGACGATTTTCTGAAACTCGGTTACCAGCACGGACAGGACGTTCCGGTTAAGCTCGGCGGCAAGGAAATGAAGGTCAAGTTTGTGAAGACATTCAGCGATGTGGCGCTGAAACAGCCGCTGCTGTTTATCGACTCACGAGGACAGTTTTCCTTCGCGGTGAATCAGGCAAGCTTTGCGGCGATGTATGGCATCACGCCTCCGGTGGAATTTTTTATTCCACGGGCTGGAAAATAACCTCTGGCACACGGGCATCCGAGGTGCTGATAATTCGCAAAAGGAGTGACAAGATGAGTAAGTTAATGAGGGCTATGCCCGCTGCGCGAGGGTTGTCTCAGTCGCGCTGGATCGCGATGTTGCTGTTAAGCATCTGCGCGGTCTCAACGCAAAATCTTTCAGCACAAAATCACAACCATGGCGTCCGAAATGTTGTTTTGGTCCACGGGGCCTGGGCAGACGGCTCCGGCTGGAAAGGGGTTTACGACATCCTCACGAAGGACGGTTACAACGTCAGCATCGTGCAAGAGCCGGAGACGTCATTCCAGGAGGATGTCGCCGCTGTCAAGCGTGTGCTTGCTCTACAAGATGGACCGTGCATTCTTGCCGCTCACAGCTACGGCGGAGCCGTGATTACTGAAGCGGGGACCGATCCATCGGTTGCCGGTTTGGTGTACATCGCGGCCCACATGCCGGATGCGGGAGAGAATGAAGCTGACGACGGAAAGCGATTCCCCAGTGACCTCAGCAAGTCTGGCGCGATAAAGAAGACGGCAGACGGCTTCACTTATCTTGATCCTGCACAGTTTCATGAGTACTTCGCAGCCGACCTGCCTGCCGAGCAGGCCGCTTTCATGGCGCGGTCGCAGGTACTGAACAAAGCCGATAACTTCAAAGGAGTTATCACCACGGCGGCATGGAAAACCAAACCAAGCTGGATGCTGGTAGCGGCAGCAGACAAGACTATCAATCCCGACCTGGAACGGTGGTATGCCACGCGAGCCAACAGTCACAAAGTGGAGGTTGCCGGCGCCAGCCACTCGGTCTACGCCTCGCACCCGAAGGAAGTTGCAGCCCTGATCGAAGAAGCTGCATCGCACGCTCAGTAGAAGAAGCGGAGTCTGAAAGGGTCGTTAGTGTAACCACTACGCCGGCTTGTTCTCATTTTCGATTCGTGGCAACACGGCGCGCAGCAGGGCTTCGAACGCATTCTTGACGTGTTCGCCGGTTTCGAGAACTTCTTCGTGGGAGAGCGGTTGATCGAGAATTCCGGCGGCCATGTTGGTGACGCAGGAGATGGCAAGCACTTTGATTTCCACGTGCCGCGCGGCGATTACTTCGAACACCGTCGACATGCCGACCAGGTCGGCGCCGATGGTTCGCAGATAATTGATTTCCGCTGGGGTTTCGAAGCTGGGGCCGCGCATGGCCGCGTAGACGCCTTCGCGAAGGTTCATACCGAGTTTGCTGCCTTCTTCGCGCGCGATTGCGCGGTACTCTCTCGCATAGGCTTGCGTCATGTCAGGAAAGCGAAGGCCGAAGCGATCGTCGTTGGGTCCGACGAGCGGATTATCTCCCTGCAAGTTGATGTGATCGCGAATCAGTACGAGCGCGCCCTGCTGATAATTCGGATTGATTCCGCCGGCAGCGTTGGTCAGAATGACCGCGCGAATTCCCATGCGTCCAAAGACTCGCATGGGAAACGCCACTTCTTGCGCCGAATAGCCTTCATAAAGATGCACACGGCCTTGCATTGCGGCTACGGGGACGGCGCCGGACTTGCCGATCACCATTTGTCCAGCATGGCCGATGGCAGTGGAGCGCGGGAAGGCTGGGATATCGGCGAAAGGAATGCGCGTTGCGTCGGTGAGGGAATCGGCGAAGCTGCCGAGGCCGGAACCGAGGACTAATCCGATCTTTGGGCGGAGTGGGGTGCGCTGCAGTACGGATTCGGCGGCGGTTTCGGCGAGGGTGAATAGATCGTTCATATCAAGGTGCGTCGCTCATATTAAGGTGTCTTACGTACCTCAGGGGCTAAAGCCTTGGTATCGCAGTCTCTGAGACGCAGCGCTGAAAGCGCTGCTCCACCCAATCGCTGCTCCACCCAACATCTTTATCGGAGAGGCGATTAATACTTCTTCTCGAACTTCGCGAACTCACTCTCCAGCTTCCACTGCATGCGGGCGCGTTCGTTGGCGGCGAGGAATTCTTCGCATGCGGACGAAGGTTTCTCGGCTGCCGGCGCTTCGCTCGCGCAGGCCGGCGCTATGCGAAATACAAGTTTTGTATCTGTCCACAAACTTTGGCCCGGAAGAAAGCTGTGCTCCAGGCTTTGGCGAGCCATGCGCTTGAGGTCGAAATACGACAGACGGTAACTCTCGACCGCGCGCAAGTATTCGTGCGTCATGTCGGAACGGCTTACGCCTTCGTCATCCGTTGCAAGCGCAACGGGAACGCCGTTCTTCATGTAGATCGGCAGAGGATGATCGTCTCCGCTGACACCCAGAATTACATCATTCGATGTGAGCGAGATTTCGACGAGCACGTTGCGCTCGGCCATCTCATGCAGCAGGCTCATGGGATCCTTTTCGTTCATCACATCGACCCCGTGGCCGATGCGCTCGGCGTGGCCGCGCTCGACCGATGCGCGAATGTGAAACGCGAGATCCTCGGGAGGCACAAGGCCGATGGCCAGTTCGCCCGCATGTAACGTGATGTGCACCTTGGGATAGATTCCGTGCAAATAATTGAGCATGGCCATGTGCTCGTTGAAGTCATGGATGGGGACGTACCAGTCCTCGGGCATAACCAGATTCAGGCCCACAAATCGCGGGTCTAGCGACGCCAGTTCGAAGCCGAGCAGAATCTGCGCGAAGACGACTTCGTGCGGCAAGCCGCGCAGCACCTGATAAAGATAGCGTACCGTCACCTCGCATCCCGGCGCGGCATCGGCGGTTCCGCACTTGAGAATTTCTTTGGCGCGGGCTTCATCGGCGGCGAGCCGCTTCCCGGCGTCCACCGCAACATCTTTCAAACCGGCGCCAAGCAGCGCGTCCCGCATCTTGGCGAAATCTGGATTCCATTCAACCTTGCCTGCGATTTGCGCAGCGCCGCCGGCATCCGCGGTGTGCATGAACTCGACGTACTGCAGGTGATCCATCCCGGCGCGATTCAGCGCAGCGGCAATTGCTTCGGCAGTATGTGTACCCGCTGCGAGTCCGAACTTGTCGAATGTGGCAAAGAAATGATCGTGGCCGGACTCGTCGCCCGGCTTCCAGTTGCGCATCGACCAGGCGTCAATCATCTGGTTGTAAAGGACGTGGTCGCCGTAAGCGCAACGGGCCGCCGGCTTGGCCGTGTAGTTCTCGCAGGAGTCGCAGGGTGGCGCCAGCAATCGCGATGACGTACGGTCGACGCAGAGTCCACCGGAGGCTGCGAAGTCTATCAGATCTTCGGCGTAGATCGCGCCGGCGAGATGATTGTGCAGATCTCCACCTTTCGGCAGGTCGCGCACGAAAGCTAACAGAAGCGGCGGTTGTTTGCGAACGGTGTCCAGATAGTGGGCGGTGTGCTGTTCGAAACTCTGGGCAGTGCTCCACGCAGTGAGCAGGAAGAGCAGGCCAGCGGTCAGGACCTTGCGCATGATTGGTGGCAACGTTGGCAGCAACATCAATCCCCCGGGTCATCTTGGTGTCGGAAAGGAATTGTAATCTGTCGCGCGGCGCGAGGTTCACAGAAAAGAGAGAATCGAAAACAGAGACGCAGGCTGAGGAATTGGCAGGTCAGCGCAGCCAGGCGATTGCACCGATGACGATGGCGACTAGAAATAGCGATGCCAGGACGTATTTGTTGGCGGCGAGCCAGGACTGGGGCTGCACAACCGAACTTAAGAAGGGAGCGGAGTCGTTGGCGGTCTCTGCCGTCGAGATTGCAGACACTGGCGTTTCGGAAGTGTTCGCCGCCAAAGGTTGCGCCGCGATTGGTGCAGACGATAGCTGCTCAGTGGTGGTAACTGTCGGAGCAGGGCTGGACGATTCACGGCCCACTGCGCGGACGGGAGCAGGAGTCAGGTCGGAAACAGACATGCTTGACGCGGCAAGCTCGGGAGCGCCTGAGAGTGCAAGAGCGACTCGTGTTTCCAGCCGGTCGTTTCGTGAGTCGCGGGAACTCTCAACCTCAGGCTGCGGCAGACGCTGGCCCCGCCACTGCTTTTCCTCGCATTCCACGCAGAAGGTACGCCCGGGCGATACCGGAAATCCACAGGCACCGCACTTCGGCAACTTTCTCAGCACCGGAGGCACGGTCACCGGTTCGGCGGCCATCTCGCTGACGGGCGGGTTGCCCTGAGCGCGCATTGCGGCCGACCAAAATAGCGGCTTCGTAGTGGACGGTGCGGCTGCGGCTGCTTCTTCTTTTACTTCCGTGAGGAGAACTTTCGGGAACTCCTTTTGCGGAGGCAGAACCTCTTTCGATACCGGCGCGGTATTCGCGACCGCTGCCTGAGCACGAGATGTGGCTTGGGGCACGGCCGCGATGACGACGCGTCTTTTTTCTTCGGCCGCCAAATGATGACTCGGCGCGAAACCGACGGCTGGAGCCTGCGCTGCGATGGCATGCTTCACGGCGGTCTCTACCATTTCGCCAAGGCGCTGAAGCGCAGAAACATCGCGCTCATCGAAGGCGTGTGGCTTTCCGGAAAAGAGTTCGAAGACGCCGAGCACCTGGCGATCGCTGATGATGGGCATGATGAGCACCGAGGCAATGCCCAACTGGCGGCAGCCTTCGCGATTCACCCGCGGATCGCGCTCGGCGTCGTCACAACGAAGAGACCGGCTGGTGCGGACGCTCTCACCCGAGAGTCCGTATTCCATGGAGAGCAACGAGCCCAGTTCAGGCGCATTCAAACCGGCGCTGGCCCGGCAAAGCATGTCGGCATGCTCTCCACGGCGTAGTGCGATGGCGGCGCCGCTGGCTCCGGTGATGTATTGGGCGCGATCGGCCAGCAATTGCAAGGCTGCGTCGAGGTCGCTCTGCGCGATTTCGGCGAGCGAGCGGCCCCCATCTTCGCCGGGAAAACGCGGAGTTTTTTCAGTAAACGTCTTTTCCGAAGCGAGGGTTGAGAGCAGGTTGGCAGCGGCGATTCCCGCGGAAACGCTTGCGGCAGAACCGGAGTCGAGAATCGCTTGCTGATCGGTCGTCGAAAAATTCATGGCTGGCGTTCTGATCTTTCCCAGTCGTGGCCCAGCGGTGGTCCCAAGTCGCGGCAATTCTTGCCCCCTCGGCGGGCCGCGAAGTCACTTAATTTTCAGAGTGCAATACTTTGCAGTCTCATCCCGCAGCGAGGATGGTGTCAAGATTTCCAAAACACGAAAGTGCTAGCCCTAGGGTGTCGAGTGAGGTTCGGGGAGAGGTCGTTGGCAATTGGCAGTTAGCAATTGGGCAATTAAGCAAAGGGCCGTGTCGGCCACGGTGACGGCACAACAGGCCATGTGCTTTTCGCCAATTGCTAATTGCTAGTGCGATCGCGGCTGCATGTTCCGCTTGCGCACGGCGGAGTTGGCTAGCCGATTGGCTTCGGCGTTGCTTTCGCGAGGGACGTGAGAGATTGAGAAATTCAGGGCGCGGGCCAGTTTGCGGCAGGTCCAGTGCAGGGAGTAGAGGCGCGCGCTGCGGCAGGTGTATTCTCCACTCATCTGGCGCACCACCACCTCCGAATCGGAATAAACGTGCAGGGTCTTTGCCTTGAGAGAGACCGCGCACTGCAGGGCTTCCATGAGCGCGACGTATTCGGCGACGTTGTTATCCTGGTGGCCGATCCATTTGGCGATCCGGATGGGACCGCTCTCGCAGCCGTCAATGATCACCCCAATACCCGAGGGTCCCGGATTTCCGAGGGAACCACCGTCTACATAGGCCACAAGTTCCGACATCAGAGATTCTTTGCGCTGCTAATTAGCAAGATGCGCCGAGAATGGTTCTGCGTCAAGGTGAATATTTGCACAACTATATACTTGGCTGACGAAGGCGCAGGCTTGAAAGGACCGAGGCATCAACCGTTCGGCACTTACGCTGTCACAATAGAGAACTGCCTTGGGACCATATGGAACTAGGACGAATCAAGGCCATCTTTCGTTACCAAGTGAAGTCAATGGCTGGTGAATCACTTGATGTTGCCAGGCTGGGTTGGCATGGCATTGAAGGTGATCGCAGGTTCGCTTATCGGCGGCTCGCCGATAAGAGTGGAATCCCATGGCTGACCGCGAGCAAATTGCCGCAGTTGCTCCTCTATAAACCATTCGGGCTCGACGGCAATATTGCTGAGGCATTGCCAACCCGCGTTCGTACCCCAGCAGGAAAAGAGTACGAACTGAGAAGCGACGAACTTCGGGAGGAAATTTCAAACCTGTATGGCGGTGATGTCGAATTGATGAATCTCAGGCATGGCATCTTTGACGAAGCCTCGATTTCGGTGATCACCTTGGGGACGGTGCACGGCATTGAGCACGAAACGGGTCGGGATCTTGGCCTTCGCAGGTTTCGACCAAACGTTGTGATTGAAACCAATAACGCTGAGCCGTTTGAGGAAGATCGATGGGTGGGCCAGATACTGATGTTTGGCGACGAGAATAGCGGGCCAGCCATCGCCGTAACGATGAGGGATGAACGATGTGTCATGGTCAATCTTGACCCGGACACAGCCGAGCCTGATTCCGAAGTGATGAAGGCGATTGTTCGCATGAACGGGAATTGCGCCGGTGTATACGGCACCGTGGTCCGGCCGGGCGACCTTCGAATCGGTCAAGTCGTGACCTTGGGAGAGTAGGACCTCCGACTGCATAGGCTATGCAGCCCGAGCGCACTCATTTGCACTGGAGTCAGGGCACCAACAGCAAGAAGTGAATCAAACCTGTAAGTTACGGGATTTTCTCACCCGAAGACGTCTGTGACATTTTCTGTGTAAAAGCAGGTTCGAATTGATGGCGTGTATGAGTAAACTGCGGCGTTGCAATGATTTGTGCTTTTCGTTATTCACAGGAAGTATTGCACGCACTGCACCAAGAGTTTGCGTTGACTTTTATGAACCCTCTGTTAAGGTTGCTTCCGTCGACGGTTGAAAGGGACAGCGAAATAAAACCTTGCTGACCCGAAGTAGACTGGGTGATCAGCTCAGCGGGGCAACCTGAGGAGCAGCCAAACCTGAAAAAACCGACGGCTCTGCGAGGGGCAGTTGGGGTTTGGGACTGTGAAAACAGTGATCGCATCAAGGGGCTGTGACGGTACATGCGTCCACGCTGTTGGCTCCCTCGCAGGAGGCGGCAGCTAGAGCATAACCAATGTCACGGCCCTTTCAATTTTTTCCCGCCTGTTTCTCTTTCTTCTGAGTCGAGTTCATTCAAACGCCCAAGACCTTTCCTCCTTGACCGCCTATGGACCGCAGGGCATAATTATCCCGCTCTGACCGTCGCCCTAAGTTCCCCTGCCCGGGACGGTCCAACCGGAATCGAACGCCGCGGTCGCTTTCAATGCATCCGCGAGCTCCTGGTGAGGTGTGAGATGACAAACAGCCAACGCTTCGCAGTATGGGCTTCGGTCGCACTGATTCTCGTGCCCTTGGCGGCGGGGCAGAGATATAGCATCACCGACCTGGGAACGTTTCCCGGAGGCACGGTGAGCGAGGGCGATGGAATCAACAATCTAGGTCAAATTGCGGGCTATGCCCGTTTTGCCAACACGAACGCTCATGGAACCGTCTGGAGCGAAAGTACGGGGCTAGTCGATCTTGGTTCGATTCCTCCATTGAGCAATTTCAGCGTAGCCCAAGGCATCAATTCCTTCGGGGATGTGGTCGGCTACTCTGATTACAGCCAGTTGCAGGCGCAATATGCTGTGTTATGGCGGCGGGGAAAGCTTATCAACCTAGGTATGCTGCCGGGCGGTACGGAGAGTCAAGCGAACGCCATCAATGATCGCGATCAGATCGCGGGCTGGTCTAATGGCGGGAATATTTCTCCGCATGCCACGCTTTGGACGATTAAGGGCGGGCCGCAGGATTTGGGCACGCTGCCGGGCGGGTATTACAGTCAGGGAATTGCCATCAACATCGAGACCCAAGTAGTTGGTTTTTCGAATGTCACAACTGGCGACTGGTATGCCTTCTTGTGGAGCAAATCGGCAGGCATGCGGACACTAGCGAATCTGCCGGGAAGCCGGCCACCAGCCTCCGCGAACGGAATTAACGACTTAGGGGAGGCAGTTGGAGGCACAGGCAGCTATGCAGTCTTATGGCATAACGATAAGAACCACACGCCACAAAACCTGGGTACTTTGCCGGGCCAGACTTGGAGCACCGCGTTTGCTATTAATAACGCTGGCCAGGTGGTCGGGTGGTCAGGCTTCATCGCCTTTATCTGGACTCAGGAGAAAGGCATGCAAGACTTGAACAAACTCATTCCCAGCAACAGCGGATGGTCCCTCAGTGTTGCCAACTCGATTAATGTGCAAGGACAGATTACAGGCCAGGGCACTATTAATGGACAGCAACACGGGTTTCTGCTGACGCCGATTCCTTAGTAGAGCCTCCAACGAGAGACGAACAAGCTGGCTTTACTCACGCCGCGATCTCGCCCGCGATCATTTCGTCGACATAGCACCAAATCCAATCTTCTCCCGGCTCGATTGAACGCATCACGGGATGTGCAGTGTGGTGGAAATGTTTGGTGGCGTGCTTGTTCTTCGACGAATCGCAGCAGCCCACGTTTCCGCACGTGAGACATAGGCGAAGGTGAACCCAGGTATCGCCAAGTTTCACGCACTCCTCGCACACGTCGATGGTGGTGGTTCTGATTTTTATCTGATCCAGGTGCTTGCATTTCTTTGCCATTCAGGAATCTCCTCGCAGGCGGCTCACTGTTGTTCCTTGCGTGGCCATTTTATCGCGTAATCATGCTCCCTGACTCCGTTTCCGCGCCGCGTTCCTTATAATGGCATTTCTCATGTCAACGTTCGCGCCGGTAGAGGAACAACTCACTTATCTCAAGAAGGGCTCGGCGGAAATTATTCGCGAAGCCGATCTCCGCGCCAAACTCGAGAAGTCGCGTACCACGGGAAAACCGCTGCGCGTGAAGCTTGGCATGGACCCGACTGCTCCCGACCTGCACCTCGGCCATACCGTGGTGCTGCGCAAGCTCAAACACTTTCAGGATCTCGGCCACACCGCCATTTTTTTGATTGGCGATTTCACGGGGATGATCGGCGACCCCACGGGGCGCTCGGTGACGCGGCCGCCGCTTACCCGCGAACAGATCGAGCAGAATGCCGAAACGTACAAAGCGCAGGTCTTCAAGATTCTCGATCCACAGAAAACTGTAATCGACTTCAACCGGCGCTGGATGGGGCAGTTCAGCTCTGACGATTTCGTCCGCCTGATGGCGAAGTACACCGTCTCGCAACTCTTGGAGCGCGAGGACTTTCATCAGCGATTCAAGAACGAGAAGCCGATTTCTGTGCATGAGCTGCTATATCCGCTGGTGCAAGGCTACGACTCGGTTGCGCTCGAAGCCGATGTCGAACTCGGCGGCACCGATCAGAAATTTAATTTGCTGGTGGGGCGCGAGTTGCAGCGGGCTTACGGGCAGGAGTCGCAGGTGGTGCTGACGACGCCAATTCTTGAAGGCCTGGACGGCGTGCAGAAAATGTCGAAGTCACTGGGGAATGCGATCGGGATTCACGAAGCGCCGCTGGAGATGTACGGCAAGGTGATGAGCATCTCCGACGAAATGATGTGGAGGTATTACGAGCTGCTGACGGATGTTCAGGTAGCCGACATCGAGAAAATGAAGCGGGAAACGCATCCGATGCAGGCCAAGAAAGCGTTGGCGCGGAGGATTGTGGCGGATTTTCATTCGGCGGAGGCGGCCGCGAGGGCGGGGGAGGATTGGGCTAGACAGTTTCAGAGAGATGAGATACCGGAGAGCCTAGAAGAAGTTTTTATCACTCTCTCTGAACTTGGCGGTCACATTGTTCAGACGGATCGCGGTCCTGCCGCTACCGTGAGGGTGGACAAAGTATTGGTGAAGTGTGGGCTGGCGGCTTCCATCACTGACGCCGCTAGGAAAATTAAGCAGGGAGCAGTCAAGATCGATGATCATATTCTTAAAGAGCCCTACTTTACGCAGACTGCTCCCTCCCCAATGAGGCTACCGCTGAACGTGAGGGTTGGTAGACAGCTGCGAATCGCGGTAATTACTTGGTAGTCTCTGTGGGTTTTGTGGGGACAGCCGCCCTCGGCTGTCGGGGCGAGCGCGCTCGCCAGGAGTTCCTTTTCAGTTTCCCGAATTGTAAGGTTGGGCAAGGATTTTCTAGGCCGGAAACCCTACAGCCCCACAATTCCTACTAGACTTCAGGCAGAGCGGAGCTTCGCTCCTGGACAGCCGAGGGCGGCTGTCCCTACATAAACCTATGCCGCAGGCTTCATCGTCGAAGGCTTCCTCATCCTCAGTCGTGACGATACCCCGTCAACTGAGACCTAGTTCTTCATGTAGGGTGCAAAATGAAAAAGGTTCGTGTGATTTCGACCGTCGTCATCAATCGCCTGTGTAGGGACAGCCGCCCTCGGCTGTCCTGGCGAGCGCGCTCGCCAGGAGTTCCTTTTCAGTTTTCCCGAATTGAAGGTTGGGCAAGGATTTTCTAGGCCGGAAACCCTACAGCCCCACAATTCCTACTAGACTTCAGGCAGAGCGGAGCTTCGCTCCGCGGACAGCCGAGGGCGGCTGTTCCTACACAAACCCATGCCACAGGCTTTTTATCGTCGACGGCTCCCGCATCTTCAGTGCGATGACAGGCAGCACTTTGTGACGTTTTGTACTGACCGTCGGTGGATTCTTCCGGAACGGGTGCGGTCTATTGTGCTGGAATGTTGTTTGCACGACAACGGAGCGAAATTCGATCTGCGGGTTGCGATCGTTATGCCGGATCATGTTCACATGATTTTCATGCCGCTGGTGAACCAGCAGTCAATGGAGATTTACTCCCTCGGCGAAATCATGGACGCGGTCAAAGGCGCTTCGGCTCACAGGGTGAACAAGGCGTTGGGGCGCAAAGGAACAGTTTGGCAGGCTGAATCGTTCGATCATGTGCTGCGATCTTCGGAGAGTCTGGATGCGAAGATTGCTTATCTGCTGGAGAATCCCGTTCGGGCTGGGCTGGTGAGCGACTGGACTGAGTATCCGTGGTTATGGAGAAAGGCGTTTGTGAATCCGTTTGCTCCTGCTTGAAGTCGTGGTAGCTTCCAAGAAAATGCGGAGCTTCGCTCCTGGACAGCTAGGGGCGGCCGTCCCTGCATAGAATCTTCTATGCCGCAGGCTTTTTATCGTCTGCGTTCGCTGCCGAACCGGCCTTGACTCTGCTACTCTCAACCGCGCACATGCGCGCCGCCGCAATCCTCGGGCTGGGATGTTCTCTGAAGAACCTTCAGCCCTTCCAAAGCGACGAGGCTGGCAAAGAAAAGACAATCGAGTGGCGCGTCGGCTTGCCGTCCGATGCGGACGAAGCCGATGTCGTTTTAATTTTCGGCGGCGACGGTACCATTCACCGCCATCTGAAACAATTGGTAAAGCTTGGCCTGCCCGTTCTGGTCGTGCCTGTCGGCAGTGGGAACGATTTCGCGCGCGCCCTGGGTTTGCGCAACGTGAAAGACTCCCTCGCGGCGTGGCGAAGTTTCCGCGCGGAGCCAACAATGGCAGCGGCCAACGTCCGTACAATCGATCTCGGAACAATTACACCGTTGGAAAGTCCGGGCGAAACCGAACTGGCGCCCCTTTCTCGCAACTCGATACTCGGCACTAAGACCTACTTCAGCAGCGTGGCCGGCATTGGACTCGACAGCGAAGTCGCGCGCCGGGCTAACAAACTACCGCGCTGGCTGCGCGGACACGGAGGCTATGCGCTGAGCATGGCTCCCGCCTTGCTTCGCTTTGCCCCGCTCTCCATGAAGATATTCACGCAGGAGAATACTGGAGAGTGGAGCACGCGCAGCGACCAGCTCACAACGTTGGCAACTTTTGCCAACAGTGGAATCTACGGCGGCGGGATGAAAATCGCTCCGCGCGCGAAACTGGATGACGGCCAACTCGATGTCTGTGTGATCGCCGGCATTGATCCCTTGAAGCTAGCGTGCCTGTTCCCCACGGTTTACTTTGGTCGCCATTTGAATATCCGTGACGTGAACTACTTCCAGGCTGCGCGTCTGCGTGTGGAAACCGAAAGCCCGATCGAAGTCTATGCCGATGGAGAATGGGTTTGTCGCACTCCGATCGAAGTCGCGGTTGAAACAGGCGCTCTCAAAGTGATTGTTCCGCGTAATCCTTCTGAGTAAGCGACGGCCGATTCGAAGACAATGCTAGCGGCATAAATTCAAACGCCTCCCGAGTTGACATAGCTGCCAACCCGGAAGGCGTTGAGTATCCAAAAAGCTTAAGGCTGCAACAACGGAACTAGTCGCCGGTTCCGCAGGTGCAAACGCCCTTCTTGCTGCCATCCAACTGGATGCCAAAGCACTGACCAGTCACACGCTTGAGCTCAGCGGCGCTAAGAGTGGCATCTTGCGAAGCCGTCTCAGTGATCGCGAAGCTGCCGTTCTGGACGTGAGTGCCCCACGAACGAATGCCAGCAACCGGGGTGACGCTAACCGGAAGCAGAGGGCAAGTGCCGCCCTTGGTTGGGGTGGAGATGATCTTGACCACACCGGTGGTCAGGACCACGCCGGTCAACGGGTTGCCGGTCAGGTCGGTGTTCACCGAAAGTGTACGCAGACCATCGGGGCTCACGAAGCATTCGCAGCACTCGGTCAGTTCCTGGCTAGGATCGTACACGAAAATAGCGGCACAAAGGCTACCGCCAGCCGTACCAGGGTTGGTGATGCGATAGGTTCCATCTGGAGCGCCGGCAGAGTTGGCGTTCGAGAAGTAATCAACTTTCAGAGTATCGGGTGGCTCCTGTGCCATCGCGACACCGGCACAGAGTGCCAAAGCTAATGTACAGACCACGAGCATTGTGATTCGACGCATTATTATCCTCCTGGAGATCACCTGCCAAGCTGGGGAGGGAGTGCTCGGCTATCTGGCGCATCGCCTGTGTGAATGCTAAATGCGCCTGCAAGTCCCCAAACGCACTAACCATTTTTAACTAACCCTACCAAACACCGCACTGGACGCCATGTTCGGCGGTGGCATGGGCCTTATTTCCCAGGGAATCAAGGTTCGACTAGAGACTTTTTATTTTTTCGGCTTTGGGACTCTGGAGCCGTGTTCTCAGCGCGGTGTTAAACTTCCGTATGCCCGAGCGACGCTCCCACACCTTATTATGGATTCTGATTGGAGGAGGAGCTTTCTTCCTCTTTGTGCTGGCCGTGTTTTCCGTGGTTTACCTGACCCTGCACGCGGGCAGCAGCGAAACATCCTTTGGCGGCTTCGGCGACCGCATTGGGGTGGTGGACCTGGACGGCGAAATTTTCTCTCCCCAGCCCGTGGTTGGCCAACTCAAGAAGTTCGGCGACGATTCCTCGATTAAAGCGATCATCCTGCACGTGAACTCGCCGGGCGGCGGCGTGGCCGCTTCGGAAGAAATTTATCGCGAGGTCAAACGTGTCCGCCAGGAGAAGAAGAAACTGATTGTCGTCTCAATCGAGACCGTTGGAGCCAGCGGCGCTTACTACGTGGCATCCGCCTCCAACAAGATCTATGCCGACCAAGGCAGCGTGGTGGGCTCAATCGGCGTGATTGCCGAGTGGGTGAACTACGGCGAGCTCATGAAATGGGCCAAGCTGAAGAGCGTTGTTTTTAAGACTGGCGAATTTAAGGATACCGGTGATCCCTCCCGCGACCTTACTCCGGCTGAGCAGGCCTACTTGCAGTCGCTGATCGATAACATGTTCGGGCAGTTCATCAAAGCCGTAGCCGACGGCCGTGGCATGAAATTTGACGACGTCAAAGCCATCGCCAACGGCAAAGTGTGGACCGGCGAACAAGCCCTTTCGATGAAGCTGATCGACAACGTCGGCGACTTCGAGGCCGCAGTAAAGGACACAGCGAAATCGGTGGGCATCTCCGGTGAACCCACGTTGGTGCACCCGGACAAAGATCGCAAGACTCTGCTCGACTTGATGTTGGGAGACGTCTCGCAATACCTGCCCAGCACGGAGAAGATGCTGGAGCGGCATGTTGGGTTCTACTATCTGTGGAGGTAGGGGAGCAGGTCTTGGGTCTTGGGTCTTAGGTGTTCGGTCTCAGGCTCCTGGAATTCCGATTCTTGCCAATCTTACCTTGCTCGCTTTCCACCGAACCGGTTTCTTTGCACCGGCCGCTTCGGGCCGAATGCCTAACACCTAAGACCCGAGACCTGAGACCGCTTCTCACCCGACTTGCATCCAAGCCCTGAAATTTGAGAAGGTTATGCAGGTCCCGGGAGCCAAAGAGGGGAATATGACAAAAGCCGATCTCATCGATGAAGTCTCGCATCTGGCGGAACTTACGCGCAAAGACAGTGAAGTGATCGTGGAAACCATCTTTGACAGTGTAGTGCGTTCGCTGCGCGCGGGGGACAAAATTGAAATTCGTGGCTTCGGCAGCTTCCGCACTCGTCAGCGTAAACCTCGCATGGGGCGCAATCCTAAGACCGGCGAAAAGGTCGAAGTGCCCGCCAAGAAAATTCCTTTTTTCAAGCCCAGCAAAGAATTAAAAGATCTGGTGAACGACAGCATTGCCGATGCGGCCATGCCGCCGACGCCTCCTGTACCCTCTGCGCCAAGCGCGGCACAGTAGGGCAAGTCAGAATGCAGAATCGAGAATGCTGAAGTCGGAATCGAGCGAAGCGTGCTTTATTAGTTTTACTTCCAAATTATTTTTACTTCTTACTTCTGCATTCTGACTTTCATTTTTCCTTCACCTGCCCGCGGATTCCCACCACCCCCATCATGCGCCCAGTTCTTCCTTTTTCCGCGCGATAAGAAAACAAAAGATCGGTACGGCAGTTCGTGCAGAAAGGCGAGGCCTCGATATTCTTCTCCGGAACTCCGGCTGCCAGCAGTTGCCGACGATTCGCCTCCACTAGGTCGAGAAAAATCTTCTTTGGCAAAACGCTGTGGCCAGGAGCACGTGCCGTCAGAAACAGCATGGGATATTTTTCGCGAACCGGGTCGGACTCCTCGACCTCGCGGAATAATTTCTCCGCATACGTAAACTGCGACTCGAATTTCTCACGCACTTCGTCACCCACTTCATAGCAACAGCTGTGAATGCCGGGACCAATCGCCGCTTTCAGATCGCCGAGACGAGTGCTAAAGCAGCGTCGCATTTCTCCGACACCTTTTTCAACGATGCGTTTCACCGTGCCCCGCCAACCCGCATGGAACACGCCAACAGCGCGGCGTTTGGGGTCGACCAGCATGATCGGCAGGCAATCGGCCGTTTGAATGCCGAGTAATAAGCCGGGAGCGTTCGTGATCATCCCGTCGCCAACCAGCGGCGGTTCGTCGGCCCTATCGACTAGTCGAATAATGTCAGAGTGAATCTGCCGCAACGTAACCAGCGGCCACAGCTTGGACCCGGTACTATGCTGCTTCGTCCCCTCGGTGCTCGCCCCTAACCCACGCAGAAACTCAGCCCGGTTCCGCTCGACAAGCGCTTTGGAATCATCTTTAGTGAATCCCAAATTGAGCGCGTTGCCACCGTAAATACGCGAGAATCCTCCCGGACGCGTGGAAAATCCGTGGACCAGCCAGGGAGATTCGCTCAGTTGGCTGCCACGAAGGATATTTAATTTAGCCCGTTTGAGGACCGCCTTCCGCATGCACTCATGTTATCCGAAGCTAAGGTGATCGAAAGGAAGCACGCGCGGATCAATCCAAGCGGGGCCGTCGATTCGACCAGCGCTGTCGAATGCCAGCCAGAAATTTTTCTCTATCTTTGCGCATCAGTTGGACTAGCGCCTGATTGCCTGTTTTTTCGTGCGCCGCCGCCCACAGCACCATCTCCGTGAGCACCGGCGCCAGATCGATTCCCTTCGCGGTCAGCACATATAACACTTTGCGTCCGTCTGTTGGGTCTGGTTCCGTCGTGATGATTCCGTACTCGACCAGCTTGCGCAAGCGATCGGCCAGAATATTTGTGGCGATGCCTTCGTAGCACTCCATGAATTGCTTGTAGGTCTGGAAGCCGCGCAACATCATGTCGCGAATGATCAGCAGGGACCAGCGGTCGCTCAGCATCTCGACCGATGCGTTGAGCGGACACTCCGACCGCCGCTTTCCTTTACGCTTCCCAGCCACATTCTTACGATTTCTAGAAGTCACAATGCTTTTTTAAACGATCCCACGCGATTATTACTTGCATATTGCAAGTAACATTTGCAATAATCTCACGCGCAGCCGCTGTTTTCAATCTCCAAGTCTGAACCCGAGATGTCAGCCGGCTCAGTGGAATCGCTGGAGAAAATCAATGAACCGAATGATAACGATAGGCAAGACGATCAGGTGGAGAAACTTCGTGTTGGTTGCCGTGCTCGGCGCTGCGTGGCAGGGACAAGCAGCAGACACCAAAACGCCTTATCCCAGCATGGCCCTGATTGAGCAATATTTGATCGCGGATCGGAATGCCGAGATAGCGTTGGCGAGGACTGCCGCCCCCGCGGCGATATCGCGCGATGCCGATGTCCTGGTGCTCGGGCAGCAGGGTTACGAAACCGCCATCAAAGGGAAGAACGGCTTCGTTTGCGCAGTGGAAAGATCGTGGGGGGCCGGCTTTGACGATCCTGAGTTCTGGAATTTCAAGAATCGCTCTCCCATCTGCTTTAACCCGCCGGCCGCGCAATCCGTACTGCCCGTCTATCTGAATCGAACGAACATGGTCTTGGCTGGACTATCGAAGGCTCAGATGATCGACCGCATCAAAGCGGCATTCGACAAGAAAGAACTGCCCATGCCTGCGCCCGGCGCGATGTGCTACATGATGTCGAAGGAAGCGTATCTTACCGACTCCGGTAGCCACAATTTGGCCCATCTGATGTTTGAGGTTCCACGCATGGAGGGCGCGGCCCTGGGCGCGGATCTGCCCAACTCCCCCGTCATGGTTGGGGCTCAGAACGGACCGGAACCCATGACCGACATGATCGTTCCCGTCGGCAAGTGGTCGGATGGAACGCCTGCACCGACGGACTGATGCTCTATCACTGATGCTTTATCAACGTGCACGGGAAAAAATAAATGAAGCGAAAACAGGCAACACGATGCGCGCGGAGAAGGCCCTGAAGCTCCGTATACCAGCATCGCGAGGCCCGGATCTGATTCGCAGGAGGTAAAAGACATTGCCAAGAATAACTCCGTTTTTATGGTTCGATGACAAGGCCGAAGAAGCGGCGAACTTTTACGTCTCTGTATTCAAGAATTCAAAGATTGGCAGCATCGCCCGGTATAGCGATGCGGGGCCCGGGCCGAAAGGGTCGGTCATGACGGTGAGTTTTGAGCTCGAAGGCCAACCATTCATCGCCTTGAACGGCGGGCCGCTCTACACCTTCTCGCCTGCGATATCCTTTTTCGTGGATTGCAAGACGCAGCAGGAAGTGGACGAACTTTGGGAGAAGCTCACCGCCGGCGGAGGCGAGGTCGAGTGCGGATGGCTGAGAGACAAGTATGGATTGTCGTGGCAAATTATCCCCACGGCTTTACTCGAGCTTATGCAAGACAAAGACCCGGCGAAATCGCAAAGAGTATTCAAGGCCATGCTGCAGATGACCAAGATCGATATTGAAGGTTTGCAGCGAGCGTATCGCGGAGAATAGGAGAGAAGAAAAGATATGGCTACCAGCACAGTCGAACATCCGAAAGTCGTATCGCGAGCGGAGTGGCTCGCCGCGCGCAGAGAACACCTCAAGCGGGAAAAGGAACTCACTCGCGCCTACGACGAACTGACGCGGCAGCGCCGCGAATTACCGTGGGTGAAGGTTGAAAAGAAATATGTTTTCGATGGGCCGAATGGCCAGGAGACACTTGCAGATCTTTTCGGCGGACGCAGTCAACTCATCGTCAAACACTTCATGTTTGGTCCGGGATGGAAGGAAGGTTGCGTAGGCTGCTCTTTCGGTTCAGACCACGCTGAGGGAGCGATCGTGCACCTGGAAAATCATGATGTCTCCTACGTCGCTGTCTCCCGAGCGCCGTGGCCTGAGATCGAGCCATTCAAGAAGCGCATGGGCTGGCACTTCAAGTGGGTATCCTCCTATGCCAACGACTTTAACTACGACTATCACGTGTCGTTCACCAAAGAGGATGCCGCAAAAGGGCAAGTGTTGTACAACCACGAAATGAACGACGTCCCCGGTGAGGAAGTATCGGGCCTCAGCGTGTTTTACAAAGATGCCAGCGGCAACATCTTCCACACCTACTCCTGCTACGCGCGGCGACGAAAAAAAGCAGTTGGCGCTTACATGTTGCTCGATATGACCCCGAAGGGCCGCAATGAGACGGTGAACGGAAACCTTACCGACTGGGTTCGCCACCATGACAAGTACGGCGCCGGTGGACTTGTCGATATATCGGGACTGTACCGGGAATCAAAGGGCGCGTAACAAGTCACACATGGAACAGTAACGGTTCTACCTGCGGTCCGTCTAATAATTCGTCTAATAAAGGGACAAAAATAATGCGCAGGATAATCGTTTCCAATCTCGTGTCGCTGGATGGCTTTTTCGAAGGGCCGAATCAGGAGATCGATTGGTTTATCGTCGATGAAGAGTTTTTTGCGTATGCCAGGGAACTGCTGCGCTCGGTCGATACTTTGCTCTTCGGCGCAAAGACATATCAGCACATGGCGGCTTACTGGCCGTCGGCTCCGGCGGATGAAATTGCCGACAAGATGAATAATCTGCCGAAGATTGTCTTTTCGAAAACTCTGGAAAAAGTCGATTGGAATAATTCGAGGTTGATCCGGAACAACATCGAGGAGGAAGTGTCGAAATTGAAAGCGGAGCCCGGCAAAGATATGGTTATCTTCGGCAGCGCCAGCCTTGCATCATCTCTGTTGCAACTTGGATTGATCGATGAATACCGGGTCATTCTGCAACCAGTTCTGATTGGAAAAGGCAGACGACTGTTCGATGAAATCGAAAACAAGATCAGACTGAAGCTCCAGCAAACCAAGTTGTTGGCGTCAGGGGTTATCGTGCTCTATTACCAAAAGACTTAAGCGGCGATATATTTTCAAGATTATTTTTCAATGCCAGGGCGGCAGCCACCTTCAAAACGGACAACTCAATCAAAGGAGAGAAATGGCAAAGAAACCGACACACGCGCAAGCACAGCTTCATCTGCAAATCTACGAACAACGCCGGGAGGCTCGGTTGCGCCAGGCGCGCGACTGGTTTTTCAAGAACTATATCGTCGAGAACATGGACGACGCGATGT
>Ga0210405_10001294_pt1 | contig 29064 bp, 34 predicted proteins | sample IncBWH11MmetaG_FD_155492 | JGI IMG/M metagenome (GOLD analysis project Ga0210405, IMG submission 155492) | Forest soil microbial communities from Barre Woods Harvard Forest LTER site, Petersham, Massachusetts, United States - Inc-BW-H-11-M | ecosystem: Environmental > Terrestrial > Soil >...
CCCTCATCCCGCACCTTCACCATCAGTGCGTCTAAGTACACGATGGCATACAGCTCTTCCAGCGGCCGAGCCTGCCAGGCTTTGACTTCCTCGATCACCGCATCGGTCACGTTGGAGATCAGCGTGGTGCATGCCATAGAGCGGAAAGACGCGGAAGAGCAACTCTGGCGATAGCGTTCCTCCGCCCTTCATCGTTTGCAAGACCACGATATGACGGACGTCTTCCCCTATGAATAGTGGAATCATCAGAGTGGAACAAACGCCCCCGGCTATGTAACTGGGAAAATCAGCCGCCGCATCGGGAGGCAGCTCAGACAAGTCGTTGAAGGCTATAGCCTGCTTTTGAACAACGAGTCTTTCGAACGACCAAGAATAGCCCTCCGCACAATTTTGGCCTGCGGGAACTCGCCTGACCCCTTGGGCGTACCAGGCGTGACCTAACCGCGCGACCCCGCGGGTCCCGTCCACCTGAAGGAGTCCACAGCGATGCGCGTGGAAAAACTCAGTCACCTTTCGCAGAGCACTCTCGATCTCCTCATCGACTTGCGCTGGCCTCGCCCTCATGAACCGTGCTGAGAGGTCGGAGAGCAGGGTTTCGAACCGAAGTCGGTTATCCTGCCCTAGTGGCTTTGAGGCTTCCGCTTCCATACTGTGCTCTCACACGCGTCTTGATTGCAATTTGTCGCTGGTGTGTTAACGTGTCGCTTCTAACAATTTCTCCATGAGCCCAGACTTCGGGTAAGGGTAAAATGCAGTTCACATCGGCCCAATCTCGTAAATCATTGGATATCGCGGGGGCTCATCCCCGCTGTGAGGTGGACCGGATTATACACTCGGCTGAGATTTCTCACTGTCCCTCTTACTTGATTGTGGAGAAACGCCATTTTCGGTGGGAGTGACGATATTTCGTGGGCAAGAGCCCGGAAGCCCCCGAGTAAAAATCCACATGTCGCGCTCCGATCAATCGATCTATCAATCGCTTGCAGCCGTCCACTGGCCTCGGCGATAAATGGCATCTCAACTGCCACGATCAATGCGCACGATTTCATTGGAAGCATCGAGAGTGTCCGTTGTCACAACGCTCATGACTAATGACAGCGCATCCATAGCGACTGTTCCGTCTCACGTCGGACACCGGACATTGGAGAGTTGGGTTATGTCCTGTGTCTTATGCGCGTCGGGCAATCAGACGGAATTTCTTTCTGAAATAAACATGCATTTCTCCGGCCTCAAGGATCTGGGCAGACCCAGCGTCTTGGTATTCCCCAAGCTTGTGGTCTGCTTAGATTGTGGCTTAACGCAGTTTACGCTTCCCGAAACCGAGTTGCGTCTGTTACGGGAAAGTGCTGCGGCGTCGGAGGGCTGCTCATAGCCCATTCATTGTTCGATTTGGAAATTCCCCTCCGAAGACAAGTAACGCGAGGATTGTGCTTGCTTTGACAGAACCCAACCGAATCTTGACCTCGTAGCGCGTCAAAGGGAAGCCAAGTCAGAAGCCTAGCATCCCCCTTGTCGGACGACAAGGGACCTCCCCGGCTTACCCCCATCGCCCAAAGTCGGCAACCGCTTAGTTGGCAGGGAGTAGCGTACCAACCGCAGTTCTGGCCCCAAGGAGTCCCTACATGAATTTGAAGATGGTCAGCGAGACTTGCGGCAAGTAGCGCCACCCGAGTGGGTGTTTTTGGGTCAGCGAGAATGCTGGCCTTTCTATTGTTGACGTAACATCGTCAGTAATCCCGCAAAACCGGTCTTGTGCGGAAACTTTTTACGTTTCGGCTCAAGTGGGCAAGTTCAGAAGACCCGGTGATGACATACCGCGAGTCCACGGTGTGGAAGAATCTGCACTTGACCCTTCTTAAACCTGAGCCACTTGGAAAAGGGTCACGTTTGGCAAGTTGACGGTCAGAACGAGAGTTCTAAAATCGTCTGCTAGGGCCGGCGAAACTTACGTGAGCCTTCCGCATCTCAGGCGAGCGATGGCGCTACTGAACGTCGTGCTTTTATGGTTGGCAGAGCGAGGCAAACTTCGATACGATTCAGATTGGGTGTTCCTGCTCGAACGTGCTTACAGGTTTGACACCGACAGTGCCCACGTTTGAGGTCGTGCTGCGCAACATGGAGGTCGTTGCGGCCGGGCCGCTTTCGCAGCGTTGACAATGCGTGACTAGGGGTCCGGCGCTTCAAAACCACAGGCATTGAAGGGGTATCGCTCTCTATCGCAGAATCACCCCGTGTTTAGCCTGAGAACTTCGTGGAGTCTTAACAATGCCAGCGTGTCCTGCCCACAGTAGTCCAGCAGAGCCTGCCTTATCCTCTCGTGCTCGCCACGACCCAAGCCGCCACGCACGAGCGACTCCCACGCAAGCCCGGCGTCCTGCCCGTTCACGACCTCCATGCCATCGTAGGTCATCTCCGGCACGAGCGCAGGCAACACCGATTTTATGGAGTACGAGCCTGCGTATGCCGGGTGATACGTGTGCTCTCGAATGACGGGCAGCAGATCGAAGAGCCGTGTTTGGATTGTGTTGATCCGATCCGCGAACTCAGGAAACCAACTGGCGATTTCCGAAAGGCGCTGAGACTCGAACGAGGAATACACGACGATGCTTCCCCTTTCGCCGAGCGCCGCGCAGAGGGAGCTAATGAACTCACGCCGGGGATCGCTGGCATTTGTGGCAAGAAACTCGCAGTGCTCTGGCTCCGTGCCGGGTTGCCGCAGGACATGCAGCGACCACTGAAACGGCAGTTGGTCGTAAGGGCGCATCCCCGGAAATCGTGGGATTGCCCAATTCATTGTTTCAAAGTCCATGAATCGCACAGGGTACCTCAGCCCACTCAACACTTGCCGAAGATCGGGGCTGTACCACGGCTCGCCAGTCTGCACGCACGTGGCGGCACGTCGTTGAATGTCGCTCAGCGGGTAGTCGGCGGGGATGTCGCGGATCGACTGAATGTCCATATCCTCAAGCTCCTCGACGGCGCTGGCGTGGATTCTTGGCAGCCGGAGCACATGGTCATCGGGGATCGAGTGATTGCAGCGCTCGTAAAATTCGCAGGTGACCGGGTCGGTGCACTGCCGACCGGGCGCGATGTCGGGCGGCTGCGGCATGGCAAGAACGGTGAATTCCGACCGTAGCTGGAACGTGAGCTTAGGCTGAAGCCGCTCTACTCGCCGGGTCAGATTACGGATGCGGAAGAATCTTCGCGGGTCAATTTCGCCGCCCCGATAGGTGTAGTTCCTGTTTGTGTGCCCTACGCATGCGGTCGCCACGTCCAACCCGGAGCGCGAAACGACCATGTACTGGATAGCGACGTCTTCGAGGTGGTGGTCCCTGACCTCCGTTGTGGACTTAACTTCTATGAGCCGCCAGCGACCGTCCCTGCGACGATGCAAAATGTCCACTTTCACAAGTACGTTCTGGTGCTCGAACACCGCCTCAAAGATCGCCGGGACTTCGCGGTTGGCGACTAGCTCACGAGTTGCGCGGATCGCCTCACCTAGTCCACCGGAACAATCAACCTCGATTCCTCCGGGGAAGAGACTGCGGGCGAGCATGCCGACTTCCTGTCCCTGCCGGATGATCGCCTCTGCCGCAGCATCGGGCTGGGTCGCCAGTTCCGGCTGATGGACTTGCAGGTAAAGACGCTTGAGGCACTGTACGCCTGCAACGAATTTTGATTTGCTAATCCTCACCGCAGCACCTCCGGCTTGGTGGTTGTCTCGATCACTTCTTCGAACATCGACTCGATCAGCTTGTCATCGTCCGTCATCGTCACTCCCGCAGCGTTCTCTCGACTACCATATCCCTGTGCGTGCGAATTCGCATGATCACAGCCACGGGAATGCTTCCCCTCCGCAGACATGCGCCAATGTACCGTGCATAGCGGAGTGCCGTCCGGCAGGTGGTGCTTTGCTGGATTTTTGCACCGGATTAACCTCTTGCCTTTCGCGTCCAAGACAATCCGGCAGCGCACACGCTTCCGCTTAGCCACGGGCGCTCCACAGGACGGCGATTCCCGCAGGCGCGTAGGCGGCAATCGGCAGAAGGCGTAGCGAGGTTGAAGATCGGGGCAACAGGAGGATGACAGCGAACTCGAAGGTGTAGCTCGCGAGGAGGGCAAGGAACATCAGCGCAGTGGACTTCAGGCTCGACATCACGTAGCCGCCTCGGGCGGCACGCCAAGCGATCACGTGCTCCCTGCCCAGCCAGAAGCGTGAGCCGACAAGCACCGAGAGGAGCACCGTCCACACGGCGCATGTCCAAGGCGACAGCCAGAAGAAAATCTGACCGCCCACGGGGTCGCGTACCAGCCAGAACGAGGCGAAAGGAAGGATCGCCGAGGCAACGACCAGCGCGATCAGGATGAGCAAGTCCTTCAGCAACGATCTCAGCAGCGATCTGAGCACAGGGTCTCCTATCTTACGGCGCGACGAATTTGGATTTGCTGATCCTCACCCAACGCCTCGTCTTCCATTAGTGGCTTCATTTCAAACCCGCTTTCACGACCCGCAAGTACAACTCTTTCGCATCATCAAACAACCCCTGCTGCATATAAATGTCTGCCAGCAGTTCGAGATTCTCCGGCGTCGGCTCTGTCTTAATTAGCTTGAGCATCAAGCCAGCCGCCCTCACTGTCTTGCCCTGCGCTAGGTAATAACGAGCAAGTTCGTGAATCAAGATTGCCTCCACTGATCTCTACGCGGTGACGTTTTCGCGAACACCGCTGTCCGCTGGAGTTGGAGCGATCTTCGCGCTGGCAGCGGTGTCGCACAGATTGCGCAGTCGCTCCCGGTAACGCACGACAAGTGCCGAAACGGACTGGATCGCCCTCGCTGCCTTGCCCAATTCCTTCTCGATCCGGTCGATCTCTGGGAACGTGCGGCGAAGCTCCTCGGCGAGGACAGCGTTCCTCTCCAACAGGTCGAAACCCCGCGCTCGCATGCGCTCAAAGATCGGCTTGAGTAGATCGAGATCACGAACGATCCACTGCCGTGTGGTTCGAAGCAGCCAGACTCCCTGTTTTCGACTCCACCTTGATTCCCGGTCAACCTGCCGAAGTTGGCTCTCGTCGCGGGCGACCAGTGCGGCAACTCCGATGGAGCGTTCGCCTGCGTCGCGAATCAGCTTGTCGATGTCGCTCTCCTCGATTGTCGATTTGTCCTTGTTGTCGATTAGGATTTTTGGCTCAGTGGGATCGCCGTTAGGGGCGCGGTACGCGAGAATATAGTCACCATTGCGGGGGAGCTTGTCGCTGATCCAAACACCCGCCCACGTCCGCACCTCTTCTTCGAAAGTCATTTCCTCGCGCTTGCCGATCCGGGCGGCTTTCGACAGTTCGCCTTCGAGTTCCTGACTTTGTTCTCGGACCTGCCCTAGTTCCCGCAAGCAGTCCTCGACACGACGCGACAGAGTTTCCTTTTCCGAAATGGCAAGGCGAAGTTCGTCTTTGTGGCTCTCCCTAATTTCAGCGACACGCTTCGTGAGTTCTGATTCGAACCGTGACCACACTGCCTGATGTTCGTGATTGTGCTTGCTCTGAAGCAGCCTGAATGCTTCCTCGGCGGAAAGTTGGGCAACGCGGGCGAAGTCCTTTACGCCAAGTCGATCCAGAATCTCAGCGCGGCTCAGTTCGCCCGCGCCACAGCACAGCGGGCATTCAATTTTCTCTGACGATGGAGATCGCATAAGACTCCTCGTGGTGCCACAGTCGGGGAGAGAGTTGAGACTATCGGGGGAGTTGATCGTCCGGTGCCTTGCGTGCCCTGCAGGTCATTCGCTAGTGCCGAAAGGCGACTGCCCGATGAGGGTCTCGGTCGTCACCTTCCCGGTGCTGCGGTCGCGCACCGTGATGGTAGTGATATTGCGAATCTCATGCACAGTGACCGACTTGTCCTTGGAGAAGGACTGGTCGATCCTGCCGATCTGTTTGCCGCCATTGTCGAAGGTTTTCATGGTTTCCTCCTATGTTGAAACAGAACTCCACAGCCGGGTAGCAATTCACCTCGGCGTGCGCAGGAGCAGTGCGTCGGGTGAATAGCTCGCCGCACACCAAACATTCCCGCAAGCCGTGACGGCGGACGAGGAACACCTTGCCGATCTGGTCGGCGCTCCTGCGGTTCGTCATCTTGCCCCTCCGAGGTGACGATTCCATAGATTCCTCACCATCGTGCCCCGGATGAACTCGACTGCGCAACATGAACAGAATCAACGACGCAAGCTGGCGGCGGTACAGAGCCTCTGTCACCAGCCTTTGCCCGGTTAACCAACTTGCAAACTAGACTGCGGGAAACGCCCCACTTCTTGGACACAGCCGTCAGTGTCATTCCGCTGAGTCGGTCGCGGACGATGGCTGCGCGATCCAAGTTCAAAGGAGCGCGTCCGATGCGCACACCGTCCAGCTTCGCCCTCCGCATGCCAGCCAAAACTCGCTCGCGGATCAAGTCTGATTCAAGTTCGGCGATTGAACCAATTAGGGTCAGAAACAGTCGCCCCATAGGCCCGCTGGTATCCACGTTCTCTCGCCGGGAGATGAAAACGATGCCGAGACTGTCGAATTCGTCCATGACTTGGAAGAAGTGCTTGACGCTTCTCGCGACTCGGTCGAACGCAGCAACGAGCACCACAGAGAATTTCTTCTGCCGTGCATCCGCGATTAGGGCGTCCAGTCCCGGACGTCTCGCTCTTTTCCCTGAGACCCCGCTGTCCCGATACTCCTGCATAACATCCAAGCCACGCTGCGCAGCAAGCTCACGCAGATCGTAAAGCTGTGACTCGACGTGTTGGTCGGCGGTGCTGACGCGGACGTAAATGGCTGCTTTTGAGCGACTCGACTGCATTCTGTCCATAGGACATATTATCAAGTGTTTCCACCCAAAATGTCAACTGTATTATGTCCTTTGGGCAGAATACGATATAATGGTGGCATGGCATGGAAGACAGTGCGGGTCGCCGAATGCGACGTTTGCGGACATCGGTGGATACCCGAAACCGGGGAACCGCCAAACTGTCCTAGTAAGAAATGCCGCTCGACGCTGTGGAACAAGGGTGGCGTTGACGGCAGGACACGTGAAGCGCGAATCAAGACAGGGCGTAGTCGCGGGAGGGCGGCAAGGAAAGCACCAGGGTGAGACGATGGTCGTTGGACACTTCGCGGTTGGATTAGGTGGAAAGCCGATTGTGCTAAGAGTCTCGGTCGGCACGCAGTAGTTGCCGATCTTTTGTTCTGGGCTTTTGTGCTGCTGGGAGTCGAGCATGTGCGGGTCAGCACCGAAATCGTGGAAATCGCCGACCCGCTGGGTGACAACCATTCACTTCTGTGGTTGTTCCTGTTCCATCTGCTTCAGTCTTTGCTGCATCATCATCTTCTGCTGTTCCTTGGTTAACTTGGGAAACAGAAACGCAATCTGGAGCCGCATACTCCACGGAGAACCATTCGACGGGTGTGCGGCATTGCCGTAAAACTGTGCAGCGATATTAACCGGTTGGAATCCCAAACGGAGGATACGACCCACGCCTCCGCCTACTGGCACTGTCCACACATTTCCGCTGGAAGCTTGCCAGTTCGCGGTTATGACCGGTGCAAGCGACAGATACCAACCCTTTTTCAGGTTGTAGTTCACGAAGTATTGCAAGGTCATCTGTTTCACATCGCTGCGGTCTGACGGACCAGCTACAGACCAGACGTTATTGACCAGAGCCCCGAGGGTCCACTTTCCGGGCTGGACCAATGCAACAATCGAGGGACCCATACTGACTTTCCCTTGTCCAGTAACTTTACTGGTGGCGGTCGGCAAAACGAATACGGGTCCCGCGCCCCAAATCAGCTTGCCCGGTTTGGCCGGAGAGAAGAAAAAGGAGGGTGTCATGTCTCCAAAGCCAAAGACGCCCGCGCTTTTTTGGACAGCTTGGGCAGCTAAGTATGGTGGTGTGTTTTCTTCAATACCGAATACTTCCAAATTTGCCGTTCCGGGGGCAGGCTGCCAAATGACAGGCACGATCGAGCGAATGATAAGGTTCCAGTTTTCGCTTGCGCGAATCGGAACGACCGGCTGAATATTCAGCACATTCTGCGTGCGGTCATTCGGACCAATACCAAAATTGCTGTTGTTCTGGATTGGGACACTGATCAGGCTGGCGACTGGGTTCTGAGTGGCCTTCTGCAAGTCTGCTGTGCCACCGGAGGGTGTCTGCTGCGTGGCAGCTTGTTGCTGTGGCGTTTCCTCCCTAGCAGCCTGAGTTCCAGTCGGTCCAATGGGCGTATCTTGTGCAACGAGTGCGACGGATAACAGGAGAAAGCCCGAAAGTATCAAAAGAGACGAATTACTTCGCATGCGTGACTCCCCTCCTCAGAGGAGTAGCGGCTCGATGTCTTCCTTCGTCCGCTTCATGAACTCGGCTGCACATCCTGCTGGCTTGGGGAAGTTTATGGAGCATCATGCTGCCCCGACGACTGGCAAAACCACTAGTCCGCACGGAAATCGTCCGAGCTTCGGGGAATTGACCTGAGATGTGGACTGATCGTGCCGCTCCCAGCCCACTACTAGAAGAGCCGATGCTGAATCTCAGCGAGTTCAACGGGTGCGGAACGTTCTTCGTGATTGTGGTCACTACTCACTGCCCCTGCCGCATCCTCGATGTGGTAAACCCGCTAGAAGATGAGCCTCCATGATAGGCTAGTTGGAATCTGGGGGCGGTCATGACTTGTAGATCGTGTGGGTCGGAAAACCAGACACAGTTTGTCTCCGAGATTATGATCCATTTCGCCGGACTAAGAAATCTGGACAAGCCCGGTGCGTTGGTGTTCCCAAAGGTCTTGGTCTGCTTAGATTGCGGCGTCTCGCAGTTTTCCCTCACACAAGGTGAGTTGGGTCTGCTAATGGCAAACATTGCGGCATAGGCTGTGAGGCGAGGCAATTTCCGATGAGTCACCGTTTCAGTAGCAGTTGCAAGGCTTGCCATGCATTGCTTCCAAACCTTCGCGAAGGATAACTGGGACTATAAGCAGAGCCGCAATAGGGTCTGCCCACTTTACGCGCCAGATCGCGTTGGTCGCCAGTCCCGCCAATGCGATCAGCGACAGGTAAGCGCAAAGTGCCGACTGTGCGGCGTCCGCCCTCAACGCAGCACTGCCTGTGGTTCCTGACAACCGCCGTTTCTCTTTCGCAAGCCACGGCATCACGACAGCGGCTGCGCCCAAAATGGCTATCCCTAATGGCGAAGAAGAAAGCTGCTACTCTCGTTCCGAAACTCACCGAGGCTGAACAAGACCTACTTTCGCACATCCAAAACGGATACCAGCTTGAAACTGATTCGCTCGGCGGCAACCCAGTCCTGCGGCGGTCGAAAGATAACGAAGAAATTCGCCCTCTGTCTGCCAATCGCAATACGATCAAGGCGCTGGAACAGCGCGGACTCACCAGGCCCGCCAGAGGTCGCGACCCCCTCACTATCGGGTGGCATCGGAAAAAGAAAATAAACTAGGACCTGTGTTTCGTACTGGGTTCTAGCAAGGTCATCAAGAGTAGAAGTCCCTATCAGGCGAAAAGCCGATTCTGAGTCTCCGCAACCTCCACGGGACGCGAGCACTCCTCGTCATCATTGGCGACGTAGTTGATCCGCGTGCTCACTGCGTAGCTCCGCATCGACTTGGCATCGAACGGCACTAGCAGTTTTGATAACTCGCTTACCTTGTTCATGCCCGGATCGAGCCACAGATCGTAGCTGTCGGGATGAACGATGACTGGCATTCGGTCGTGGACGGTTGCGGTCACGGCATTCGGGGTCGTCGTCAGAATCGAGCAGGACTTAGTCCAATTGCCGCTGGCATCCTTCCAGCCGTCCCACAGTCCTGCGAATGCAAACAGTTCTCCGTTGTTCACCACAAAGCAGTACGGATGCTTCGATGTTCCGTTTCTCTTCCACTCATAAAACGCATCAGCCGGAATCAAGCAACGCCGATACTTCAACGGATCGCGAAACGCGGGCTTCGTGGCGGCTGTTTCTGATTTCGCATTGATCGTGCTCGCGGCAATCGAACCGTCTTTTGCCCAATGCGGAATCAGTCCCCATCTCATCAGCGAAAGCTGCCGGATTGGTTCCTTTGGGTGCTGCCGGATCACCGGGACTGGCTGCGTGGGAGCGATGTTGTAGCGGGGACTCCAATCGTCATCCCAAGGGGCAGTCTCGAAGTATTCCTCGATGATCTGCTTCCGCCGCGACAGTCGGTAACGCCCGCACACCAACGGATTATCTCAGATCGAGAGTGCGAAGAGCGTCAGACTGCCTGCTCGATTCGTTCTGATTTGGTAATGCTGCTCACCCTTCAGCATTCCTCACTTATTCGCTTTGGTATAGTGCTGGCGCTAGACGCTCACCTGCGTAGCATGAGTAACTAGTATTGGCACCACTTGTCTCAATGGAAAAACTTTCTCCACTACGATTTGACGCGTTAGCAGGATACGCCCGCACCCCGTTTACCCTGATAACCGCCGACGAACGGGAGTGGTTTTCGGAGGAACAAGAGAAGGTGCTAGGCGTTATCGTCCAAGACCGCACTGACAAAGATTACGTCTGCGTTGTCATGGGACGTGATCGTGTAGGTCGTTACCGGGCGGTGCATCTATCCGAGTGGTTCTTGCGATTGCGCGATGCCCGCGCAGCGATGCCGCAAATCCTAGCGGATTGGGGCGCAAAAGACCCTGCTGAATTTGAGCAAGGTGATGAACCGCGACAGCCGATGGAATTCTTTCGACCCCGTCATCCGGTGGAGAGGCATCACCCCGGTTTTCGGAAGCTCACGGAAATGGAGGAATATTCGCCAGCGCAGGGGATTATGGAGGCGATGATGTACTCCTTCAAAGACCCGGATGGAAACTTCGTCGAACAATTTCAAATTGACAAAGGTCGATGGAAATCCGCAATCGCGAAAACAATCGGGTTTCCACGGATGTGAGCCTTCTCCCAATATTTCTTTCCTAGCTTCGCAGTGAGCGGGCCGGCAAACTTTACAGGCAAGTAGTTCAGCAGGAACCGATTAAGCTCTTCGTCATTACGGATCGCAGGTTCGACGTTTCTACCGTTCCGCATGGTGGGGTTTGTGGTGACAGCCTCGATGAAGAATTGTCCGAAGAGTCCTGCACAAAGGAAGTCAGGAGCCGGATAGTCTCTGTTGACTGAATGCCGGGATTCAGCAAGCAGCGCGAAGAGGTACAACTCCCAAAAGCGGGCATTGAACCCATCAATCAGTCATGCAATCCCAGACCGCATTGACGACATATCTGTACGGGCGGCGCTTTGATTCTGGGCGCGACTTTCGGGGCAATCTCATTGTGACCTCCGTCCCGGTCACCGAACATGTGTGGGGACAGAAGATCGTGCCATCGGGCTTCTTCAATCTGCCGGGGGCAGAACATGTAAGCGCGGTGATTTCGAGCCGAGAAGCCACCCTTTCTAAGTTCAATAGAATTGGACTGAAAGCTGGCTTTGGCTCACGACGAGTTCGCATGGTTCGAGAGGGCAATCGCTACGTCCCAGATCGAAATCGAAGAGAACCGGAGACTGTAAGAGTGTCAGTGAACGGCAAAAGGTATCGCGAGAAGTGGGCGGATGGTTTGGAGGTCTATCACAATCCCAACGCAAATATTCCTCTCAATCCAGAAATTTTTCCCACCGCGATGCATCAAGTCCTTGAGGGAGACGAGTTGTCGAGTTTTACCGCTCGCCTCACGGGACGTTGGTTTGGAAGCGTGACGCACGTCAGCGTTGCGAGATGACGAATGCGAGCGAACTACGACCGCATCACGACCACGATTGAACGGGAATGGCTGGCGGAGATCATCGCGGGAACGAAAAAGATCGAGTACCGACAGATCAAGCCGTACTGGACGAAACGATTCTCGAAGGTCTCACTCCCGTTCGAACTACGCCTGCTGAACGGGATGAATCCTCCAGTGCCGGAGGTTACGGTTCTGATCCATCGGATCACTAGGGTTGCTGGCGAGTACCGACTCCACATCAAAAAGGTTCTGGGGTTCAAGCACTGGGACAAGCAGCGGCAGAAGCCGAATCGGTGAGTTCCGTGAAGTCGGTCGGGTACCGCTTTAAGTCTCCGCAATGTCCGGGTAAACGTGCTTGAACTCGCGAACCATATCTTTCGCGGCGTCGATTCGAATGTCCGAGTCGGACTCGCCTGTATACAGAATGACGGCGATTGTTTCAGCCATCAACCGCGCTAGGGCAAGCTCCTTGCGTCTCTTCTCCGATAGTTCAGGGCCGTCCATCATGCTAACTGCAAGGTCTATTCCGAACATTCTGTTCTTCCTTTCGAGCCGGGAATTCGCCTGCGCTCCAGCACTGACGGAAAGGGGACGGTGAGCACTTCCGGGTTATCCGGCTTGTTCACGGTGTACCCTCAACGATAGATGTCCGTCTCGCGGAGACCTGCCTTTTCCGCCAGCGCCTTGTGTTTTCTGACCAATGCCAAATAATTCTTCACGCCTTTCGATTTAGAACAATTTCCCAACGGTCCGTACTGTGCGCGGAGCAGCCAAAAATTCATGCGGCGGAGGAGGGCAGCTTCCATTAGGGTAGGTCTCACGTTCATTGGTAAAGTTTCTCTACGATGGGTTGTGCGCCCATGAGCGGAAATCGAGAAACGCTTTGCTGATAACAATGAACTTGCGTCGAGCAGCCCTCAAATTTCCTCCTCATAACATGGAATGCCAAAGTCGTTTAATGTCGATGAAGAGCAATGAACGGCTCGGAAGACGTGACCTGCGATAGATTGGTTACGGGTTACACATGGTTACGCGTAACCGCTGCCATGTTTTTGTGTTCGTCTCTGTGTTTGTCCCTTTGCCTTCGCTACGCAACATGGCGGAAGTTACGCGTAACTTGCCGTAACCGGAACCTTAAATCCCCAATTCTTCCGTGTCTTCCCTCACAGTGGCACCAACTCCCTGCTCCACCGACGTCTTCAAGCGCCAGCCGACCCAAACGCGTTGAGTCTTGCCCTTCTGCTTGACGCTCTCGTCCTTAAACCCTTTGCGCCTGATCGCCTCCATGAAGTTCTTATGGTTCACACTACGTGCTTCCTTGTTAGTGTCAGCCCATCCTGAGAATCGTTCGAACACCTTGCTTCTGATCGCATACTGCTCTGGATCGCTCGTTGCTTCCAAATGCTCGTCAATGAACCGTTGCAACCAGTCGTCGCGGTCACGCCAAGCATCCGCTGCCTGCGCCACGTCCTCTGGATGGTTCAGCCCTTCCCGCCGCCACGCAGCGACACCCGCGAGACACCAGTTGAGAATGCCCGGCCCCTCCTCTTTAAGGAGGATTTCGGCGTAGTTCTTGATCTCGCCCTCGGTGCGCCGGAACTTTACGTTGAATGGGATGGGCTTGGCGCGATCCCACCATGCGTCGTCGTCCGCCCGTGTGGTCGGCGCGTCGTTGGTTGCCAGCCACACCTTCCATGGCGGCACAAATTCATACTGGTGCTGGAATTTGTAGCAGGCGGTGATTGGGTCTTGTCCGGTCATCTTCTTCAGCTTCGCCAGCGCGAGTTTCTTGCCTTGCTCGGTCTCGACCGCCATCAGCAATCTGGTGCCTTCCATTCCCGCCATCTCGAACGGCTGTCCGCTGTCTCCCCTTTTCACCATGAACATTTCCGCGTCCGCCTGCTTGCAGTAGTCGCCCATGACGCCACGCATCACGCTTAGAAAGGTGCTCTTGCCCGTGCCTCCCGGTCCCCATGGAACGAACACACATTGCCCGCTTGTGTCCGCCGTCAGCGTGTATCCTGCGCAGCGGCAGAGGTACTGCTGCATGTGGCGCTTGCCTCCCATGATGTCGAGGACGAACTGCTCCCATTTGGGGCATTTCGCATTGGGATCGAATTCGATGGTGCTTTGCTTTGTGAGCAGGTGCTTGGGGTCATGGTGCATGAACTCCGAAGTGTTCAAGTCGATGGTTCCGTTCTTCACATTGAGCAGATGTGGCTTCCGGTCGAAGTCTCCGTAGTCTTTGGCAAAGGTTCCTAGCGCCGACGCTTGCTCCAATGCCGCTTTGATTTTGGAACTGGATTCGGACCTCTTGGCCCAGCCGATGATGGCGTTACGCATCGCCTTGTCCGTCTCCTCGCTGCCCGTGTTAACCAGTTCTGTCTCCGGTTCGATGAGGCGTACGGTTGTCTGCATGGCGCGAACTACCGTCTTGGTCACATCACGGCTCCAGACGCCGCCGTCATAGACCAGCCAGCCCGTCGCCGCTGTGAAAGCAAACTTGTCGCCGTAGCGCCATTCAAAGCGCTCCGCGTTGCCCATGTCGGTGAGCGCGAAAATTTCCGGCGGCAGGCGTGCGGCTATTTCCTTGGTGGAATCGGCGCTCTCTTCATTTAGGCTTGCCTCCTCTGCCCCAAAGCTGTTGAGCAGGAATTGAGGGTCATCATCTCTGTAGATGAACTCACCCCAAGGCTCGAACCCGTCCGACAATTTCAGCAGTGCCTCTTCCAACTCCTCTTTACTGTTGACGCCGCAGGCATGGCACACAAAGCCGAAGCTGTAGCCGCCGAAGATAAACTTGCTAACTCCGGCTGCGACGGTGCTTTCCCGCGCGTCCTTGCCGCAGAGCGGGCAGCACTCGACCACAACATGCAAAGCGTCGTCTACCATGCCCGACCTGTCCTCTGTGCAATCGTGGCATTCAAGAAATCTTTCCCTTTCGAATTGAGGATGGAAGTCAACGCGGTTCGCGCCGGATTTTTCGTGCGGCTTGTTGACCTCGCCGTGCTCCTCTAGCCATGTCAGCAGTTCGCGGGCGATGCCCCGCCGCATCTTGGCACCACAAGCGCGGGGGCCGTAGATGCCCGCGCACTTCTTTCCGTCCGCAAAACGTTCCGCAGTGGGCGCAGCCACGCTCTGGTTGTGGAGCTTGAGTTCGAGAATCTTGCCGGAGCTTTTGTCGCCCTTGACCCGGTAGACGTTGATCACGTTCCCCAGCGCCTCGGTTGTAGCGTCGTGCAGCCCGTGTGATGCTCGCCCCCCGAGGGCGTGTCCACAGTGTAGTATCCGTCCAGCCACTCGCACTTGAAGCCGAGCCGCTCGCACGAGGCGGGATCGTCCATATCGAGCACGAACGAGTGTCCTCGTTTCGCTACGGTGACTAGGCTGTTCCCGTCCTTGACCCAGTCGAACAGCATGAACTTGTTGTTGGTAGCTCTGTTCTGCCAGTCAAGCCAGCGGGAACTGCTCATCCCCATCTGGCAGCCGACGAAGAGCATGCCTTGGTCAGCCAGTTGGGCGATCTCGTCGAGCAGGCAAGTTGTGGTTGTAGCTGATTGTGTCATATCGCCTCTTTGTGAATCGCCCTGATCGCTTGCTGAAAGCGGCTGGGAACCGTTCCGGGGCAGGCGGGCGATAACGAGCCTGCCCCCGGTCGATCTCTGATCCGCGACCAAAGACCCAGCATAAATAGATACTGAAAGTCAGCCGACTTTCGGCTTATGACTCGGCATCCATCTCTCCCGTCGCGCCCCGCCTTTTCGCCGAGTCAATCCCATCTCCCGTGCCCAGTTGCCCGCCGTGCGCTTGCAGATTCCAAGCTCCCGGCAGATGTCCCTGTACGGAACTCCCGCCGAGTAGCGCTCCCAGAACAACTGCCGTATTACATCTGACTTCATGTCTATGGTTTTGGAATTGGAGAAATCTGCGCTCGTTACTGATCCCAGAATTGCCGCTACGGAGTTCCTTTTTAGGGATGACGGCAGCTTCAAAACCGCCTTCCTTTTAAGGAGATTCTTATGATCGAGAAAAACGAGCCAGAAATGCCGAGGTGCGAGTACAAGGGATGCCTACCCCATCCCGCAGTACCCGCCTATCTCTTGATTTGGAGCCTGCCGAGCGGCCCGGTCGTGAAATGGTCGTGCGCAGATCATCGGTTCAGCTTTGGCGGGAACCGAACGCCCGTGGTGGCTAAGGTGGAATGCTTCGAGGAGGACAAACCTTCCTGCACACATTGCGAATCTGGCGACTGGACGGTGCAGGCGACCTGCGTCGATCCCGAATGTGGCAACCCTGCGCCTTACAAGGGCGCGTGGTGCGACTCGTGCCAGTCGCGCTGGGAGGACGAGCAACGCGCCAAGGCCCTGCGTGCGGGGCGACCCGTCCGTGCGGGCCTCAGAGTGGCGAGCAAGAACCTACTGGGCAGCGATTTGCTACCAAGGGTTTTGCTACCAACCGCTCCGAAGGAGTCTGAGGCAGGCGAGAGTGCTGCTTAAGTCCTGTGCTTGCAGTGAAAGTGGTGAGCGCGGAAGGAATCGAACCTTCAACCTACTGATTAAGAGTCAGTTGCTCTGCCAATTGAGCTACGCGCCCGGGTTGGACGTTAGGGCTTACTCGCGGCGTTCGGTCGGAGCTTGCTTTGCCGGATCTGGCATCCACCGCTTTCCCTCTGCCGGGAAAGGTGCATGACGAGCAAGCGTTTATACTAAACTAGCCACGCCGAAACTAGCAACCTGTCCTCTGTCCGCGGCAATACGAAGACTTGAAGGTCTGCAACGAGCTGAAATCGCGACCAGGTTTCGGCACGCCGCGCTTCCCCAAGTTTGTTGTGAGACATCCTCGGTTGCCCGCCATGGGCAGCGCTACTGAAACCCGCTCCACTTATAAATCCCGACTCGAAGCAGAACTGATGGCCCCTTTGCGTTTGGCAAGAACACGTTCCATCTCAGATGCATAGCCGGGCGATGAATGGCGGCAGAGAGACTACGGGCCTTCGGGCAGATCCGCCACCAGCGGGGTTCTGCGCGCATCCGAGGCGCTGGCGGCCGGGCGTTCTTCCCGCACTTCTTCAACCTGCATCACTGGAATGCGTTCCAAGGTTCCGATGATCGGGGCCTTATCCATCGAGGATGGCAACGAGATGAATCGGTGCTCCACGCATAGCTGATCGATGAAGCGTTGCTGGCGTTCGCTGAGCACTTGCTGCGGAAGCTTATCGAAATGGCGGAAGATCCACAGAAAGTAGACGCGTTGGGAGAAGGTGAGTCTAACGTAGCGCGGGCCGACCGGCGTCAGAATGCGTATGACGCCTTCGGCGAGTTTGTCGATCCACATACCGGGCCTGCCTGGGATTGAGTTTCTGCTTACGGCCAGAGTACTGCAAGGGGCGCCATTATTGCACCTCGCGCGTGGCATTGAAAACGAAAAATCTTTTGAGCCTCTGGCGATTCAGAACGCCCGACCGAGGCCGACAACTGGCTCCTAAGATGTTTCTCTTAAAAAACGCCACGGGTGCACTGAAAAAGGTGCAACAAGCTTTGCGCCCCCAATCACAAGCCGCGAATACCGCTCCTCAGGTAGGAATCTCGGGCAGCATATCCAATCGGTCGATGGTCGCGGCAACCCCGAAGCGGGTCCCTTTTCCATCCTCGACTCGCACCACTGACGCCTGACAGCACGCCCACTGCTTTTCACCCAGTCCCAATTCCGCCGGCAGGATCAGCACAATCTCCAGCTTGCTTCCCTCGGTAATTCGGCCATCGGTGTATAGAAACACCCCGCCCGTGCTGAGATCACGGGTGACTGCCGACGCCTCGGCCTCGCTCTCTTTGCTTCTGACTTTCGCGGGAATGCTTACGGGAATGCGCGAGCGCGCACGCTTGTCTGTCTTCGCGTCCGACATGGGAAAGTGAGCCTATCACGATCAACGCCTTCCTGGTCGATGAGTTTTTCGCAAGGCGCAGACATGAAAAAGGGTACCCATAGGGTACCCAGGAGCCCATTCGGAATCGAACAGCTGTGAGCGCTAAAACGCGGTTACGTGGTCGAAGGCTTCTGCGAGCGAGCGGCCGGCACGACGACAGCCTGCTCAATCGTTGGCACATTCGTTCCGCGGAGCCGCTCTTCGACCTGGTGCATTTTCTCGTTCGATCCTGCCTCAAAGTATGCGTGGGACAGCAGTTGCATCGAGAACGGATCATCCGCATCTTCCTCGAGGTGCGCGATCGCGTCCTGCCATTTAGCCTGTGCTGCCAGCAAGGCGCCCGCTGCACCGTGATACGAACTCTGAATGACCAGGTTGTGGCTGCTGGACGCCATGGCCTCAAGCGTGTTGAGCGATTTTTGCGCTAATTCCTGATCGCCGGCATGCGCGGCTCGAACCGTGCGATATCTGAGAATGCGGGAAAGTTCTTCATCGTGGTCCAGAGGAGAAATGTCCTGCCGATGCGCCAGCGCTGCCTCGGCCACATCCAGGTGCTGCAGGGCAACTTCGTCGTCACTCTGGTAGGCCGCCATACGCTGGTGAGCTTGCGCTTCCTGCAGGTCCAGTCCCAGTTGGTGGGCTTTCTGCGCGGTTTCGGTGAATGCGTCGTCGGCTTCCGCCGGCTTGGCATCGCGGACCCAGGTGGTCGCCTTCTGCATCATGTAGTCGATGCGGTCGGCATCGTTATGGGCCTGGGCGATGGCCTTGTCGTACTCAATCCGCGCCTGGCCCTGATTTCCCATCAGCGCATAGGTGTCTGCAATCCCGACCTGCGAAGAAGTGAAATCCGGATCCACCTTCAAAGCCATGCGATAGTGCGCGAGCGAGTCATCGAAGTGCCCCGCCATGCGTAACAGTTCACCGTAAGAATCGTGCGGATTGGGCTCCTTGGGAAGGACCACGACATAACGGTCCATGGTCGCGAAGGCTTTCGAAAATTGGCGGGTGCGCGCGTACACGTAGGCCGCATCGTTGAGCGCGGCTGGATAATTCTTGTCGAGAGCAAGCGCGCGCTCGAGGAGCTTGAGCGCCTGCTCGTCGCCGTTCTCTCCCATCAACCAATTGCCCGCGAGATAAATCAGGTGCTTATCCTTCGGGAACATGGCCAGCATGTCATTCATGGCCGAGATGCCGGCGATGTAGTTGCCTTCCTGCACGTTCGAGATCCACTGGATCATCAGCTTTTCGCCGGGCGTGACTTGCGGGAGAAGCGCTTTGGCTTTCTCGCGTGCCGCACTGACTTCAGCAGGATTCCGGCTGTTGAAGGCGATCCATGCCCAGGCGACAGCGATACTGGGATCTTCCTTCACGGCGGCGCGCCAGTCCTCGTTGCAGCGCTCGAGGTACAAGTTCTCGTAGTCTTCCATGCCCTTCTGGTAAAGCTCGCGACCCTTTGCGGAGGCAGCGGTGACGGGCATCAGGCCGATGGTTGGCTTGGTCTTGGACGACTTGGTCTTTGAACTCTTGTCGCTGGCGGCAGCGAGAGAGGCGAGGGTCAGGCAAACTGCCAACCCGGCGAGAACACGGCGCTGAAGCATGGTTTCTCTCAGAAAACAAAGATTTTGCGGACGGCTACGGGGCAAAGCGTAGCATCGCCGCTAGAGGGGACCAAGGTGACGGAAGGGTTACGACGGGTGGGGCGAAGAACTCAGCGTGCACTACAAAGGGCCAGATCTCCAATCGCAAGAAAGACCCCTGCCGGTTCCGGCAGGGGCTCGAAAAAGTTCCCATTATGTTTCAAAACGTTATCTTCAACGAAAGAACCGTGCTGAAGGCTTCGCCAGGCCCGATGCCAGGCGCTCCGTTGAAGTCGCCAATCGTGTCGGTAACCTGGCCTGAGCCATAACCAAAGGCGCCCGGCCCAGAGGACAAGTTGATATTGTTGAAGAGGTTAAACAACTCCGCCTTGAACTGCGCTTTGAAGCGCTCTGTGATGAAGAAGCTCTTGCTGATTCCCAAGTCTACGTCTTTGAATCCGGGGCCGTGGATTTGGTTGCGACGAAGTGTGCCGTAGCACCTTCCGTCGGAAGTGATCGGGGCACACGTGGCGGGGTCTGGCGTCGCGAAGGCGTTCGGGTTCACCCATTGCACACCCGTAAACGAGGCGCTCTTGACAAAGCTGTGTGAGACGCCACTAAACGGATCGGCAATAAGGTCCAGACTTTGACGCACCTGGTCGTTGGGTTGACCTCCATGGAAGGCCAAAGCCGTACTAACGTTCCATCCATGTGTTAGTGCCTTTGGTCCACGGGTAGAACCGGGTATATCCCAGCTTAGCGTGCCGGTGAAGGTATGGCGCTGGTCGAAGTCGCTGTTCCCGTAGTCCGCCTTAAGGTTATAGCTGTCGAACGGAATGACCCCGCGGTATGCCGTAATCTCGTCGAGATTATGTGCCCAGGTATATCCAAATTGCGAACTCAGTCCGTGCCAGGCGCGCGTGCGCAGCGTGGTCTGTAGAGCGTTGTAGTTGGACGTGCCAATGCTGTTGAGCTGGTTGATGGCACCGAAGTTCGGGTATTGCCCCGAGAAAGGATACATGAAGGTGCCGGGCACAGCAGGATTTGGAATTTTCTGATTGATGTCCCGCAAGACGGTTAGCCTGCGTCCCTCGCTGCCCACATAGCCAACCTGCCAGACCGCGATGCCGTTGGCAAAACTCTTCTCGACGTTCAGATTGTAGTTATAGAAATATGCTGTGTGGAAATTCTGGTTGACAGAGTAGGCGTCAAAAACCGAGGTCCCACAAGTCGGATCGATCGCAACGTTTCCGCTCGGACATAGCTGGACAGGGGCAAAAATGTACTGGCTGGGCTGCCAAGTATACGAGGTCTGCCCTAGCGTGTTTTGCGTGTAAATAGATACGGGGTGTGGCCCAGCCGGGTTGTCCTGCACACCGTCGGCGTTATTCGGGGGGCGAACGTCCATAAAGGGATTCACATTGACTTGGTCAAAGTAGATCCCAAATCCTCCGCGCACGACCAAATCTCCGCTGCTGGTGGGCTGGTAGGCAAACCCAAGACGTGGGGAAAAATCGTTGAGGTTCTTGTGGAAGATGCCGTCTATACCGGCGCCTTGAATTTGAATTCCGCGGCCAGGAACAAAAACCGCAATATCCTTGCTGCCGTTGTGCAGGGGGCCAAAGTAGTCCCAACGCAGGCCAAGATTCAGGTTCAGCCTCCGGGTTACCTGCCACGAATCGGAACCAAAGAAATCCAAAGCGTTGACCACGATCTTGCGTTCCGCGTTGCCCACGTTAATTGCCGAGTGCGCAACATCTCCGGCCAGAAAGTCGGCGAGGGCGAAAACCTTGCCGTCCGGCTGGCCTAAGGCATTGGTGCAACCAGCAGCGGCCGGGTTAGTTCCGCAGTAGGTCGCCCAAGGTCCCTGTGTTCCGTCAAAAAAGAACTTACCCAGGGATTGAAAGAAATAAAACTCATTGAGGTGCGCCTGGCGATATTCGCCGCCAAAGCGCAATTGGTGTTTGCCTGTATTGTAAGAAACCACGTCCGCGATCATCCCGGTAATGTCATTGCGACCCTCGGGAGGCGTAATCCCAACCTGCTCAAAGCCAGTGATCCTTAGATTCGGAGACCCAAAGAATTTGGGCGTGACCGGCGTGTCCGGGCTCAAGAACAATTGCGCCTTGGTGTGTGTGTCATAGCTCGCAACCGCGTCACGAAAAACCTGATTGAAGTAATTGACACCGACCAGCACCTGATTTGTCATTCGATTACTAAGCACAGAGTTCAGCGTAACCGCGTAATTAAACACGTGAATCGGCGCCTTCTCGAAGTAGAACGGAAGGTTGGAACTGGCCGTCGCCAACGCTGCGCTGGCGCCTGTGGGAGCGGTCTGGCTTCCTTGTCCACCAAACCAGCGTGCCGAGAGATGGTGTTTGTCATTGAAGTTGTGATCGAGTTTGATCACACCGTTGTAGCTATATCCAGTCGAAGGGCTAGTCGCAAAATAGTTATTCGGCTGCGCCGGCAATTGGTTAATCAAGCTGGGCCAGAGATTCGCCATCAGAGCCTGCGAGATCGGACTCTCGGGAATGTTGTTTGCTTGCAGCAGCGACAAGGCAAGGTTCTGATAGGCAGTGGAAGGTTCGGTATTCAGACCTGATAGCGCAATCGTATATTTTTGCTTCTCGAAGGACAGAAACCAGAAAGTCTTGTCCTTAATAATCGGCCCGCCAAGAGAGAAGCCGTAGTTTTCATTGCGCAGCGGGGGCTTGTTGGTCGACGCACCCGGTGGAAGGGTAGCGGGATTGAAAAAGGCGGTGGGTTTTCCAAGTGCGGTGTTGCGGTTGAAGTAGTACACAGAACCGTGAATCTGGTTGGTTCCCGATTTAAGAACAACGTTAATAATGCCGCCTGCATTACGTCCGGCCTCGGCATTGGATTGCGTCTGCGCGCCGAATTCGTCGATGGCATCCAGCGGCATCAGGGTGCCTGCAATACCTGATACGCCACCCTGGTTCACCGCCGCAAGGTTGTGCCAGAAATCGTTGTTGTCCACACCGTCAATCTGCCAGTTCATCTGATTGGCGCGTGTGCCATTCAGCGAGCCAAAAGCCTGCGCTCCCGAGTATCCTGCATAACCCGGCGTCGTGGCCGTAAACTGCGTGAAGTCGCGGCCGTTCATGGGCACATTTTGCACTTGCTCGGTTGGGATGACGTTATTCTGCTGGACCGTCGTCGTGTCAAGTGTAAGCGCTTCAGCGGAGACTTCCACCGAAGTAGTCGACGTTCCGACCTTAAGTTTTACAGGCAGCGTATAAACTGACCCTGCCGTGACGGGCACGTTCTCGACCGTAGCTGCGTTGAAGCCGCCTGCCGAGACCCCAATCCTGTAAGAGCCGAGGGGCAAATCCTGAAACGAGAACTGGCCATCGCTGGTGGTGGTCGTGCTAAGCGTCACCGCGGTAGCAATGTTGGTCGCCTTTACGCTGGCGCCCGAAACCATTGCCCCCGACGGATCGCTCACCGTGCCGTTGATGGCTCCCCGAAATGTCTGACTGTACCCTGCAGCCACTAGCAGTGTAAGTACGAAGATGCTTCCCAGTACGCGTCTCATAATTCTCCTCCGCAGAACTCGTCCCCAGATGGCTGGCTCATTTCCAGCCGATTGCCATACAAAATGCTGCTTGCGCATGATGCCGAATACTTCGCGTGCCATAAGGCGCTTGCAAAAATATGTCGTTTAGAAATTTAGGCGCCAGCAATATGAAAAAACGTATCCGGGAATGGCGTACGCTCCGCCCTTCCTGTTGCGTAAATTCGTGCAATTGATGAAGAAAACAAACTATTTAGGCGTAGTCTCCTGCTCGAACTGAACCGAGCCTGCCCTTTCGTAGAACGAATAGATCTTCTATGTCGGAGGCACACCGCCTGCCAACCTTGGCGGGAACGACAGCACAAATTTCGATTTGCTACATCAGTGGTTGTGTAATTCGACATGTCAGGACGACGCATCGAAAGGCGCCGAATCCACTCACGATGACAGCCGCCAACTGTGTTTCTTGAAACTGGCGGACGAGCCTAATCCAATCGAGGATGGGAGTCAAGACGCAGAAAAGATTCCTGGTGGACACGGCGGTTAGGGTAAAATCTGAAGGCTCTTATCGGCCGACTCATTGCGGCCAGGCCTGGGGTTCTTCCATGGTTCGCTGGATTGCGTTTGATGACGAGACTGCTGAAGCAGTGGTGAGTCGCCTACGTCGTGGCGCGGCGGAGATTCAAAGCAACACACCTGTGGATGCCGCCCTGCACAATCCCGGCCCTTCCGTGATCGTGCTTCCTTCTTCCACTCCGGGGAAGTTGCTGATCGCGCGCTTTTCGCAGCGCAATATCCCAGCGCTCGAGACGGCTGCGTTCCCTCCGAAAAACGTAGTCTCCCCGTTCATTCCTGTTCCGGCTCTCGAGAAAAAGCCAGCCTCCTCTGCGAAGAAGGCCTGGTGGCGAAAGATCGTTGCCTAGGAAGTTCGCGTAGGGGCAGACGTACGTCTGCCCAGCCGAGCGAAACTCGGCTTCATAATCAGAAGATGAAAGCGACGCCGCCGCGTACCGAGCGTGCCGACTGCACGAGGTACACGGTCCTGCCGTCCTGGCCCATCACGGGCACATAGCCCTGCGCCATCAGATTGCGTAAGTCCAGCATGGCTTCCATGTGCAAAGGCAGGAAGCCGAATCCCGGCAAAGGCTGCCGCACGAAGACATTCAGGTAGGGATCGGACTGCCCGGCAGAGGAGTTGAACATATCCACCTGGGTCAATGCGCCGCCGCTAACCCAGCCATAAGAAGTCGTCCAGCGTGTGCGGCAGCCCGGGAGCTTGCCATTCATCTTCGCCGAGAGCGCGTGGCGATGCACAGTGGTTAGCGATTGCCGGGCGCTCTGCAACTCCACGTCCGGGCGCCCGAGATCGAGCACGCCTCCGTAGCCGTAGTCGACGGTGGCCGTGAGATCGGATGTCAGCTTGCGCTGCATCACTAAACGCACGCCATTCGTGTTCAGGTTTGTTCCCTGGTAGGAGAACGTACCCGAGTCCACGTCCGGCAACATTTCACCGGTGCCGGCATTTCCGACTCCGACTCCTGTCAGAACAGTGTTTGCAACCCGATCGGCGTAGAAAGCGGCTTGCAGATTGGTCCTGCCGATCCGTCGCGAGATGGAAACTTCCTGGTGATGGGCGCGTTCCAACGCAGGAGAAAAACTGGCGAGACTGACACGCGGCCCAGATTGCGCCAGGATACTGCCCTGGACATCATTTTCTTTCGCCATCGCTCCCGGTGGGCGAGAACTGGCATAGCGATATTCCACCACGGTGTCCGGAGAAAGGTGCAGGTCAGCCGTTGCGAACGGCTGGAATGCGGTGAACCGGTCCATGAACTGGACGCTTTGCAGTTCACTGCCGAAACGAAGTTCGAGAACGTCTCCTACCGTGAGGTTGTCGGTCGTCGCCAGACTGAAAGCTTGCAGACCCTGATCATGGAAACTGCCCACCGGCGGCATCAAGCGGCGCACGGTGACCGCCACCTCGGGTTCCGAGCCACCTTCCGAGTGATGCGTATAGGACGTCCGCAGAATCGCTGCTCCAGCGCCCTGGCCGTAGCCGACGTTCCCCTCCAGGCTGATAGCGTCATCGGACAGAATCTTGTGCTCGAGCGAGAAGCCGGTGCTCATGTCCGAAACCGTGCCGTAGCCCTCAGAAGGAGAACCGGCCAGAAACGAAAGGCTCGCCTTCAGATCGTGCCCTTCGCCTTCGCCACTGCTCTTCACCTGAGTCACGGAAGATCCATCATCCAGCACGCGCAGCACAGGACGATTCGCCATCGACCGCAGCGTCCACTTCCAGTCCTCATCCTCTGCCGCACCGCGCAACGGGCCAAGCTGGATGGCCTCGAAAAGAGTATTCAACGTGACATTCACCATCATCGTCGAACCGGCCCGCAGGCCAATGCGGTCCCGCAATGCCGGCAGGAAAGAAGGCGCCGTCACTTTGAGGCTGTAATTGCCGGGAAGCAGATCGTGAATGGAATAAAAACCGTTTTCGTCGGTGAAGACCTTCAAGGTGCGGGCTGCCGCGCTCAACACTTCCACCGCGGCTCCCATCTGCGGTACGCCGGCGGTGCTGCGCACGTAGCCGGAGATCGAACCGGGACTGTCGGCGGCCAGCACAGGCAGCGCCAAGCCGAAAAACACGACGAAGAATCCGCACTTTCGCAGCATCACTCCACCTCAGGGGTCAAGCGCACGACTCACTCCACCGTGAAGGTAGCAGTAGGGTCGACCGTCTGCTTGGAGATGTGGTCGTTGACCTTGATCTCGATCCGGTATGACCCGGGTTCCAGGTTGCTGGCCGAAAGACTTTTTTGCAGCGTCACCTGGTCGCCGACATTCCCCATTTGCTCGGTTGATTCCGTTGTATGAACCACGGCCTTATTGGTGGCCGTGTTAACGACATCGTACTCGAAGGTGGCCGAGGGCTTGTGCGTCTTCTCGTCCACGCTCAGGTTATATACCTGCATCCAGAAGTTCAGTTTTTGGTTTCGTTTGAAGCTGATCGGCTTGCCATCCGCCGATGGAACCCTGGGACGCACTTTCATGGTGCCGATCACGAAACTGCCGGTGCCAATATCTTTGGTCGCGACCGGATACATTTGGTCGGCCACAATCAGCGAAGAACTAGCTAGCTTCTCATCGCCAAAATCCGGCACCATCAGGCTCTTGCTCCAGTTCCCTACCCGGTCTCCGTTCACATCCTTTACGACGACGTCAAGGCGGTAGTGGCCGGGCCTCAGAGGCAGGGCCTTCCAATACACTTGCGAGTTCTCTGCGGTCTTGGGAAGCAGTTCCGCAGGCACATCGACCTGCACCGTATCCTCAAAAGTCTGCGCTATGCGGCCGCTCAACGTGGCCACACGTCCGAAGATGTTCACGGTCCCGCGCTGCACGCCCTCTTTATTAACGAAGGTGATGTCGCGGTTCTTCACCTGGATCGTAATGGGCGTGAGGACGGTATCGCTGGTCACCTTCACGAAGTCCGCGCGCACGTCAAACGGCATGAGGTTGACGGTGATCTTGTGAGAAACGATTTCTTCCAGATCTTTGAACTTCACCGCCGGCGGCTTGTTCAGTTTCGCAAACTGCTCGAGGCGGTCAAACTGCTTGGTCTGCAAATCCTGATTGAACGGCCCCACGCCCAGCCTCTCCAGACCGCCGCCAGTGAAGCGGCTCGTCTTGTTCGCCATGCCCATCTGCTCATACAGGGTCAGACCGGCATTCGGCGTATACAGCAAGGCGTCCTTTTCGGAGCGGTCCAGCGTCATGTGGTAGTCGCCGCACATGCAGGTGTCGACGAACTCGATGATCACTTCCTGCCCGATGCCTTCGATATAGCGATAGCGCCAATCTTCGAACGGATAGGTGGACGTCGAGCCTCCGCCCTCTTCCATGGGACGGTCGTAGGTTCCGCCCGAAGGATGCGACTCGATCTCATCGGCAGGCCCGTACATGATGTACATGCGGCCGCGGTCGGTCTTCCATCCGGGAATGCCTGCGGCGAAATGCTCGTTCGAGTAAGCGATGCGGCGATAGTGCTCTTCTTTAAATTCGTTTTCGATAGTGTCCGGCGTCGGATCGCGACGCTGCCAGAAGGCTTCGATGAACTGGTCGCGCTCTTCGTCGTTGGAGAGTTGCCTAAAGGCCGATCGCTCTTCGTCTGTGATGATCCAGCGAACGTCTTCGTCGAGCCACTTCTTGTAGGAGCCCGAAACTTCCTGCTTGAAGCGCTTCTCGTTGGCCTTCTTTTCCTTGTCACTCAGCGGACGCTTGAGAGGGTCGACCTGACCGGCGGAATCCTTCGAAGAATCGCCAGAACTCTGGTCCGCTTTCGCCTTACTATCCTGCGTCTTAGAATCCTTAGACTGCTGCGTCTTAGAATCCTGTCCCCAAGCCGCGGTCGGTCCGAACATGCCAAAGGTGATTGCGAGCAGGAACGCCAGAACGCGGTAACGGGAACCTACCAGGAACATGACGGGGGTCACTCCTCTACTGGCACACTAGTAACCGAATTGTACGGCCTTCAGACCGGCAAGGCAAGGCTAAGTCTCGCCCCTAGAGTCTATTGTGAATCATTACTACCGTGCCGGGGTTGCCTGCGATTGCAACATTTTGAACGCGGGGCATCACAGCTTGAGCGTGGGGCATCACAGCGAGCACTTTTGTGAACCATTTATAATTCAGGGTTTACCCCAGGCATACCCGGACTTCCCTCCGGCCGGTGTTCACTTTCACAACGGATGCGAGGAACTTTCATCCCCCGGCACCCGTATCTGAGAGCGTGCTGCCAGCTCGCACCGGGAAATGCTCCGAGGGAGACGGCTCGGCCGACTCGAGCCAACGGCAAAGGCCGGTTTTTCGGGGAGCGGGCAAGGACGCATGAAGACTTGGAAGAAAGTGCTGATCGGCGTGGTTGGGGTCTCGGCCGCTCTGATCGTGCTTGGCATTGCCGTACACGAGAGCAACAAGGGCGTGGTCACGGTCCAGACCGGCAAAGCTGAACGGCAGGATCTTTCTTCCATCGTGAGCGCCTCGGGCGAGATCAAGCCGAAGACTTACGTCAATATCGGCGCCAATGCCTTCGGAAAGATCACCCATCTGTATGTAAAAGAGGGCGATCGGGTCAGGAAGGGTCAATTGCTGGCGCAGCTTGAGAACGTGCAGTCGACAGCCGATGTGGCAGCTACGAAAGCTTCGCTAGAGGCGTCGCGCACGGACGCTGTGGCAGCCGAGGCCAACTTGAATACTGCCAAGGCGGACCTGAATCGTGCCAAGGCGGACGCGGAAAGGATGCGACTGGACTGGGACCGAGCAGAAGGTCTTTACAAAGCCGAACTGATTGCCAAGGCGGAATACGAAACCCGCAAGGCCAACTGGCAATCAGCGGAAGCGGGTCTCGCCCAGGCGGAAGCGCGGGTTGCGCAAGCCAAGGCGCAACTGGACTCGGCCGGCCGGCATGTCGCGCAAACGAATGCCAGCCTGACGCGCGCATCGGACGTCTTGCAGAAAACCGTCTACGCCGCGCCCTACAACGGCATGATCACCAATCTTCCAGTTCGCGAAGGAGAAACTGTCGTCATCGGTATTCAGAATGCCCCCGGCAGCACACTCATGACGCTCGCCGACATGTCGGTCATTACGGCCGAGGTAAAGGTTGACGAAACCGATATCGTGAATGTGCGGCTCGGGCAGCCCGCAGAAGTAACGATTGATGCGATTCCAAAGAAAGTTTTCCACGCGACGGTGAGCGAGATCGGGAACAACGCGATTGTGCGATCGACCGGAGTCGCAACGTCGCAGCAAGCCAGTGCGAGCCAGGAAGCCAAAGACTTCAAGGTTGTAGTCACGCTGCAGGACCCTCCTGAGGACCTGCGGCCGGGATTATCCACGACCGCAAAAATCACCACCGCAACCCGGAGCAACGTGGTCACAATTCCCATCCAGGCTTTAACGATCCGTCGCGAGGAGGACCTCGAAGCAGCGAGCGCGGAAAAGGGATCGGTACAGGCAGCGGCTCCGCAGAAGGATGCGTCCAAGAATAAGAAAGAGAGTGAAATCCAGGGCGTCTTCGTTATTCGTGATAAGAAGGCTCAATTCGTTCCCGTGCAGACTGGCATTACCGGCACCACCGATATTGAGGTGCTGAGCGGTTTGACACAAGGCGATGAAATCGTGACGGGCAGCTACAAAGTCTTGCGCACCGTGAAGCCTGGAACCAGCGTAAAAATCGATAATTCGGCAGCGA
>Ga0210405_10001297_pt1 | contig 28946 bp, 31 predicted proteins | sample IncBWH11MmetaG_FD_155492 | JGI IMG/M metagenome (GOLD analysis project Ga0210405, IMG submission 155492) | Forest soil microbial communities from Barre Woods Harvard Forest LTER site, Petersham, Massachusetts, United States - Inc-BW-H-11-M | ecosystem: Environmental > Terrestrial > Soil >...
AGTTCACCAGCTCTGAGGGGATCACGCGGAGCGCGGCGAAAACGCTGCGGTATCTTTATTTTCAGGAAGACGAGCATCCGATTACTGCGCAGCTTTTTGGCGCGAACCCGGCGGTGATGGCGGAAGCAGCGCGGATGGTCGAGGATTTGGGTTACGACGCGGTGGACATCAATCTTGGGTGCCCGGCGAAGAAAGTCGTGAAGTGCGGGGGCTCGGGGTTGCTGCGCGATCTTCCGCTGCTGGGAGAAATTTTCCGCACCGTTCGTGCTGCGGTTCGCATCCCACTAACGATTAAGCTCCGCGCCGGATGGGATGAGAACTCTATCGTCGCTGTCGAGGTGGCGAAGATGGCCGAAGATGTGGGAGTTGAAGGTGTCGCAGTGCACCCTCGCACGCGCGCGCAGGGCTATGCCGGCGCCGCTGACTGGACGATCATTGCCGCCGTTAAGCAGGCGGTGAAGATTCCCGTAATTGGTAATGGCGATATAAATACGCCGGAGGATGCCGAGCGGATGGTGCGGGAGACGGGTTGCGACGCGGTGATGATCGGCCGAGCTGCTGCTACTAATCCGTGGATTTTCATGCAGATGGAGCAATACTCCGCGAGCGGGCGATACGACACACCCACCGAGGAAGAGCGCCACCAGTTACTTTCTGGCTACTATAGGCAAATTAATGCTGCCAACCTGCCCGATGGTATTGGCAAAATGAAACAGTTCGCTTGCTGGTTTACCCATGGCGTGGGGAACGGCGGCGAGCTTCGTCGAATCGTACATGCGGCGCGAACGCCCAGCGAGGTGGTCGAGAAGGTGGAAACCTTCTTCGAGAGCCGAGCCGCCGCAGGAGTCAGCCGTTTCGCCGCCGCCCAAAACGGTGAGCGCTCGCCGGCTGACCAAAGCAGTAACCGCTCTGCAGCTGCCCAAGAAGTTGGCCGCAACGCGGACGCCAGAAAAGAGGACCTAGCCCATGGTCCACTTGACGCAGACCGCTTCGAAGCAACGCTCGGAGCGTAGAATCGCCGTCCGGCTACCTCTCAGAGTGAGGGGGCGCGACAGCCGCGGTGTGATCTTCGAAGAAGAGACTTCCAGCGAAAATTTATGCCGCAGCGGTGCGGCGTTCGTGACGCGTTTCGACGTCGCGATTGGCTCGGACCTCGAAATCCGCATTCCTTTTTCCAACTATGCCTCGCGGCGGACGGAAGCGGATTTTGCGACGTCTGGGCGCGTAGTCCACGTTGTGGACGCTCCAAATCAAGGCGAACGGCTTGTCGGCGTGCAGTTTACAGGGCCGCGCTTCCAGCGCGTGTTTCGCCCCGAAAACGCCGCTTAACTATTTTTGAACTGCGCCCGCGCGAGACAGCTTTATGGTGCGGCGCAGACAAAATTCGCAGCATCGTTTGTGTCGCCGGTCCCTTTGTATTTCGCCACTTGCGGGTACGCGCACAGCGGCCTGGTTACCTTCACTCCTCCGCCGGATCCGCTGTTCGCTTCCTTCGTTGCAATTAGCGTGGAGGGCGCGGTTCCTTTTTCCACCCATTGTTCGAGAGCTAGATACATATTGTGTTGGGCGTCGTTCGGCGAGCTGAGTCCGGCCGCGCCAAAAACATCTGGCCCCGGTCCGCCGCCGCAATGTTGCATGCCGGGAACCATGAAAAGCCGCACGAAAGAATCGGTGTCCTGTTTGCCCATTTTGGTTTCGACGCTCTCGTAATAGTTGATCGAATTCAGCGGAGAGATTCCGGAATCGTTCCAGCCGTGGTAGATGATTAGCTTTCCGCCGCGCGATTCGAATGACTTCAGGTTTGCTTCTGTCGCGTTTAACACGGTGGCGAATTTTTTGTCGGCTGACGCTACTGCTTCGTCGAGATTTGCCTTTTTGTAATCCCAATCCGGCTTGTTGTAGACCATGTCGGAGAAGAATCCGTTGCCGAACACGAAGAGCAGAGCTTTTCCTGGCGCCGGACCCGTTATCCAAAGTGCCCAACCTCCTCCGCCTTGCTCGCCGCCCGGTTCGTAGCCTGGGAAAATCTGCTGGCCTTTTGCGTCGCGCGGGCCTTGGTAGAGTTTTTTCAGCGCGGTGACTTGCGGCTGCGTGAGGCAGGCATCGGAATCGGCGGCTTTGCAGAGCAGGGCTGCGGGATCGAAGTGGCACTGCCTCGGATCATTTAGAACGCCGTCGGTCACGCCATCTTTTGCGTCACACGACTCGTTGACGGCTTTCGCGATGGTTGGAATTTTACTTGCGGGGAGATAGCTCGCCGGATCTGAGGTTGTAGCCTGCGCATTCCACAGAGCGGCGCTAAGCAAGTGTGTCCAGTAATTCGCCGGAGCGCCTGCGAGGATGCCGTCGTAATCCTCCGGGTATCGCTGCGCTTCCATCAACGCCTGACGGCCGCCGTTCGAACAGCTTGAGAAATACGAATGTTGCGCACCGTCGCCGTAAAAGGCCTTCACGGTTGCTTTGCCAACGGTGGTCATTTCGTGAATGGCGCGGTATGCGAAGTCGATGATTTTTTCGGAATGGCCTAGCGCCCAAGCCGCGTCGCCTCCTTCGGCGGCGTGGCCCGTGTCTGTGGCGGCTGAGGCGTATCCCTGTAAAACTGCGAGACCCAGCATGCGATAGTCAATTTCGCCGGCGAATCCGCCGTTGCCCTGGCCGCGAAATTTGCCGTTCCAGCCGGTTGTTGGGAGCCACACTTCGATTTTTATGTCGGAGTCGGCGGTCGGTTTGGAAGTGGCGGTGACTCTGCAAAAAGATGGCAGGCCTTTGTAAAAGCTGGGATCGCCGGCCATCCATGGAGCCATGCTTGGCGGCGGGGCGAAGGCACCGGCGGCAACGGTTTGGGCTGTGGTTATTTTTGTGTTTGGGAGGGCGAGTTGGGCGAGCTGCTCGCAGGTTTGACCGGCAGCTTGTGCGCTGGGCACAAACGCGCCGCTCACTGCTATCAATGTCACCACCGCAAATTTGTTCACTGGAGGCTCCTCTTCGGATTACGTGATCGTTCGTCAAGACCCTTCAGGTCGCCGCATATTGCCAGGAGCGAGAAAACCGCACAGGCAGGAGTGCCTGTGCTACCCGGAGGCGAGGATATCCTACGCCAGTTCAGCGATTGAGCGTTGCTTTAGATAAATTTTCTCTCATAGAGGGGGGCCAGCAGGGGAAAAGCAAACGGCTGTCTGGTTTGGTCGTCAAAGTTGGAGAAGGCGAGTATTTGACGGCAGGTTCGGCTTTGGCGATGGAACTTATTGGCGATTCGGTCGTTTATTAGTTGATGGTCTTTGGCTGAAGCTGGGAGGCTCAGGCATGGGTTCCTTTTGGCAGGATGTCCGCTACGCTGGACGAAACCTAAGGAAGAGCCCGGGCTTCGCGGCTGTGGCGATGATTACGCTTGCTTTGGGGATCGGCGCATCCACGGCTATCTTCAGCGTTATTGAGAACGTGTTGATGGAACCGTTTCCTTATCCCGACGCGAAGCACTTTGTCTCCGTCCAGATTCATGACACGGAACGGAATGAGCCAGGCGGGCGGGGTGGCTTTAGCGGACCTGAGTTTTTGGACTATGTGGCGCAGAGCCATGTCTTTGATGGAGTGATCGCCAATGATGGTGGCGACGTGCTGTACACGTCTGGCGAGGGCACGGACCGTTTCAGCGGCGGGTATGTGACGCCGGGGACGTTTGAATTTCTGGGGATGCCCGCGCTGGTTGGGCGCGTGATGCAGCCTGCGGATTATGAGCCGGGCGCTCCGCCTGTTTTCGTTTTGCGGTACAAGGTTGGGTCAACCGCTTCAACGCCGACACCTCCATTTTGAACAAGACTTTCGTATTGAACGGCACGGCACGCACGTTGATTGGAGTGATGCCGCCGCGATTTGGCTGGGGCGATTCCGATCTGTGGATTCCGGAGAAACCAAGCACAGCCGATACGACGCCGACGCTCGGTTACAATCGTTATTGGTTTTTCATGGGGCATCTCAAGCCGGGAATTTCTGAGCGGGCCGCGCAGGCGGACCTCGCTGTAGTTGCGCAGAATCTCTCCAAGGTTTATACAAAGGACTACCCAAAACATTTCACCGTCCAAATTCAGTCGCTGACGGATCTCGTCGTGGGACGGTTTCGCACGACGCTGTTCATCGTCCTTGGAGCGGTTGGATTGCTGCTGCTGATTGGCTGCGGCAACGTGGCCAACCTGCTTTTGGCACGCGCTACGACTCGGGAGAAAGAGTTTGCCATTCGGTCTGCGCTTGGAGCAGGGCGTTGGAGACTGGTGCGCCAGCTTCTTGTCGAGAGTCTGATTCTTGCTATCGGAGGCGCTGCCCTAGGCGCTTTGCTCGCCTGGGGCGGACTTAAGTCCCTGATTGCGATTATTCCGCAAGACATCGTTCCGGCGGAAGCAACGATTCGTCTGAACATTACCGTTCTGCTTTTTACGCTTGGAGTTTCCGTGGCTACGGCGGTGCTTTTTGGTTTGGTACCAGCTCTGCAGACGGCGCGACGCGATTTGAACGACCCGTTGCGGGACAGTGGAAAGGGAGTCAGCGGAGGTTTTCGGTACGGGCGTTTGCGTGACGCGGTGGTGGTGCTCGAGGTTGCGCTATCGCTGGCCCTCTTGGTCGGCGCAGGACTTCTGATGCGCAGTTTTGTGACGCTTCGCGAAGTGCACCTGGGTTTGCAACCGGATCACATTTTGGTTTCTCGGCTTGTGCTTCCTAGAGACCGCTACAAAACGGCCGAGCAACTCTCCAGTTTTTATCGCCCGCTGCTTTTGCGGCTCCGAGCGATGCCAGGAGTTGTTGCGGCTACGGAGACCAGTTCTTTACCGCCCTACGGAGGCATGAATAGCGAAATTGAGGTTCCCGGCAAGACGCATAGCGACAAGTGGAAGTCGCTTGTCCAGCTGTGTAGCGAAGGCAATTTTTCGGTGCTTAAACTGCAATTGCTGACGGGCCGTCCGTTTACGGAAGGGGAAGTGAACGGCGCGAAAAAACTTGCCGTGATCAACCAGACATTTGCACGCAAATATCTGGGGTTAGACAATCCCATCGGCCAGCGCGTTCACGTGGAGCAGCTCGAGAAATTCTCCGATCCGGTCCAGGATGCGTGGTTTGAGATTATTGGCGTTGTCGCGGATGCAAAAAACCGAGGGTTGCAGGATCCAGTCGACCCGGAGCTCTGGCTTCCGTACACGATCACGGGGTCGAACGAGCGCGGAATTCTTGTTCGCACCGCCGGCGAGCCACTGGCGATGCTGAACGCAGTTCGCCAGGAGATTTGGGCAACGGATCGCAACGTGGCGCTCACGTTCAATGGCACGCTCGAGGGATACATCAGCCAATTTTCATACGCTGGTCCGCGATTCGGATTCATGCTGCTGGGGATTTTCGCCGGTATCGGGCTGGTGCTTGTGACGATTGGCGTCTACAGCGTGCTTGCTTACACCGCTGCGAGGAGAACGCACGAAATTGGGATTCGCATGGCGCTTGGGGCGGAGCGCGGGGATGTACTGAAGCTGGTGATTAACATGGGACTGCGATTAGTCATCCTGGGAGTTGCGATCGGTTTGGCGGCAAGCTTCGGCGTCGGGCGCATCGTCGCCACACAACTTTGGGGTGCATCGCCGTACGATCCGGCGACGTTGATTGCCGTTCCGCTTCTGCTTCTTATTACAGGTTTGATTGCATGTTGGGTTCCAGCGCGCCGTGCGGCGCGAGTGGACCCCTTGGTTGCTTTGCGGTACGAGTAAAAGTCGGTGGCGGGCACGCCCGCAGTGAGCGTGCCTGCGCCCGTTTATCGATGTGAATCGCCACTATCGTCCCGGTCGCCCTTATCGGAGTCATGCTCGTGTGTCCTGCGAACGGCGCCATGGATGGGCAGGCTTCCGAAATGGGTGGTCGCGGGAGACTTGCTCGCGAACATCAGGGTCACGTTTGAGAACGCGACCTCCGTCCCTCCGCTGACACAGACCTGCAGCGTGGATAGAGTGGTTACCCCGCCCTTTGTCTGAAATGGGGCGGATGTTCCGTTGGCAGCAATGTCGGCTGGGCCGGTGACCACGAAACGGGCTGTGGTAGCAGGGCTGTCGGCCGGGCAGGCGCTCGTATCGGAGCTGACTAGGGCATCCGTCATTATGATGCGGTGAGTGTGAGGACTGCGTGCGCCGGGATTGTCAACGGTCGGAGTGGCCGGAGGAGTAGTGGGGTTCGCTAGAACCCAATAATCGTCGTGTTCCATGGTCAGAATGGCAGAGAAATCGGCTTTGCCGGATTCTCCTTTTAGCTTCAACGACCACGTGCCATGCAATTCCCAGGGGCCGCTGACGCCTGTTGCGGGAGTATAGTCATTGATGATGCCGCTGAAGTGATCGGGCGTAGGAGCTTGTGCCTGAGCACTGGCAGTTAGTGCCAGCGCGGCGACGGCGATGAGTCGTAAGGCCCACGTAAGTGTCTTGTTTTCCATAAAAAGCCTCCGAATTTCTTTAAATTTAAGATGTGCCCCACTATTTGCCAATGCTCCCGGGTCGGCAAGAGGACGTGCAGTCCTGAACGGGGTACGGACGGCCCAAGAGTTGCACCTCCATGATTCCACGCTTGAGTCGTGCGGCCACAATGGGGCGTCGAGGAGGGGCGCGTCAAACAGCAAGGGGCGGAATTGGGGGCGGTTTGCTGGTTGCAGTTGAATACCGTGCTTTGCCGTAGCTGAAGAGTTACAATCTGCCGCCCGGCCTGGCGAGAGGCACGGAGGGTTCAGGAGAGCGCGATGGGCGAACCATCAAGTGGCACGCCGCCATCTGTGAGTCCACCCGAGGACCGGTTGGATTCTTGGAAGGAAATCGCGGCATACCTCAACCGCGACGTGACGACGGTGCAGAGATGGGAGAAGCGGGAGGGGATGCCCGTACACCGGCACCTGCATGACAGGTTGGGAACGGTATACGCGTCGCGGGCGGAGTTGGACGCGTGGGGGCGCAGCCGAAATCCTCCAGCAGCGGAAGTGAGCGAGAGCTCTGCTGCCTCGACCGATAGCCTTGCATCTACGCCGAGTTCGGAGACGGCGAGACCTCCAAGTAAATGGAAGCTCGTGTTGCCGCTGGCGGCGGGAGTCTTGCTGGTGATTGGCGCGACCTTGTGGTTTCAGCGGACAGAGTATTTTTGGCGAAACCCGATCTCGAATGCGCGATTTCAGACGGTCACGGACTTCGATGGAGTGGAGGAGGCCGCCGCGGTGTCGAGAGACGGCCAGTTCGTGGCGTTTCTTTCGGACCGAGACGGACCGATGGACGTGTGGGTGACGCAGGTAGGTTCGGGACAGTTCCATAACTTGACGCGCGGTAGCGCGCCAGAGCTTGTCAACCCATCGATTCGCACACTGGGGTTCACACCTGACGGTTCTTTCGTTACGTTTTGGGTCCGCAAAGCGAATGGGTTGAGCAGCGGCGACATCGGCATCTGGGCTGTGCCAACACTAGGGGGAGCGCCAAAACCTTACCTCGAAGGTGTGGCCGAATTTGACTGGTCGCATGATGGTTCGCGGCTTGCGTATCACACGCCCGGACCGGGAGATCCACTCTTCGTTTCCAATGGAAGCCGGCGGCCGGAGGATCATCCCATTTTCACTGCGCCGGGCGGGCTTCACAGTCATTTTCCGCTGTGGTCGCCTGATGCGGCGTTTATCTATTTCGTTCAAGGTTCGCTACCAGACAAATTGGACATATGGCGCATCGCTCCAGGCGGGGGAGTGCCGGAACGGATCACGTCGCAGAGCGGGCGGGTGAGCTATCCGGTGTTATTGAATCGGCGGACGCTGATGTACCTTGCCAGTGAGCCGGATGGTTCGGGACCTTGGCTTTACAGCATGGACGTTGAGCACCGCATTCCGCATCGACTGACGTCTGGCATTGATCGCTACACGTCGCTGGCTGCCAGCGCCGATGGTCGTCGGTTGATTGTCACGCTGGCGAGACCGAAGGGAACTCTGTGGCGTGTGAAGATCGGTGAGGCGCCGGCCGAGGTGTCCGCGGCTGCACGAATCTCGGTGACGACCAGCACGGGATCCTCTCCACGACTAGGTGCAAATTATCTTCTGTACGTTTCAGCGACTGGCACGAGCGAAAGTATCTGGAAGCTTGTCAACGGAACTGACATGGAGTTGTGGAGCGGTGCGGGAGCGCAAGTGTTCGGCGGGCCGGCAATCTCGGCCGACGGACGATATATTGCGTTCTCGGTGCGGCAACACGGGCAGACGCTTTTGTACGTGATGCAGGCCGACGGGACGAACGCGCGGATTGTGACCGATTCGCTTGAGCTGCAAGGCGCTCCAGCGTGGGCGCCCGGCGGCCAATCGATTACCACCGCGGCGGTCGATCAGGGTGTCCCGCACCTCTATCGGGTGCCGGTTGACGGTAAGGCGTCGGCTTCGTTTGTCCAGGAGTACTCGGTCGATCCCGCGTGGGCGCCGGACGGGCGGTTTATTGTTTATTCAGGACCCGACATTGGCACTACGTTTTCAGTGAAAGCTGCGACGGCAGAGGCTGCGGCGCATCGGCTGCCTGCACTGACTCTTACTCGCGGAGCTCGACATTTGGCGTTCTTGCCTGGAGGAAGAGCGCTGGTGTTCCTGCGAGGGGAGATTCAGCACAAAAATCTGTGGCTGGTCGACCTGGAGACGGGAGCCGAGCGACAGCTGACTAATTTTGGCTCTGACTTCGAGATTCGAGATTTCGATATTTCGCCAGATGGCCGGGAAGTTGTGCTCGAACGAATGCAGGAGCATTCGGATGTGGTGTTGATGGAGCTTCCCCGGCCATGATCTGGCATTAACGTAGCGGCGCGCTCGGCGCACTGCGAATATTTGGTTGCGCTTGCTTTCAGAGAACGTTGGTTGACTATGGAACGATGAGCGGTTTGTCTTTGGGCATTGCATCGAGCGTGGCCTTGTCCAGATTCAGATGTGCTGAGACCAATTCTGGGGGCGTGTGGGAGAGCCATTCGGAGAGGGCGAGGTCCTGGTAGTAGCTGCTCCTGAACATTTCGAGAAATTTCAGGTCGGTGGTGCCGGTGTTCTCGACGTAGTGCGGGAGCGTTTTTTGAATGTAGCCGACGTCACCCATTTCGAAGTCCATCGTTCTGGCGCGAGCGCCCGTTGCAAACACCGTCATGCGGCCCTTGCCGCTGATGTAGAACTGCCACTCATCGGCGTTCGGATGCCAGTGGAGCTCACGCATGCCGCCAGGTTTCACGGTGACGATGGCAGAGGCGATCGTCGTTGAGATCTTGAAGCTGCTGGAATCGATCACGCGCACTTCGCCGCTTTTCAACTTTGTTGGAGCGGGATGCTGCGTGGTGCGAAAAGCAAAATCGATTGGCGAAGGGCCGAGCGCGCCTGCGGCAATGCGCTGATCGTCCGCAAGCGGTCCGGGAACATCGGTCTGGAAGATAAACTTTTCTCTCTTGGGCATTTTTGCCAGAGCGGGTTGGGCCACTCCGAAATTCTTCGCTACCACGTCAGGCGGCGTGTGGGCCATCCAGTCGGTCAGGAGCACGGTTTCGTATTCGGAAAAATTGCCGTCGTCGAAGACTAGTATGAACTCTGTGCCATCGGGTGGGAGTCCCTGAATCGAATGGGGAATTCCGGGAGGGAAGTACCAGAGGTCACCCTCTTTTACGTCCGTCACGAAACTCTTACCGTCCGCATCGACGCACGTGATTCGTGCGCTGCCATACAGCATGTAGGACCATTCTGCCGCGGTGTGCCAATGCAATTCGCGCACGCCGCCGGCGGTGAGGCGCATGTCCACACCGGCGAGGGATTTCGAAACGGCAAGCTCGCGCACGGTCACTTCGCGTGACCAGCCACCTTCCTGGAAGCGTTTGTGCGCGAAGGAGAACGGATATTTAAATGTTTGGACGCCGCCTGCGTCTGTGGGCAGGGGATGGTTTGAGTCTGGATTTGCGACATCGATGGCCGAGTTGGTCGGGCCAGGGTCGCTTGCGCTCCTGTCTCCTTTCGGAATTTGCGTCGAACTCTCCTGATCTCGTAACTTGTCCGGGCCGAGCACACTTGCAGCCGCAAGTGCCGCTGAGCTTACTCCCAAAAACCCCCGCCGACTCAAAAGGTCTCTTTCCGCTTCGCCAGGCATATTCACCACCCTCACCAGGATTGGCCAGGCCCCCGAATTGCTTCCCGGCCACGCTACGCTACACCGAAGGCTGATGCACTGCAACGTTTCAACCCGGCCCTGGTATGGGCCATTGTGGTGAGAAACAACTTGCTTTCCTTTTGATTTTTCACGCGCTTGTCTTGCAGTCCCGAGAACTGTTTCGAAAGGGAACACGTTTCCGCGACTGACACAGGGAGGAGGTCGAGCCTACAGCGCGGTGCATACTGCACGGTTGTCTTCAACGATTCACTTCCAACACGTTGTGTCCGCTATCGTACAGATTCCGAAAGCGCCTCCGCGCATACTTGCTGCAAGCAGAACTCCAATATCGGAGTTCGCGATAAGGGAGGATCACTTGCATACAGCAACCAAATATCTGAGTTTTCTTTTTCTGACGGCCGCGCTCACGGCCTCGGCAGCACACAAGGCCGCTGCCCAGGAAGTGGTTGTGACCACTAACGGGGATCATACTCGCTACTACGATCGCAATCATCATGACTATCATCAATGGAATGAAGGCGAAGACCGTTCCTACCGCGTATATCTGGGCGAGAGGCACAGAGACTACCGCGAGTTCCACTTAACAACCAGCAAGCAACAGAGCGATTACTGGAATTGGCGCCATCATCATCCAGATCATCAGTAGCACGATTGCCAAGTAGTTGATCGAGGCCGCTTCGTCCGCGCGCAATAGTGCGGAGGGCGGCCTTGTCATTTAGGCAGCTGACGCCATCGGGTATGATAGGTTCTGGAGTATTAGCCCGAATCGCGCAATCGAAAGGAACTACTATGTCATTCGGAATCTATGCCATTGGCTTTGCCATCCTGACGATTGGGCTGATTTATGGCGCTTTCTTGCTGCATGTGCCCGCACACTGGATTGCCGTTGGCGCGATCGTGCTACTGGGAGCTGGCATTCTCTCGGGCGTTAAAGCGACGCGTCAAAAGGATCCGGCAGCTTGAGATACCTAGTCCTGTAACGATCGCCGGTAGTTCCCTTAACGGTGGGATGGACGCGGGATCTCAGAAGTTCAACACAAAAGAAAAGCCGGCTCACGGAGAGCCGGCTTTTCTTGCTTCTGCGGTGCGATTAACGGGGCGTTGAGGATGCGCTGACTGGCAGAACTACGATTGAAACTACTTTTGTTCCGATCACTTCGCCAGAAACGATCAGCTCTACGCGCCTGTTTTGCTGGCGGCCATCCGCTGTGTCGTTGGAGGCGATTGGACGAGTCTTGCCGAATCCTGCGGCAGTCGTGGACGCTTCGGGTACTCCCTGATGGGTGAGATATGACCTGACAGTTTCGGCGCGCTTCTCCGAAAGAGTCTGGTTGAACTCTTCCGTACCTACGCTGTCGGTGTTACCTTCCACCGCAAGCAGGAGCGTCGGATAAGCCAGCACAATGCCCGAGATTTTCGCCAGCTTTTCACGGGCCTGGGGGCGAAGCGTAAATTGTCCGCTGTCGAAGAGGACGTCGGACATATTCACAACCAGGCCGCGGGCTGTGTCGCGCGTCTCGAGAATTAAATTGAACTGCGCGAGAAGCTTGGCGCGAAGTTCTTCACGTTCGTGGATGGCTTGCGCAGCTTGCATATCCGAAGAGGCGGCTGCGGCGCGGTTGCGGTCGGAGTCGGCCTCGGCGGTAGCTTGTGCGCTCTTGGCTTGTTGGGCTTGTTGATCGGCAGCTGCGGCGGCGGCGCGATTGCGGTCGGAGTCAGCTTCGGCGTTGGCCTGGGCGCCTTGAGCCTGGCGGGCGGCGACCTCCGCTTCGTGCTTCTTGCGTTCGGCTTCTTCGCGAGCGCTGACGGCGTCGGCCGCCGTGGCGTTTGCGTTTGCTTCACGTCCGGCTGAGGCGTTGCGTTCGTTGTCGGCGCGATCTGCGGCGATGCGTTTTGCTGCGATTTCTCGTGCGTCTTCCGCGGTCTGGACCGTTTGGCGTGAAACGGAAATCAGCGTTTTCTTGTCTCCGTGGTGGCTGGTTGCCAACGCATCGGCTTCTTTCATCTGGCGCATGGCATTTTCGTAGCTGGGGCCTGCATATCGCTCGGCTCCTGCGGCTTTTGCGATGCGCACGGCATTGCGCGCTTCAAAAAATTCGAGCGGCAACTTGGCGTCCAAAACGACGGGGTCAATCGTATAGCCCGTGGGGATGTAGCCGCCGCGATCGATGAGTTCGTACTTGGCGTCCACGGTTTGCGACGTGCCCTTGGTGTCCTGGCGAATCACGTTCTCCATGATGACGGCATTGCTGGGGCGCCGTACCGCGTAATAAGGCTCCGCGGTTACGATTAGAGCGAAGGCCTGAAGATCAGTGGTCACTTCGAGCTTGCTGCGGCGATTGTCACCCACCAGCACTTCGCCGAGATTGACGGAGGTACCTTCAGGTGAAATGGCCCACATGACGAAAGTCAGGTACTCGGTGCCGAATGCGGTGGGCCTATCGAGGTCAGAAAACTCCGCTTCGATGGCGAGGACGCCTCGCTTGCTCTCTACTTTGGCTTCGCCCCGTGCGCTGGGCATGAGGTCGGTGCCTTGAAAATCAACGTGCGTTGAGCCGCTGCGATGCTTATAACTTACCGCGCGAGCCGTGCGGCTCACGACGGTGATACGGTAAGTCGGTGTAGGGTCGCCCGCGTGCGCCGGAGATTGGGTTTGTGCTTGGCCGCAAATAGAAGTGGCGAGCGTAACCGCTAATCCCAGGGTGATTCTTGAAAGCTTATGCATGAGTCTCCTTCGAAGGACTGAGAGACATAGAGTGTGCTTGTTCGAGGGTAAAAATACTGTGCGGTAGTGGACAACTTTCCGAAGAAAGACGGTCCAGGCAGGCTCATTCATCGAATTGCATGAGCTTTGCTCCCAGCGATTTGCGTCGGACCTCTATTTCATTAGAATTTCCATAGATTCGTGGTTGATTAAAAGGCGTGGAGGCGTGATGAAAAAACTGTCTCTTTTTCGATTCTTCGGGGCCTTTCTACTGATGGTGATAGCTCTGACGGCGGTGATGTCCGTTCCAGGATTAGCGATGAATGGTTCGGAGCGGGGCCAAACCGACCATCTGACAGGTAGCCAGGCGAACGGCCAGGCTGCGCGAGCCAAGCCTACGGAGCTTCAAGTTTCCAATGTGCCCATTCCAACGCGTGTCCTGGTGCAGAGCCCGGCCGAAACCGACACTGAACTTCAAATCATCTGCTTGTTTGAATCCTTGCCGGAGAACACGCTTCACGGCTCGCTTGCCGAGATCAACGAGAAGCTAAAGGGCCTCTTGGATAAAATTCGCAAACCGGGTTTGTTTCGCGGCGAATTTGGAGAGAGACGCTTATGTTCGTTCCTCCCGCTGGAACTCTCGCAGCCAAACGGATGTTTATCGTAGGACTTGGTGATTCCGAAAATTTTACGCCGCAGCGAATGGAGCTCGTCGGATCTATCGTCTATCGCGAATCGAATCGACTCGGGATCGCGCATCCGTTTTTCGCTCCAACGATCCTCGACGGCGGCGTGACGAAGTTCGGGACCGGACAGGTGGCCGAAAGCTTTTACACCGGCTTTCTGCGCGCAGCGCGCACGGAAAAAATACTTAAGGATGCTGGCGCTCCCGGAGGCCAAGTCCTCCAAGATTTAACCTTTCTTGCTGGTCCCACCCATGCCGCTGACACACAACATGCGCTCGAAGGAGCGGTGCAAAATTCTCCGAATTGAACGAAGTTAAGTGCGCTGCTGATGTGGACAGTCAGAGTGGAACTGCCTTCGGGAAGAATCGTTCGCTGAGGGACGGCGATGACAGTTCTTAGACCGTTGTCCACTGCCCGGCCTTCAGAGTGTTTTTTAAAATGACTTTTCTATCCGCCGGTTACAACGCACAGGTCACGAACCACTATTCTCGGGTTCACGGGCGATGACCATCTTGTCGTAGGCCTCGCGGCGAGTGAGGCCGCGTTCCTTTGCGGCGAGTTTCAGGGCTTCTTTGCGATCGAGTTTGGCTTGGTGGATGAGTTCTTCGACGCGATCGGCGAGGCTTTGCATTGAGTTGGCGGGAGTACGAGCGTCGGCGGGATCTTCGGGGCCAATGAGGAGCGTGATTTCGCCTTTGGCGGGGCGCTCCTCGAGCGAGGCGAAAAGCTCGGAGAGTTTGCCACGGCGGAATTCTTCGTGCAGCTTGGTGACTTCGCGGGCGATGCAGGCGGTGCGGTTGCCGAGAACTTCGCGGGCGTCGGCTACGCATTCGGTGATGCGGTGCGGGGCTTCGTAGAGAATGATGGTGCGATCTTCGATGCGCAGGCGTTCGAGAGCGCGGCGGCGTTCGCCACTGCGGTTGGGTAGAAAGCCGACGAAGAGGAATTCTTCGTTGGGGAGGCCACTCGCGGCTAACGAAGCGAGAAGAGCAGATGGTCCAGGGATCGGGACGACGGGAACATGATGGCGGAGGCAAAGGGTGACGAGGCGATGGCCGGGATCGGAAACGAGCGGCATGCCGGCGTCGCTGACGAGTGCGATTTTCGCTCCTTGCTCGAGAGAGATTAGGAGTTCTGGCGCGCGTGTGAGTTCATTGTGCTCGTGATAGCTGATGAGCGGTTTGCGAATTTCGTAATGGTGGAGGAGTTTTTGGGTGTGGCGCGTGTCTTCGCAGGCGATCTGGTCGACTTCTTTGAGGATGCGGAGGGCGCGGAGCGTGATGTCCTCGAGATTGCCGATGGGGGTGCCAACGAGGTACAAGCAGCCCAGGGCTTTTTCATCATTGCCAGTGGCTAGTCCGCTCATGCAGTTGAGTCTAGCACGCGGTCGGAGGGAGGTCGTTCTCGCTATGGAAAAAGCGGCGGGGCTAGCGTCCTGCGCTCCGTTGGCAGGAGAAGACGCGTGATATACTTTTTCGTTTGGAGATAGAGCGGAGGGAGTTGCTGTGCCACTGTATGAATATAAATGCCTGAAGTGCGGGCGTCACACGGAAAAGATTGAGCCGGTGGCTGGTCCGCATTTGAAGAAGTGCCCGCATTGCGGGGGAAAAGTGGAGTCGGTGATCACCGCGCCTGCGATTAAATTCAAGGGATCGGGGTGGTACGTCACGGACTACGCCGGAAAATCTCCGGACGGCGGAAGCAAGGAAAGCAAGCCCGCGGGCGATAGCAAGGAAAGCGGCGGCAAGGACGCTGGCGCGAAGGAGTCCAGCGCCAAAGATTCCAAGGATGGGGGTAGCAAAGAAGCCTCCAGCAAAGAACCTTCAGCTAAAGAAACGATTTCCAAGGAAAGTTCCTCCAAAGAGAAAAAGCCCGCAAAGAAAAAATAAGGAGAGCAAGGAAACGCATGGCTGAAACACCACAACCAACGAACACAACACGCAGAGTTCGTAAAGCCGTGTTGCCTGCGGCGGGCCTTGGCACGCGTTTTTTGCCGGCGACCAAAGCCCAGCCGAAAGAGATGCTGACGGTTGTGGACAAGCCGCAGATTCAGTACGTGGTGGAAGAGTGCGTGGCCTCGGGGATCGAACACATCATCATCGTGACGGGGAAGGGAAAGAATTCGATCGAGGATCATTTCGATCATGCGCCGACGCTGGAACGATTTCTCGAAGAAAAAGGGAAGCCGGAACAAGCGGCGATGGTTCGGCGGATCAGTGACATGGTGCAGGTGAGTTACACGCGGCAGAAGGAGCCGCTCGGACTTGGGCACGCTGTATTGGTGGCGAAAGATCTTGTGGGCGATGAGCCGTTTGCGGTTTTGCTGGGAGATGTGCTGATTCCGGGAAAAAATCCTGCTACGAAACAGCTGATTGATGTGTACGCGGCTACTGGCGTTGGTGCGATTGCCGTGGAGGAAGTGCCGAGAGAGAAAACGCATCTGTATGGGATTGTCGATGGAGAGGCCGCGCCGCAGCCGCCGTTTGGCGCGCGGCTATTGAGGATCCGCGACCTGGTGGAAAAGCCGAAGCCGGAGAATGCTCCTTCTAACCTGGCGATTACGGGGCGTTATGTTTTGCCGCCGCAGATTTTTGATTGTCTGGAGCGCACGAAGCCGGGCGCGGGAAATGAAATCCAGTTAACAGATGCGTTGCGTATCTTGGCGCACGAGCAGGGGCTCTGGGCCTATATTTTCGACGGCGTATCCTACGATGCAGGCGACAAGCTGGGTTTCCTGAAAGCGACCGTCGAAATAGCATTGCTGAACGAGGAGTTGGGCGCCCCCTTCCGCGAATACTTGAAGAATTTGAAACTGTAGATTCGTTCCGAGAGCATCCGAAAATGACGCGCATTTTGGGGATTGAATCGTCGTGCGATGAGACGGCGGCCGCGGTGGTGGCCGACGGGCGCGAGATTTTGTCCAGCGTAGTTGCTTCGCAGATTGATATTCACCGGAAGTATGGTGGGGTGGTGCCGGAGTTGGCATCGCGCGAACATTTGCGGCAGATCGTGCCGGTGGTGCGAGAGGCATTGGCGCAGGCTGGGATGCAGCTTGCGGATGTCGATGCGATCGGCGTGACGCAAGGGCCGGGGCTGGTTGGGGCGCTGCTGGTGGGGATCACTTACGGAAAAACTTTAGCGATGGCGTTAGGGAAGCCGCTTGTAGCGGTGAATCATCTCGCGGGGCACGTTCACGCGGTGTTTTTGGAAGCGCATCGGGCGGGGCGTGAGGCGAAATTGCCGGCGGTTTGTTTGATTGTTTCGGGTGGGCATACAGTTTTGTACCAGGTGAAGGCCGCGGAGGCGGGCGGCTTATTAAGTTATCGAAAGATCGGGCAGACGCGCGATGATGCGGCGGGAGAAGCGTACGACAAGGTCGCGAAATTGCTGGGGCTGGGTTATCCCGGAGGGCCGATTCTGGATCGATTGGCGGTGGTTGCGAATGGTGCGCCAGCGCCTGTGAAATTCGGTCCGACCAAAACGCGGGGGAATCCGTTGGATTTCAGTTTCAGCGGATTGAAGACTGCGGTTTTGTATCACGTGCGCGAGCATCCGGAATATGCCGAGGAGATCCGAACGCGGGAAGAAGCCTTGCAGCGCGGAGAGCGGAAATTTGAGGAACTACAGCCATTGTGCTCGCCGCAAACGCTCGCGTTGGTGCGCGAGTTTCAGAACGCTGTGGTGCGGGATTTGGTGGAGCGCACGGTGATGGCAGCGGAAGAGTTGGGAGTGGAGAGCGTGCTGGTATCGGGGGGAGTGGCGGCGAACAGCCAGTTGCGGGCGACGTTTGAGGAGCGAGGGAAAAGCAAGGGTCTTGAGGTGTTTTTTCCTAGCCGAGCGCTTTCGACGGACAACGCGGCAATGATTGCGGCGGCGGCGTATGAGAAGTTTCGCGCGGGCGTGTTTGGGGATGCGTCGCTGAATGCGGATCCGGGTTTGGTTTTGGCCTAGGGAATTACGCAGAGGGCGCTGAGTTCGCAGTGCTCATAGAGAAGACCTGGACGTAGCGCCGATAAAGTTCATGTAAGGTTTGTGATAGGATGCGGGTGCGCTAGGGGCGCATCCGGTCCGCGGAAAGGGTAGAAGCCCACCTGCTTTAGAATAATTTTGCGAACCTTCTTTCGGCCCGATGTGCGGACTACGGGCGATTTATTGAAAGGAGGTCGCTATGACGACCCATTCTGAGGACGCGCCGCGTCCGCTTCCTGAACGTCCTAATCTCCGCCATTTGAAAGATCAAGCGAAGGATTTGCTGAAGGCCGGTGAGGCTCAATCGCTCACCGAGGCGCAGTTCAAAATCGCGAGGCTTTATGGATTTGCGAATTGGCCGAAATTGAAGGAACACGTGGATTCGTTGGAGGAGATTGGGCAGCTCAAGCAGGCCATCGATACGAACGACCTCGAACGCGTGAAAGGCTTGATGAAACGCAACCCTGAGTTACATCGCGCTCCGCTGGGTTATGGCAAAAATGGACCGCTTACTTGGGTTGCGGAGTGCCGCGTGCCGTGGGAGGCTCCTGGTCCTGTGAGGCTGGCCATGGCGGAATGGATGATCGAAAACGGGTCGGACTTGCATCAGGGCGGCGACGGACCTTTGATGAGAGCGGCGCTCATGGGTCATCGCATTCCGATGATGGAATTGCTTGTGGCGCACGGGGCCGATGTGAATGCGGAGTGGAACGGATATTTCCCGATACTTTTTGCGCCTTGCGAGACGGTTGAGCCGAAACCGATTAAATGGCTCCTGGAGCACGGAGCCAATCCGAATTCTGTGCGCGAAGGCCGGAAGTATGGTGGCACTGCGCTGGATTATGTGATTGGCACGTATGGGCGTTCGGCGCAGCTCGGCGAGTGCATGGATATTCTTGTCGAGGCTGGCGGGGTCACAAAGTACGATGTACCACCTGTATTGGATTTGCTTCGCGGGCGGCTCGATCTTTTGGCGAAACACCTTGATGCGGACCGCATGCTAGTGCATCGGCGATTCTCTGAACTGGATTTTGGCAGCACGGGCGCGCGGCTCCTCAAGTTGCGAGGAGCGACCTTGCTTCACGTGGCTGCGGAGTACGGCAACTTGGAAGCCGCTATTTTGCTCTTGGAACGTGGGGCGGGTGTGAACTCGCGGGCGGAACTGGATGAGGACGGCGTTGGTGGACAGACGCCGATTTTTCATGCGGTGACACAGTTCTTCGATGGAGGCTTGCTGATGACGCAGTTTTTGGCGGAACGCGGCGCTGACTTGTCGGTGCGTGTGAAGCTTCCGGGACACTACGAGCGGCCGGGTGAGGTTGTCGATTGCACGCCACTTGGGTACGCGCTGAGGTTTCCTGGGAATGAACATAAGGTGCAACATAACGAGACCGTGGAGTTCTTGCGGAGGCGTGGAGCGCAGGAATAGTTGCGGAACGCGCTGCTGGTAAATTCAAATAGGCGGGTGAAGGCGAATCACTTCGGGAGCCGCTCCTTAGAGGCGATTTCTCCAGTAACCTGGGCGACGATGCCCATGGGCTACAGCAACTACTTGTAGAGACGATGGAAGTTCTCGATAGACGACCGCAAAAGGAAATCGTCGCAGAAGAAATTTGCGAGTACCGTGGTTACTTTCTGGCCAGCGTAGCGGGGCTTCGGCGATGGTTACAATCGCGGCATTGAGGTCTGCTAAAAATCTCGCGGCAGCCGATTCACTGCGCTCTAAGTACCAATCAAAAGCAGCCTCGAGTTCGAGACTCGCCTCTTGGTGGAACTCAACTTTCCTGTTTGTCATTGGAAAGCTTGGAGGAGAGCCGGCCGCGAACTTCTTCCCATGGGACGGTTTTCGCTCGTCCGGAGTCCAAATCGGAAATGCGCCGGGCGATCTCTTGGTCCCAGGCGTTAGAGACGCCTTCGTCCACGGTCGGGTCAAGGCTGTCTATCAAGGAGGAGGCCAAGTCGGCGCGCTCTTTCGCTGACAGCGCCAGCGCTTTCTGCAGGAGATGGGAAGCTTGCTCGGTCATGGTTCTATTATACCTCCGGCCGAGCGAATACGGTCATAGTGCGCGTGCGGTATACTTTTGCGGCCATGGGGACTTCTGCGAGCGGCGGCGTGCGATTTCAGGTTGCCAGCGATCAGGCGCTGATCGTTTATTTCGACTCGCCTGTTGAGAAGAGCGGGGCTGAAGCCCCGCACCTACAAAAGCAAATTACAATTGAGGGCCACGAGCGGGTGCGGAGGCTCTTGCGGTTGGTGGAGTTGGAGCCGATCGCTGGAGTACGCAACTTGCATCCGGCGTATCGTTCGTTGCTGATTAAATTTGATGCGATGAAGTTGCGGCATGAGGAGTTGGAAGAGATTTTGCGTGGATACGTCGAGCGCATGGAAAGAGTGGCGCTTCCAGACCCGCGTTTTGTGGAAATACCAGTTTGTTATGGCGGGGAGTATGGACCGGATTTGAAGGACGTGGCTGAGTTGCATGGGATGACGATCGAGCGGGTTATCGAGTTGCACGCTGCGGCTACTTATCTTGTTTATTTTTTGGGATTTGTGCCGGGGTTTGCGTATCTCGGAGAGGTGGTGGAAGAGTTGGCGCCGCCGCGATTGGCTACGCCTAGGCGAAGCGTGCCAGCGGGGGCCGTGGGGATCGCGGGCCGACAGACTGGCGTGTATCCGGTTGGCACGCCGGGCGGGTGGAGATTGCTGGGGCGGACACCGTTGGCGATGTTCCGGCCCGAGCGGGCCGAGATGAGTTTGCTCGCGATTGGGGATCGCGTGCGGTTTGTGCCGATTTCGAGGGAGCAATTTGTAAAGCTGCGCTCGGAGAACGCATGAGCTTGATTGAGGTTCGTGCGCCTGGGCTGCTGACGACAGTGCAGGATTTGGGGAGAGAAGGTTTTGGGCCAATGGGCGTTTCGGCTTCGGGTGCGGCGGATTGTATCGCGCTGCGAATTGGCAACCGATTAGTGGGGAACGCGGAGGGCGCGGCTGGGCTGGAGATGACGCTGTTCGGCGGGACGTTCTTTTTCCGAGAGGCTGCGGTGATGGCGCTGACGGGCTCGGATTTTGCGCCGACCTTGGACAATGTGCCTGTGCCAGCGTGGAGCTCGGTAGAGATTCGGGCTGGACAGATTTTGCAGATAGGGCCGACGCGGACGGGAGCGCGATGTTATTTGTGCGTGCGCGGCGGGATCGACGTGAAAGGGTTCTTGGGAAGTTCGTCCACGCATCTGTTGAGTGGGCTTGGAGGTTTTGAGGGGCGGGCATTGCGGAAAGGGGACGTGTTGAAACTGGGGAGGGTGAGCGAAGGATTTCGAACTTTTCGGAAGAGGAATCTCGCCAGGAGGGCGCTGGAAAAGCTGGCGCCGAGAAAAGTTTTGCGTGTTACGGCGGGACCGCAGAATGATTGGTTTTCAGCAGAGACACGGAAAATGCTTTACGCGGGAACGTATCGTGTGTCCGAGGATTCCAATCGAATGGGTTTGCGGCTAGAAGGTTCGGCGATTGCGTCGGCCACCGGAGGCGAGATGATTTCCGAGGGCGTTTCGTTGGGAGCAGTGCAGATTCCGGCATCTGGGCTGCCGATTATTTTGTTTGTGGAACAACAGACGACAGGGGGATATCCGAAAATCGCCAATGTGATTTCAGCGGATTTGAGCAGTCTGGGGCAGCTACGGCCGCGGGATGAGATTCGGTTCGAACTGGTGGAGATGGAAACGGCGCGGGCGCTCTTACTGGAGCAGGAAAAATTGTTGGCGTCGAAGGAGTTGATCCTGGAATGAGGAGTCCGGAGTTAAAGATCGATTTGAATTGTGATATGGGCGAAATGCCAGAGGCGATTGCCGACGGCACGCAAGAAGCATTGATGCGGTCGATTACGTCGGCGAACATCGCGTGCGGGGGCCATGCCGGCGATGAACAAACTATGCGCTTGACCATTGAGCAGGCGCGGCGATACGGCGTGGCGGTTGGCGCGCACCCTGGGTACGCCGACCGCGAGAATTTCGGCAGGTTGGAGCTAAAAATGCCGGTGGCCGATGTCGCGAACTCTGTGTACGAGCAGGTTTGGGCGCTGGCGCAAGTTGCGGAAAGTTGCGGAGCGCAAGTGGTGCATGTAAAGCCGCATGGTGCGCTCTACAACCAGGCGGTGAAGAATCGCGAGCTTGCGGGGGCGATTGCTGATGGCGTGGCCCGATGGAACCGTGATGTGGTGCTCGTGGGGCTGGCGGAATCGCTGATGCTGGAAGTTTTTCGAGAACAGGGATTTGCTGTGGCGGCGGAGGCGTTTGCGGATAGGCGGTACGAGCCGGATGGAACTTTGCGATCGAGAAAATTTGAGGATGCTTTGATCCGAGATCCAGAGAGTGCTGCACGGCAGGCGCTTGGAATGGTGGAACGAGGAGTTGTTCGGGCGAGCGATGGAAGTGATGTTGCGGTTGCGCCGCAGACGATTTGTATTCACGGGGATACGCCAGGGGCTCCGGCGATTGCAGCGGAAGTAGCGCGTGTACTGCGCGAATCGGGCGTGATACTGGCTGGATTGCCAGGGAGTTAGAACCAAAAGATGAGAAAGAGAAAAGATAACGCAGAGACGCCGAGAACGCAGAGACTTGCGGAAAGTTGGGCCGTGAAAACTATTGGCTGTAAGTCTTCAGGGGCGATGGCAGTTGTTGCCGTTGAGATTGCAGATTTCCAGATTGCCGGAATTGTCTTGAAGGACGCGGGATTGAAGTCGCAGAGTCGGGATTTTGGCGGCTCTGAAGGCGCGCGCAGCGTCTCCTAGTGACGGGCCTGAGTCGTTCGGCTCGGCTTTCACAGCAGCGGCGAGTTGTTGCTGGCCTAAGGCGAGAGCGTCGTTGTAATTCATATAAGTTGAAGGGACGAAGGGCCCATCGTTTCTGGCGTAGCTGACTTCAAAATCTCGCGGAGGTTCGTAGCGAAGGTGGCGCCCGCCGGACCCGTACTCAATCCCCCCACCGCTGGTGCCACCCCACCCATTGATAAACCCTTGACCACTTCCCGCACTGGGATTTTGGTGGTGATGCTGTGCTTGCGCGGAACTGGCGAAGAGGAGAAAGACGGCGAAGAGAAGACTGGGCTTCATGGTTGTCTCCCGAGCTTGCTTCACATAATACAGAAACGAGGGCTCATTGAGAATCCGTGAAGGGTAGCGGGGGACGCGGCTAGCGGCTTCAATTATATGATGATATTGGGTGACTAGGCGTTTCGTTCGTTTGACCTCAACAGTAAGGGTGAAAGAGACGAAGATATCTAAACGCAGAGGCACCGAGAGCACAGAGGGGGAAAGGCAAGAAAAAGGACAGGAGAAAGAAACCACCGGAAAGAAAACGGCGGGCAACGAAAGTTGCCCGCCGAAAATTAAAAACGCGCCCTGATTGCAGCGCGTGAGCTATTCGAACTTTTCGGTCATTACCGGGAATTGGAGCTTGGCTTTGGCCAGGGACTTGACGACGATGGCTTCGGCGCTTTCCGCGGTGGTGTTGCGCGAGGTGGCCATTTCACTGACCAAGAGATACTTCGCGCGCTCCAGCATTTTCTTTTCGCGGAAGGAGAGGGGCTTGCTGCGGCTGAGGGAAACGAGACTCTTGAGGACGACGGCGACTTCGAGGAGGGACCCGGTGCGCATGCGCTCGGAGTTTTCCTTGAAGCGGTGTTTCCAGTCGTGGTGAGAGTTAAGCTTACCCTTTTCGAGGAAGCCAAGGACTTTGGTGGATTCCGTGGAACGAATCACGGAGCGAAGGCCAACGGTTTCTGCGTTCGATTGTGGAACCATGACGCGCAGGCCGCTGGAAACGATGCGAATCATGAAGTACCGTTCGGTCCTACCATTCAAGACACCGTAACTAATCTGTTCTACAAGTCCGACGCCGTGGTTCGGGTAAACGACCTTGTCACCGATTTTGTAGTCCATGGATCGAGATGCCCCCTGAGATACTTACAGAGTTTAAATGTGTGTGTTGCAAGAGTCAAGATATATCCTGTGGAATCATAAGGTTAGGGAAAATTAGATTTGTATTTGGCAGTCGAATTGCTAGGCGCGGTTCGCAGGAAGGAGAATTGGTAGTGATGAATAAATCTGAAGATTAGCCAGAAAATGCGGCTGAAACATGTGTTTCAGGCGTACTTGTTGCATGTTAAAGGGGTGTGACCTCGGAAAGTGCAACCTTCCTGCGGTAGAATGCCCGCGTGATCATTCTTGCGCTGGATACGTGTGATTCCCGGGGAAGTGTGGCTGTTCTACGGGACGATGAAGTGTTGAGTGCGATCGCGCATGAGGGGGCAACGGAGTACTCGATATGGTTGCTGCCCAGGGTTGAAGAAGCCCTAAAGTTCAGCGGACTTGAAATGCGGGACGTGGAGTTGTTTGCGGTGGCATCGGGGCCGGGCTCGTTTACCGGGGTGCGGATGGGCTTAACGACCGTGAAGGCTTGGAGCGAGGTGTACGGTAGGGGAATTTCGGGTGTGTCGAGGTTAGAGGCAATGGCCTCTGAGGAGCTCGGCGGGAGCGACTACATCGCGGCATTTTTTGATGCGCATAGGGAACAGCTGTACGGGGGACTTTTTCGCAGGCAAGGAGCCGCACTCGAGCTTGTGGAAGGGGAGATGGCTGTCTCCCCGGCAGATTTCATTCGCTGGGTTGGGCAGCGCACCCAGAAGGAACGTGTGGACTGGATTTCGATGGATCCGGAGAGGGTGAAGGCCCAAGAGGCGTGGCAAGAGCGCGCCGGGGTTGGAGAAAGTGTTGTGGCGTGTACCAACCTGCTTGCTCCAGCCATTGGGAGGATCGGGAGGGCGCGAGCGCTCGAAGGGCGGCTAACAGATGTGCTGAAGTTGGACGCGGAATATGTGCGGCGTCCGGATGCGGAAGTTTTCTGGAAGGGCGGAATTAAGAGTGGGAATTGATGGGGTCTGGGAGCGCGGTGATGTAAGAGTCCGGAAGTTTCGCGCAGAGGACGTGGAGGCGGTGCTGGCAATTTCCGCGCAATCGAGAGAGGCAGCGAATTGGTCGAGAGAGAGCTATGAGAAGCTAGCCATCGAAGAGGGTGCCTGGGCGTTTGTGGTTGAGGCTGATGGGAAAATCAGCGGGTTCTTGGTGGGCAGGCGGGTTGAGGACCAGGCTGAGGTTCTGAACATGGCCGTGCGCGCGGATCACAGGCGCAAAGGGGAAGGATCCGCTCTGCTGTCCGCGGCGCTTGATGAGTTTAGGTTGCGAGGGGCAAAAAACGTATATCTCGAGGTGCGAGAATCAAATACGCGCGCCATCTCGTTTTATGAGAAGCACGGTTTTTTCAGGAGCGGACGCCGGAAAGGGTATTACCGGGCCCCGGACGAGGCGGCGGTGACCATGGAGAGAAAACTCAGAGTCCCCCCAGGCTAGGACCAAATTCCTAAGAGTTCCCTCTTGACGCCGCCATTTCGAGTGCTATCTTTCGTTCATGTAGTATTCACAATCCAATTCGCGCAGTGTCAGGAGGACGCATGGCAACAGCACAGCGGGCACCTCGGGACATACTCCTCGACACAGACGCCGAGTATCCGCGTCTGGCCGAGCAGCACTCGAAATACGAAGCAGAACTGCATCGAATCTCCACTTCTCCTTACCTCAGTTCGGAAGACCTCCTGGAAGAAATCAAGCTAAAGAAGATGAAGCTCCACTGCAAAGATGAGATGGAGCGGATTGCCCTCCGTATCCAACGTGCGCGGGCGCAGTACACGCAATAACGCCCGCCTATCCCGAGAATTCTGTCGTAGAATGGCCATGCTTGCTCGCGGCATTCACACTGCGGGCGACGCTGATGAGGTATATTCTCTGAGGCATGGTCAAAGAGGGCTATTACTTCGGGTTGCCGCTTCTCGCGCTGGGCGGCGCGGCGTATTTGGTGCAGTGGACGATATCCGCGATTGTGCTGGTGTGTCTGGCGATTTTTGTCTTTTCGTTTTTCCGTGATCCAGAGCGCGTGATTCCAGCCGAGCCTGGAGCCATTGTGTCACCGGGAGACGGGCGGGTCGTGGTCGTAACGGATGAGGAAGCTGCTGGGCAGCCCGGAAAACGTATCAGTATTTTTCTGGCAGTTTGGAACGTGCACGTGAATCGCGCACCCGCGGCGGGGGTTATCACCAAGATGGAATACCGGCCGGGCAAGTTTCTGGCGGCGATGCGCGAGCGGGCTTCGATGGAAAACGAGCAGAATATTTTTACGCTTTCGACGGATGCCGGAGAAATGGTATTCAAGCAGATAGCGGGATTGATTGCGCGGCGGGTAGTGAGTTGGAAGAGAGAAGGGGAGCGAGTGGCGCGAGGTGAGAGAATCGGTCTGGTGAGATTTGGTTCGCGAGTGGATGTTTGGCTGCCAAAGGATGCGGAGATACTTGTTAGAGTGGGAGAGAATGTGAAAGGCGGCTCCAGTGTGCTCGCGCGATGGCCCGTTGTGAGAGCAAACATGGATCTTAGCGATCGGCAAGCCTCGGATGCAGAAGCCAACGTGTCCGCAGTAGGGCGGCAAAGCTAACTCATGGGTCCAATCGAACAGCACGAAATGCCGTTCGCAGGCCGGCGCATTCGCAATCCGCGATTGAGGCGGGGGATTTTTCTGCTACCTAGCCTTTTTACGGGCGCAAACTTGCTCTGCGGTTATTACGCAGTGGTTGCGTCGATCGCGGGTGGCTGGGAAGACTTCGATCACGCGGCGAAGGCCATCGGCTTGGCGATTCTGTTTGATTCGCTGGATGGACGTGTTGCTCGCATGACGGGAACGAACACGGAATTTGGCGTGCAGTTCGACTCGCTCGCGGATGTCGTCAGTTTCGGCATTGCGCCGGCGGTCATGGCTTATGCCTGGGGGGTGCGCAGCCTGCCCGACCAGGGTTCCCAGCGGTTCGAGCTGATCAGCCAATTGGGATGGGTATTCTGTCTGGCGTTTCTCATCTGCTGCGCTTGGCGGTTGGCGCGATTTAACGTGCAAGGCATGGCACCCGGGGGTTCAAAGAATTTTGTGGGCATGCCGACGCCTGCCGCTGCGGGAGTCCTTGCCGCTCTCGTCCATGGGTTTAAGTTTCCTCTGCATGACTGGCGCTGGTCGGTGGCGTGGATTGCTCTGGCCGGCATCCTTGGCGCACTGATGACCAGCACAATCCGCTACTACAGTTTCAAGGACATTCCGTGGACGCGTAAGCAGCCGTCGCTGACCATCGTCGCTGTCGGCCTCCTCGTGGCTGTAATCTGGAGGTTTTCGGAATATGCTTTGGTAATCTTCGCCTGTACCTACGCGGCTGCGGGTGTGGCCCTGCACGTCGTGCGTTTTTTCCGTCATCGCCTGGTCTCCCGGACCGTGTGATTCATGCCATCGCTTGAACGGGGATCCAACCGAATCGTGATTGCCGGGGCTTCGTCGCTTCTTGGGGCGGAGTTACGTTCCTTGCTCGAAGAGAGCCGCTTCGCCGGTGCGGACTTTCGGCTGGTGGATGAAGAGCTCGCCGCGGGCACTCTGACCGAGGCGGGCGGCGAGCCCGCGGTGATTCAACCCGTCGAAGAAGGCAGTTTTGACAAGGCCAGCATCATTTTCTTCACCGGCTCGTCCGATTTTACGCTCGCAAACTTCGAGACGGCCAGCCGCAGCGGTGCAGTCATCATAGATCTGTCTGGCCATTCGGTATCCTTCGCAAATACTTTCGTGTGGTATCCGGGAGTCGAGAAACTTGGCGGTCAAGCTTTTCCTGAGAAGGCGCATCTTGCGGCAGTGCCGTCCGCCGCAGCGGAAGGAGTGGTTCGGCTTTCGCTTGCTTTACGCGAGCTAGGTACCAAGCACATGGCTGTTACCGTATTGCAGCCCGTTTCGGCCGCCGGCAAGGGCGGCATCGAAGAACTTGAGACGCAGACCAAGCAACTGTTGTCGTTTCAAACTCCCGGCAAGGAGCTCTTTGACGCGCAAGTGGCTTTCAACTCGCTTGATCGATATGGGCCTCAAAGCCGATTCGATTTGAACCACGCGCGGTTAACTCTTCGAAATGAAATAAGTGCTTGTCTTCGAAGTGAGGGCGTACTTCCCACGGTGCAATTGGTCCACGTGCCTGTCTTTTATGGCGTGACATTTGCGGCCTGCGCCAAACTTGAAGACGGCGCAAATAAAGAAGCAATTTCCGGCGCATGTCAGCGCGGCGGATTCGCGATCCTGGACGAATCGGGAATTGGGCCGAGCAATATCAGCGCGGCCGGCGAAACGGTTATCCAGCTTTCGAACCCGAAGGCCGATCAGTTGCAGCCAGGAAGTTGGTGGTTTTGGGGAGCTGCGGACAATATTCGATTGCCGGCGTGGAATGCCGTGAAGCTGGCGGAGAAGTTGGTGCCATGAGGCGGCGGATTGTTTGTGGGTTGATGTTTGCTGCATTATCCTGCGCCGGGTGTGGATATCACGTTGCAGGGCACAACTCGGCACTGCCGAAAACCATTCACGTGATTGCCGTTCCGGCGCTCGAGAACAAAACGACCAGTTACCGACTGGAACAAAAGCTGACCGCAGCGACGGTGCACGAATTTTTGGCGAAGACGTCGTACCGGGTGGTATCGAATCCGGAAGATGGCGATGCGGTGTTGAGAGGCAAGATCATAAGTTTGGAGTCCGTGCCGCTGTTGTTTGATACGACGACGGGTGCCGCAACGACGATGCTCGTGACGGTCAAGTGTGAAGTGACATTCACGGAGCGAGCGACACAGAAGGTGCTCTACCATTCGGACAATTTTGTGTTCCGCAACGAGTACCAGATTTCGGCTGACACAACCGATCCGGCTGCCCTGAAAAGTTTCTTTGAAGAGCGAGATCCGGCGCTGGACCGGATGGCGCAGGATTTTGCGGCGCGGCTTGTGGCAGCGGTCATAGAGAACTACTAGCGAGGGCCTCTTCCGGTCTGGAGACCGTAGAAGTTGCATGATGTCCAGAAGGAATTTGCCGGGCTAAAGCCCGGCGCCTACAGGAGTTGTGATGGCGCAGGTTTCTCCGGAAGAGCTGCTGGAGCGGTTGGAACGCGGGAAGGCGATTCCTGCGCTTCTTCTGCTTGGTGAAGAACCGTATTTGCGGGATGAGTGCCGCAAGCAGTTGATCGAGAGGTTTGTGCCGGAGGCGGCGCGGACTTGGGCGGTTTCGCGGTACTCCGCAGGCCGCGGCGAGACGCACGCGGCGCTCGACCAAGCGCAAACGATGGCGATGCTTTCGCCGCAGCAGGTGGTTTTCCTCGAAGAAGCCGAAGCAATTGAAAAGCTCGGTGAGAAGAACCGGGACGAAACCGTATCTCAACTTGGTGCGTATCTCGAAAATCCCGCGCCGTTCACGGTGCTGGTGGTGGAAGCGACGGGGCTGGACCAGCGGATGAGGCTGGGGAAGTTGTTGGCGGAGAAAACGCTTGTAGTGGCTTGCGGG
>Ga0210405_10001298_pt1 | contig 28944 bp, 19 predicted proteins | sample IncBWH11MmetaG_FD_155492 | JGI IMG/M metagenome (GOLD analysis project Ga0210405, IMG submission 155492) | Forest soil microbial communities from Barre Woods Harvard Forest LTER site, Petersham, Massachusetts, United States - Inc-BW-H-11-M | ecosystem: Environmental > Terrestrial > Soil >...
TCTCATGAACTGCGTTCGTGATTCTCCGCCACCCCGCAACCTGCGCGTCCGAATACAAGCCGGGCGCTCCGAACCATCCGCCGCCCGCAATCGAAATTGGAGTCGCTTCAGAAACTATGAGCCCACCTTCTGAGGCCCGCTGCGTGTAGTACTCGAGCATCAAATCTCCTGGAATGGCCCCAGGCTGAACGGACCTTGAGCGTGTCAGCGGAGCCATCACCACTCGGTGCTTCAGCTCCATCGGACCCACTTGAATTGGTGTGAACAGCTTATTTGCGCTCAACGTTTTCATGACCGCCCCTCCCTCAGACTTCCTCGGCCAAACTGAGGCCAGACGTCAGTTTTCCAAACGACGCTCCTGGCACCTGGCCTCGCTCTGTTCAACGTCCCGCGTGGGTCGGTTCAGGCGTTCATTCCGCCATCCACGGTAAGATTCGCGCCGGTAATGTACGAGGACTCCGGACCGGCGACAAACGCCACCATCGCGGCGATCTCATCCACACGCCCGTAACGATCGCGCGCCGTGGCGGCCTTCTGCGGCACCGCCCAATCGCCCGAGGCGGGATTCAATTCCGTGTCGATCGGACCGGGCTGCACGTTGTTGACCGTGATGCCCCGGCTCCCGATCTCCCTGGCCAGCGCCTGAGTGAACATCTTGACGGCTCCCTTCGTGCCCGCGTATGGCACAAGCCCGGGCGCCGCGACACGTTCACCCACGGCCGAGCCGATCATGATGACGCGACCGCCGCTCTTCATGCGCTTCAGCGCCGCCTGAGTCGCGACGAATACCCCGCGGACGTTGATGTCGAGCACGCGATCCATCTCGTCCAGCGTCGCCTCCTCGAACGGTTTCGGAATGGCTGTGCCGGCGTTGTTCACCAGCACATCCAGTTGACCGAAGGTTGCAAACGTCTTTTCGACCGCGGCTTTAACCGCGTCGGCATCGGCGGCATCCGCCTGAATCGCGATTGCTTTTCCGCCGGCGCGTTCGATTTCCTTGACCACCGACGCGGCCGCATCGGCCCCTTTCGTGTAGGTGATGGCCACCTTCGCTCCGTCAGCAGCCAAACGCTTGGCGATCGCAGCTCCAATGCCGCGCGAGCCGCCCGTAACCAGTGCAATCTTTCCTTCCAATTTCTTTGACATTGTCCTTCTCCTCGAACTAACCGTATGCTCATCAGGCATGAGTCCAAATCCCCATTGCTCACCCAACGCATCTCAAGATCACCTCGTTAGATGGCCAAGCCAGCTGTTGGTAGCGGCGGTGAAGCATACTTTGTTAAGCTGGGAGCAATGCGTCACAGGCATGGGAGCGGGAATGGAATTACGACATCTTCGGTATTTCGTCGCGGTCGCCGAGGCCGGAAGCCTGACGGTGGCAGCGGAGCAAACGCTGCACACGTCACAACCTTCGCTAAGCCGGCAGATTCGAGATCTCGAGGATGAGGTGGGTGCGCGACTCTTGACACGCCGCGCTCGCGGCATCGAACTGACACCGGCAGGCCGAGCCTTTCTCGAACACGCCCGCTTGGTGCTAGCGCAGGTTGGAGCGGCAAGCGAAGCTGCTCGACGGGTCGCTCATCCCAGTAAGCCATGCTTCTCGATGGGCTTTTTGACCGGACACGAACTGACGTGGATGCCCGAAGCCTTGCGGATCCTGCGCGACGAGCTGCCTAACGTCGATGTGATGGTATCGAGCCAATACTCGCCGCTGCTTGCGGACGGCCTTTCGAAAGGAAAAATCGATGCAGCTTTTCTTAGAAGAGAAAAAGGCGTGCCAGGGTTAGCGTTCCGTCTTCTCGTCAAGGAACCCTTGATGGTGGTCCTGCCGAGTGACCACCGTCACGCGGCCCTCAAAGCCATCAGTCCGAGGGATCTAGTGGGCGAGACCTTCGTGACCGTGTCGGGCACGGCTCCTGTACTCCGCGTAGTTATCGACAATTACCTGAAGCGCTCCGGAATCGACATCACGCCAGCTCACGAGGCGGACCATCTCGCCATGGGAATGTCCTTGATAGCGTCGACCCGCGGCGTAGGGCTGTTACCTGCTTATGCACAAAACTTTCTCCCTTCGTCTCTGACGAGTCGTCCTCTCAAGGGAGATACGCCAACAGTCGACCTGGTCCTCGGCTACAGAAAGTCGAACCAGTCTCCCATCCTGAAGCTTTTGCTTTCGAGATTGGACGAGTTAGTCGCTCGTGCCTCGAACAAGAGCCAACAAAACTCAGAATGAAGCTTTGCAAAACGGTTCGGGCGATCAACTTCGTCGGGTTGCGCGGCCCATCGCTTGTCCGCGACGCGCTGGACTGATACGCGTCGATCGGATGGTGCGGGAGCCTGTCGTGTCAGGTTGACTAAAACCCATTAATGGCGGCTCCCTTGAACACACTCCCGTGAGCTTCACTATGCTTTTGGCAGCGCCAGCGTCGCCTGCCCCACGTGATAGGCAAGGTGCGCGGTTCTTCCAAGCAGAACCGTGAATCGATTCCGATGCGGCTCCCGCCTGAAATCCTCTTCCGATACCGCGGTATGACGCTGCGCCCAATCCGAGGCTGAGAACTTCAAGAAACCGTCCCGCAGTTTCTGATTGATTTCTTGCCAGGCGCCTTTGAGCGATTGCCCCGAGACCGTCAGCTGAACGGACTTGTCCGGGCTCGAGATGAACATGGCGTCGAATTCGGGATGAAGCCTTTCTCCAATCCCGAGCAGTGGCAAGAGCGCATCGTTCACCGCCGCAAGATGGCCCCAGAGATAGATCAGACGGTTTTTTCCTGGAGCAACTTCTTTCTCAAGTTGTTCTGGCGACAGAGCGCCAAACAGCTTGTCCGCACGTTCCACGTTGGACTGCCATCCGCGGAGTGCCGAATCTATGAACGACATTTCTGTGGTCATTATCTTTACCTTCTTTCAATTTGGACGAATCGTACGATCTCATAGCCCCGCGGCGATTCGAGTACTGCACGGTCGCTGAATCCTTAGACGACTTCTCCGATGGTCCTGCGGTACCCGGTCTGCTCGCGCTGCGGCCGGTTCCTTTCGGGCGCTAGGAGAAGGTTGGACGCTGTAAACGTCCGTTCAATTCGAAACAGTAACCAGTTCCAGATCGTTCGCCGTAAGGATTTTTCCTTTCGCGTTGCGTACTTGGACTCGAAAGGGTTTTCCGGTCCGTTTGTCCAGAACCAGAAGACGTTTCTCGCCGCGGGAGAAGAGATAACTTCCTCCCCACTGGCCCAAAGCAACGATGACCGGGAACAACTCCCAGCCTTTTTGGGTCAGGGCATATTCCCGGTACGCACTGCCGTCCGAAGCCGGCACCTGTTCCATGATTCCGCACGCAACCAACTTCTTGAGGCGCGTGCTCAGGACGTTCTTTGCCAGCCCCAAGCTCATCTGAAAATCGGAGAAGCGCCGTATGCCGGTGATGGCGTCACGGACGATGAGCAGAGACCACCATTCGCCGATGGTATCGAGCGAGCGTGCCACGGGGCACAGGTTGGCTTTGAAGGATTTGTGTCGCATAGCTCCTCGTACTTAGTCACCTCCTAAATCTAGTTGCATCATTATACTAGATTCCGGCATCCTATTGGTGGTTGCATCATGCAACCAGAATGGGAGAAGGCAGTTCGATCGTCTCATCCGCTTGCGGCAGCCGAAATGCAATACGAGAGCCAAATTGAAACTCACAGGAGAGATACATACCAATGAAAAGCATAGACAAAGCAGTGGAAGTCTACGCACAGACGATGAGAAACGTGCTCAAGAGAAATTCGATGCGCTTCGCCGCAGTTCTCCTGGCAGCGCTGGCGATCTTTGTCGCCGGTCCGAACGCAGCTCTGGCTGCCGCACCCCAGCATCGTGATCAGGTGCCGGGCTTCTACCGGCTGAAAGTCGGCGACCTGGAAGTGACGGCCCTATATGATGGCACCGGCGTATTCGATCCGCACTGGCTGAACGGAGCGAAGGCGACGATGGATGGTATTGTCAAGGGACTGCAGGAAGATCCGCGCATGCTGGATGTTGTTGATAGCGGCTTCCTCGTCAACACCGGCAAGCAACTAATCCTCGTCGATGCGGGTGCCGGCACCTGGTGGGGTGGGGCAGCACTCGGGCGCTTAGTGGGAAGCCTCCGCAGCGCAGGCTACACTCCGGAAGAAATCGACATCGTTTTGGTCACGCACCTCCATTCCGATCACGTCGGCGGCCTGACCACTCAGGACGGAAAGCGTGTCTTCCCAAATGCCGACGTTTACCTCGCGAAGGCCGAAAGCGATTTTTGGTTGTCGCCGGAAATCGCTGCTAAGGCACCGAAGGATGCGCAACCATTCTTCCAGAGTGCGCAAGCCATCGCAGCGCCGTACATCAAAGCCGGTAAGTGGCACACATTTAGTGGCTCCGAGACAATCGTCAACGGCATGCAAGTCGTCCCGCTGCCTGGTCATACCCCAGGACATACCGGCTATGAATTTTCGTCAAAGGGACAAAAAATCCTGTTTTGGGGCGACACCATCCATGCACAGCGTGTCCAGCTGCAGCATCCCGAGGTCACCGCGGTTTTCGACATCGACCAGAATGCGGCTGCGGCGACGCGGAATCAATTGCTGCCTAAGCTCGTGGGCGGGGATGTTTTGATCGCGGGTCCGCATTCGTCGGTATTTCCTCCCCTGGGCCGCTTGCGCAAGGAGGGGAGCGGGTATAGCTGGGTGCCGGTAGTATTTACCGATCGATGGGATGAGAAGTAACGAGGAAAGACAGTGACCAAAAGGCTCGAAGGCAGGACCGCCGTCATCACCGGCGGGACAGAAGGGATTGGATTCGCTACGGCGAAGCTCTTCGTCAAAGAGGGCGCCTATGTCTTCATCACGGGCCGGCGCCAGAAGGAACTTGACGAGGCCGTGAAGGCAATCGGTGCCAACGTTTATGGAGTTCAGGGAGACGCTGCCCAGTTGGCTGACCTTGACCGTCTTTACGAGACGGTCGCTAAGGTGAAAGGACGAATCGATATTGTTTTCGCCAATGCCGGCGTTGGCGAATTTGTGCCGTTTGGGGCCGTGACCGAAGAGCATTTCGACAAGCTCTTCAACATCAACGTGAGGGGAGCGCTGTTCACGGTGCAAAAGGCCTTACCGCTATTGAATGATGGTGGCTCCATCATTCTCAACGGCTCTGTCGCGAGTGTTAAGGGTACTGCCGCCTTCGGCGTCTACGCGGCGAGTAAGGCTGCCATCCGATCTTTCGTCCGAACCTGGACTACGGATCTGAAGGACCGTCGTATCCGTTCAAACGTTGTGAGTCCGGGTCCGATCCATACGCCGCTGGCGAGTCGGCTATCTGCAGACGTGATCGCACGGATTGTGTCGACCGTCCCGATGGGACGCATGGGGGAACCCGAGGAAGTTGCCAAGGTGGCGTTGTTTCTCGCTTCGGATGACTCCAGTTTCGTCACGGGTATCGAACTGTTCGTTGACGGCGGCAGAGCTCAGATCTAACTGAAAGGGGGCCATAATGACTTCAAGACGTGAGTTCCTATCGAATGCCTTCGGAATCGCTCTCGTATCGGCTACGAGTTGGCCAATCCGAGGTGACCAAGGCCGTTCACTTCAGGAACAATCCAGCACCAGTGCATCCAAAACCGGAGGAACGACTCAAAAAACATTTCTGGGATGGGACGTGTTCTTGGCACCCAGCATACCTGCCATCACGAGCGATTTGCCCCCGGGCGAAAAACAGCGGCCGTGGCCGCCTATTTCGTCAACCCTTATTTCTGGGGAGCGCGACGCTGTCCTGGTCGATACCCCTATTACGGTCGAGCAGGCGCGCGCCCTGGCTAATTGGGTTGCAGCGAGCGGAAAGAATCTGACGACGATCTATGCCACTCATGGCCACGGCGATCATTTCTTTGGCACCAGTACAGTTCTGGAGCGATTTCCAGGTGCCCGCTTTGTCGCGCAGCCGGATGTGATTAAGGCTATGCGCCAGCAGGCATCGCCAGAGTCTCTCGCTACGTTTTGGAATCCGCGTTTTCCCGGCCAGATTTCCAGCAAGATTGCGATCGCGGAAGAGCTGACTGGAAATCTTATTAACCTGGAAGGCCACGATTTAGTGAGTGTGCCGCTTGGATTCACCGATAGCGCTAACACGACCTGCCTTCACGTTCCGTCCATCGGTTTGATCGTGGCCGGTGATGCCGCTTACAACGGCGTTCACCTGCATCTGTCAGAGTCGCCTGATCAGCAGAAACGCCAAGAGTGGATTGCTGCTCTGGATAAAATGGAGTCGCTAAAGCCACGCGCGGTGATCGCCGGGCACAAGCGCGTCGGGAACGATGATAGCCCTAAGATCCTCGGCGAAACGCGTAGATATATCCTCGATTTCGAGCGCCTCGCAATGCAGACGACCACGGCGCGGGAACTCTATGACCAAATGCTCAAGCTCTACCCTGACTGGGGCAATCCAGGTGCGCTCTGGACTTCAGCGCGCGCCCTCAAACCATGATTTGACCAGGGTGAGCAAACGCAGAACGCCGGGTGAAGGATGGGACAAATATCATGCGGGCAATGAGGGCAGAAGGATTCAGCGGCTACAAGGATTTGAAGCTGGTGGACATTCCAAAACCGGCGGTCTCGGATGGACGAGTACTGGTAAGAATCACAGCGGCGGGGGTCACGCCATTAGAGCACACCATTCTGTCGGGCGGATACCCACGAGCCAAAGCACCGCTGGTCTTGGGGGGAGAGGGAGCAGGCGTAGTGGAGGAGGGAGGGGGAACGACTTTTCCTGCCGGTTCGCGTGTGATGTTTACGGGCCCGTACGGCGTTTCAGAGAACGGAACCTACAGTGAGTGGCTTGCAGTCCGCAAAGAGAATCTTTGCTTGATTCCGGACAACATCAACGATCTTTCGGCGGCCGGTGTTCCCGTTGCGCATTTAACCGCGCAAATGACACTGAGCTTCGCGGGATTTGCAAGAGGCAAGACGGTGCTGTCGCCCGCGATTGGAGGGTCGGTCGGAAATGCAGTCACTCAGTTGGCTAGAGCGCAGGGGGCGAAGCATGCCATATCAACGACAACCAATCATGCGAAGGCGCAACAAGCACGCTCTGTGGGTTTCGACGAGGTGATCGACCTTTCTGTGGAGAAGCTTACTGACGGCGTCCGTCGGATCACGGAAGGTTATGGCGCCGACATCGTGATCGACGCAATCGGCGGAGAAATCTTGAGCGAGGCTCTCAGCACGCTCGCGACCGGAGGAAGCCTGACAACATTGGGCTACTCCGCAGGCCGCAAGGCAACCATCGACGTCACGGATCTAATCTGGAAGCGTGCGAGTATGAAGAGCTTCTCCCTGTTCGCACAGCCTGCAGAAGAATGGGGCGCCGCATGGAGCGTCATTTTTTCACTACTTCACTCCGGCGCGGTCAAGCCTATCGTGGCAAAGACCTTCCCGCTCGCTGAGGCGGCAGATGCTCTGCGCTACCTCGTCGAGGGCCGCCCGTTCGGCAGGGTCGTCCTCACAATCTGACAGCCTTTGATAAGCCAAGGAAATACATGAACAAGAAGCCGATGAAGGAGTACAAGATCGCTGTTCTGGACGATTACCAAAATGTGGCGCTTGAGAGCGCCGATTGGTCGGTGCTCCGCGATCGAGCGGACATTGCCGTGTTTCAGGACCACCTCGCCGATCCGGACGCCGTGATTGAGCGGTTGCTGCCTTTTGATGTGGTTTGTGTTATGCGCGAGCGGACCCCGCTGCCCCGCAACGTCATCGAGCGCCTTCCCAATCTCAAGCTCATTGCCTCGACGGGAACTGGAAACGCCTCGATCGACTTTGCCGCCGCGGGCGATCATGGGATCGCAGTGGTTCACACGGGGTATAGGTCAGACCCGACGATCGAATTTACCTGGGCGCTGATCTTGGCCTCCGCGCGACACATCGTGACGGAGAGCAACTCCGTCCGATCCGGCGGCTGGCAGCAAACAGTGGGCACGGATCTCCGTGGAAAGACCCTGGGCGTTCTGGGACTTGGGCGAGTTGGATCAGAGGTCGCGCGGGTCGGGAGCGCTTTTGGAATGAATCTGATTGCCTGGAGCCAGAACATGACGCCCGAGGCCGCCAAAGCTGCGGGCGCAATCCTGGTTTCCAAGGACCAGCTGTTTGAGCGGGCCGACATCCTGACGATCCATTTGGTGTTGAGCAGCCGTACGCGCGGCCTGGTAGGCGCCGCCGAGCTGGAGAGAATGAAGCCAACGGCCCGATTGATCAATGCGTCGCGCGGGCCGATCGTCGACGAGCAAGCTTTGATCAGCGCGTTGAAGAACAATCAAATCGCCGGCGCGGCGATCGACGTATTCGACATTGAGCCGCTGCCTCCGTCTCACCCCTTCCGGACGCTGGACAACGTACTGGCGACGCCGCATATCGGCTACGTATCGCATGGTCATTACAAGACGTTCTACGAGGATACCGTCTCGAATATTCGGAAGTGGCTCGACACCCACTAAGCACCCGTAGCATAAACGTACGGAGCATTGGGATGTCATTCAGGATGAGGCCACCGATCGCCTATTTGTTCTTATCGGGCACAGCTGCAACTTTGAGCAATTCCTGACGGGCGGCATCGTTTCCCGGGTCTATTTTCAAAACACGCTCCAGTATTTCCGAAGCGTTCTTGCGATCGTTCAATAGGATGTAAACACGGGCGAGGTCCAAATAGGCCGGTGTGTAATAGGGTTCCAACTGGATTGACTCTTTATCTAGTTCGATTGCCGCGGTTATCTCCCCTTTTTGCAGCAGCCCGCGCGCGAGCTTGGTTCGCACTTGGGGTGATTTCGAACCGAGGTCGATTGCTCTTTGCAGGGCTTGCGCGGCGCGCTGCTTCTCCTTCGGGTGAGCCAAATCGAGGATCAGTCCATAGGCAGACTGGACCTCCACATCGTCAGGCAATTGCGCGGCCGCCTGTTCCAGAATGGCGAGGGCTCTCTCGCGGAGTTCGGGGTAGTTCACTACCACCTGCGCATACGCCAACGCGAGATTTCGCAAATCCAATTGTGTTCCGCTCGAACCGGAAGGTCTGGTATCGAGGATCAACTCGTTTGGACGCGTTGGGGGATCCTCTCGCCGAAGGGCGGAAATTCCGGACGCTGTGCGGAGAATGCGATGGTCGGTCAAGGAGGAGTGACTGATGTTTGCGACCGCTTGCTTGGGCATGTGGCACGCCGTGCAGTTGTCGGCGGGCGAGGTGGCATTCCTTTGGGCCAGCGGCGCTCGGCAACTCCCAGGCGAATGACACGTTAAACACCGATTGCGGAAGAAAGCAGCCGCTTGCTCGCCTGCCGGTTGCACATGTGGATCATGGCACGTAATACAACCCATTCGGCCATTGCTTGCAGTCCAACAACGGCTCATCTTTAATTGCTCAAACTGGTCGAGCGCGACGAATCGATTTCCTTTGATCTCGGGCGAAACCGAAAATATCGCCACCACATCGCCCAAAGCGTTTCCCGGCCGGAAGTCCAAATAATTCTTCCCGGGCTGCAGGACGCGGGCATCGCCCGCAAAATGGCACTGCGCGCAAACGCCATCGCGGATTTCGGGCCGCAACTTTTCAGGATTGACAATGGACAAATCCATGGACTCGTCAAACGAATTTCCCAACAGCGTGCGCTGCTGGACATGAACCGCGCCGGGCCCATGACAACGCTCACAGCCAACCGTCAAAAAACGGAAAGGAGGCTGTTGAAAGCGGTTGTGGGCGCCTTGAACCGGCAGGGGCATTCCCGTGTGGCAGTCCACGCATAAGTCGCCTGCCGGGCGTGTGAACCCGCGAAACAATCCATCTTTGACTCCCGGCGAAAGGTCCCATCCGCGGACTTTCGCGTAGTAAGAAACCGGCGAGACAAAGAGCGCGCCGTCCTCGGCCAGCAGATAACTCTTGCCGAAGTCTCCAGCGCCTACGGCGTAAGCGATTTCACGGGTGTCGGAATAAACGAGATTGCCTTTGGCGTCGCGTTCGGATTCTTCGTGGAACATTTTTCCGTCGCGCGCAAAAACGGAATACGTCCGATTCAGTTCCTTGCTGCGGATAGCGACGGGCTGCGCCAAATCGCGCAGATCGCTGGGAGACGGGACGGACACGGATCTGCCCATCCCCGTTTGTTTGAAGCTTGCGTATTCCGAGGGATGGCACGACCGGCAAGCCTCATCGCCAACATATTCCACTCCGGGCAGTGCATTCAGGTAATGGTCCGGTTGTTTTTCTTGTGCGCTAACTGCTTGGCTGGCTTGCTGCGCGTGCGCGGTGCGGAATCCAACACAATCCAAACTGATGAGCGCGAGCGCAACTACGCACATTCCATGGAAGGTCGTGCCGCGCCAACGAGAAGGGACAATCCAATGATGCCGACTGAGACATTTCATGGAGTGGGAGCGCGTTTCTGCGGGGGAGTCCCCGTTCCCTCTTGGACGGAATAGATTTGGTCGACAGCGGAAAAGCTGAACTGTTCGACGAGGCCGCTGGGCCAGGAGACTTCCGCGGAATCGATCTTGGTGTTACTTCCCAAACCAAAATGGAGCCGAAGGTCGTTCTGCGAGAGGTAGCTGCCACCGCCCCGAACTTCGTTGAATTGCACGAGTTTTCCGGCACGAATCGTAAGGCGTGCGCCGATAGCGGCGCGATTGCTCTTCGTGCCCTGCAACTTGAATCCGACCCAATGGTTTCCATTGGTCAAGTGGTTGCGCAAGAGCGTGGGAGGCTCGCCGACGTTCAGAATAAGGGCGCCGATCGTGCCGTCATTCCAAATGTCGCCGAAGGCCACGCCGCGGCGCGAAGCGAGTGGGAGATCCGCGAGCCCCGCGGCCGCGGAAGCATCTTCAAATGTCCCGTCGTGCTTGTTCATATGCAAAAAGAGCGGCTGGCGATAACGCGAGCCCTCTTTGATGGTGTCCACCTGCGGATAGACATGGCCGTTTGCGATGAAAATATCCGGCCAGCCATCGTTGTCGAAATCCACAAAGCCGGTCCCCCAAGCCACGTACGGGAGGCTGGCCTGCGCCACTTGCGCCGTCCGGCTGGCGTCGTCGAAGCCCTCGCGGCCGAGATTGTGGTAGAGCGTTTTGGGCTGGTCCGCGAACGTCGTATCGATGATGTCGAATCGCCCGCTATGGGAATAATCGCCGAAATCCACTCCCATATTGCCTTGCTCGAGGCCTGCTCCGCTCAAAGCGACTCCAGCTAGCATGGCCACGTCGGTAAATGTGCCGTTGTGGTTGTTGTGATAGAGATAGTTCGCCCCGGCGTCATTGGCGACAAATAGATCCGGCCAGCCATCGTTGTCGTAATCGCCCCACACCACGCCAAGCCCGAAGCGGCCCTCGGAATCGTGAACTCCCGCGCGCACGGAAACTTCCTCAAACGTGCCGTCGCCCCTGTTGTGATACAGGAGGTCGCTCTCGCCCTGAAGTCCCCAGGGGCCGCATTGAACCAGCACGCCTTTGTAGCGGCAGAATTTGTCGCGGCCAAACTCCGGCAAGTTGTTGATATCGACGTGCACGTAGCGCGCGACGAACAGGTCCACATGGCCGTCGCGGTCGTAGTCGGCCCACGCCGCGCCGGCGCTGAAGCCGCCGCCTCGCACACCAGCTTTTTCGGTCACATCCTCAAACTTGCAACCTCCGAGATTGTGATACAGAACGTTGCCGCCATATCCGGTGACGTAGAGGTCCAGCAGGCCATCATTGTCGAAATCGGCCACGGCCACGCCCATTCCCCATCCCCGTTTGGTGAGGCCAGCCGCGGCAGTAATGTCCTTGAAGGTCCCGTCCGCCTCCTGATGATAGAGCGTAACAAGCGGGTCGCCGCCCTCGCGGTATCGGTCAACGGTGGACCCGTTGACCGTGACGATATCCAGCTTGCCGTCATTGTCGCAATCAAATAGCCCCACGCCGCCGCTCATGGATTCAATCACGTAGCGCTTGTCGGGAGAAGACTGGTGCGGGACAGTGAGCCCACTCTTCCGGGTGACGTCTTCAAATGTCGGACCGCTATAGGTGGCGGACTTGGTTTGCGAGTGGACCAGGAAAGCGCAAGTAAGGATTCCACTTCCGGCAAAGAACAGTCCTAATAGTTTCCGGGGCATTCCACTGGAATCCTATCACGCCAAACTCATGCTATTACCAATTTGCGAGGCGTCAGTTCACCGTCAGCGTGACGGGGACGCTGGCGTCGGCGTTGGCATTTGTTCCGTCGCTCACGTTGCTTTCAGTGAACGCATAAACGGTGACCGTGTAGGAACCGGGAGTGGTGCCATTAGGTGGGGGAGGAGGAGGGGACATGCTGCTCCCGCCGCCGCAACTGGCTATCGTCATCCCCGCGAGAATCAAGAGAGTTGCCGTGGCGAAGACTAGACTCGACACGCGCCTTCGCAGGCGCAGTGCCAACGCCGCGACGACAAACAGGAGAAGTGCAGCAATGATGACGACAGGGAACCGCAATAGCCTCCACGGATCGAACAGGGACGGGGGCACAAGCGAGTTTGCCGTCGTGGTAACCGTGACCGTCACGGTCTCCGCTGCACCTGATGGGCTGGAATTGACCACAAACGGGCTGATAGGATCATTTGTGGCGACCGCGCAACTTGCTTTCGGGGCGGTTGTGGCGCAAGAAAAATAGACGAAGCCCGTGCCGGAGGTGAGTCCAGGAGTAAGCATAGTGGAATTGCCGGTTGTCGCTCCAGCTTTGACAGTGATGGAGGCCGGATTCCCAAGAGTAGGTTTCATCACAGCAGCGGACGCTTGATACTGGCGAACATAGTCCACCAAATAAGGCTGCGTCGGACTAGCAATCCCGGTAGGGCTGCCCCCCAAAGTACCTCCAACGGCCAGATTCAAAAGAATAAAGATGCTGGCATTAAATGGCCACAAGTCGCTGGAGCCGAGGTCGCTGGCCGTGGCGATATAGAAGGGATGAGTGGGATCGTCCACGTAATGTTGGACCATGTTCGCGGACCAAATCACGCCGTATTTATGCAAGCCTGTATTGTTCGCCATTCCAGCCGGAAAGGTAAAGGTATGTTTATTCGTTTGAACCCCAACGCCATCGGTATTCTTGGTATGAATCGTTGATGTGTTTCCGCCAGGACCGGGTCCGTTTAATACTTGTGGGGACCAGACCTCCATGAAGTCATCTTCGCCGCAAGTCGGCCAATTTACGGTGGTGATGTTGGTTCCCAGCGACCAAAAAGCGGGCCACAGCCCCTGGCTTGTTGTATCGGGGAGCTGAATGTTGGCTTCGATTCGCCCGTACGTGAAGTTCTCGATACCTTGCGTTTTCATTCTCGTTGAAAGCCACGTGCCCCCATTGTTGATGGCTTGAATCACCAGGTGACCGCTGCCGTCAATGTAAGCATTGTTGGATGTACTCAGGCTATTGGGACATATGGTCGGGTTCCCCGTATAACCAGGAGGCCCACAGTAGGTTTCCACTTCGTTGTTTCCCCAACCGGCGGGGTTGCCAACACCAAGGTCAAAACTCCACACGGTGGTATCTATAGCAGTTAACGCTGCGCCATTGAACTCCTGGCAGAACTGCGGTGTCCAGGTGACACTGCCGGTCGTTGAATTGCCAACGCCCTGATTCGTGCATTGCGTACTTGCTTGCGCGTTAGCGCGGCTGCCGCCGGCCAAGAACAAAAACAGAATTGCGAGTAGGAAGCTGCTCCGGAAAAAGAAACGATAATTCATAAAAGTGTTCATCGTCTTTCTCTGCCCCTGTAAATGATGCGGAACGCCCCTGGGCCTCGTCCCCGCCCTTCGGTATCCTCTGTAGAATACCGGTTTTGCCTATGCGTATCACAATGCTTCCGGCAGAGTCAAGATGACTGCTGCTCTTGCTGCCATCTCACCGCCGCTTTGCCGTCCGTGTCCGATGGGAGAGATCAGTGAGCCTTTGGGACGCCGTAGTTTTCCACACGCGTCCTCCAACCCAACGTCACAGGCTTTTTCAAAAAATCGGTATTCTATTAAGAATTTTCATGTTATGAATCTGTTTCCATCTCAGGGGAAAGCCGGCCTGGCCGGCCAATTCGGTCGAACTGAAAAAAAGGGGAATAGAAATGTACGGGACCCATTTCGCTTGCACCCGGTTGCGAATCGCTGCTAGTTCCTGTTGCGCCGCATTGCTGGTAGTTTTCGCCGCGGGTTGCGGCGGCACGTCTTCCGCCCCGCCTCCCCCGCCACCTCCACCGCCCGCTGCAGCGGCGACACCGGCCTTTTTCCCGGTGCCGGGCGCGTACAGCCAGACGCAAGCGGGGCAGATGATTACACTAACGGATGCGACCGCGGCCGCAGCGATCTATTACACGACGGACGGGTCCACGCCAACGACTGCGTCGACGGTATACGCGAATCCCTTCACAATCAGCGCGACGGCCACGATCAAGGCCATCGCCACGGCATCAGGATTTTCGACCAGCGCCGTGGCAAGCGGCTCGTATACCCTAACCCCGCCGGGAACTGGACCGACCGTCGCCGTGGTGGTGACCACCGACGACCAGACGCGGAAGTTGACCTCGCAGCCGAGCGTCAGCTTCTCGGCGGCGACCAGCGGCAATTCCAATCCTATATATATGGATGAATCCGAGGTCTATCAGCCGATCGAGGGATTCGGCGCCTCGACCACGGACACGGCCATGTTTGATTTGTACGAGATAGCCAAGGTCAAGCAGCCAACGCAATTTACCCAGGCGGTGAGCGATCTCTTCACCCGGCAAGGGAACGGCATTGGGCTCAGCTTCCTGCGCAATCCGATGGGCGCCTCCGACCTGGCACGGAGTGTCTATTCGTTTGACGATAACAACGGTGTGGCCGATCCCACCCTGGCCAATTTTTCGATCGCCCACGATCAGGCGGACATTATTCCCTTCCTACTGCTAGCCAAGGCGGCCAACCCGCAAATCAAGATCATGGCGAATCCCTGGAGCCCGCCGGGCTGGATGAAAACCTCCGGCTCCATGATTGGTGGATCGTTGCTGGCAACGCCCACGACCGTTTACGATTCTTTCGCCAACTACTTCGTAAAATACATCCAAGCGTATAAGAGCGCCGGAATTACCATTGACTACGTTTCGCTACAGAACGAACCGCTTTTTGTTCCTAACAGCTATCCGGGCATGTGCATGCCGGCAACTTCGGCCTCGACCGATTGCGCGTCATCAACGGATCAGCAGACGGCGTTGTTTTCGCACGTGCTGCCGGCGCTTACCGCCGCGGGCCTCACGACCAAGGTGCTGGTCTACGATCACAATTGGGACCGCGGCGACTATCCGCAGAATGTTCTGGTAGCCAACCAGGCGAATTTGAGCCAGATCGCAGGCGTCGCGTGGCACGGTTATGGAGGCACGCCCGGCGTGATGACTCCCATCCATAACATGTTTCCGACGATAGGCCAGTATGAGACGGAGCACTCCGGCTTTGTGACCAATTCTGACCAGGCGAGCATCGACTTCCCGGAAATCATCCAGAACATGCGGAATTGGGCCCGCGCTTTCGTGAAGTGGAGTCTTTCGGTGGACGAGAATCAAGGTCCGCACACCGGCGGCTGCGGCACGTGCTCGCCCATCGCGCTGGTGAACAGCACCACGGGCAATATCACCTACAGCATCGAGTATTACACCTTGGGCCATTTCAGCAAGTATGTCCTGTCGGGCGCCAATCGGGTTTATTCCAGCAATGCGCAGGGAATCGTGACCGCGGCGTTCGTCAATCCCGACAGTTCTCGAGTATTGGTGGCCTACAATACTTCCGCGGCGACGCAGACATTTGAGGTCCTATGGGGAACGCAGTCGTTCACTTATACCCTTCCCTCGCTGGCCGCGGCGACGTTTACCTGGAACGGGACGCTGGTCGCCGGGACGCCCGCCTACACAGTCAGCGCAACATCGCAGATTCAGGCCTCGAGCTTCAATAGCACCGCTGGCAACAATACTCCGGGGAACTATCAGACTTGGGGTCTTGAAACTGAACTCACTTCAGATACGAATGGCGGTTATGACGTCGGCTTCGCAAGTGATGGGAACTACGCGGTTTACAAGAACGTGGATTTCACCGGGGTCACCGGCGTAACCGCCCGGCTCGCTTGCCTGCAGAACCCTGGAAACTGCGGCGGAACGCTCGAATTTCATTTGGACACCGCTGCCGGCGCGCGTATCGCTACCGTAACTATTCCCTCGACGGGAGGATTTCAAACCTGGCAGACGACTGCGCCAGTGACCGTGTCCGGGGCGAGCGGCGTCCATGACTTGTACGTTGTGTTCAAGGCTCCGGCAAGCGGCACAACGGCCCTGGGCAACGTGAACTGGTTCAAGTTCAATTGAAGACTTCGCCCCGGCATTCACCAGTACAACAGGCCTCCCGACTCTTGCAACTTGATGTATTAGCTCAGTCGGGATAGGGATCACCTCGCCGCACAACGCGAATGTAGTGATCGGTGAAGGTATGATGCATTCCCGGATCCCCAAACTTCGGCATGTGGCAGGAAGCACAATCTTTTGTGCTGACTTTGCAAGCGGGACCCGGATGGTCGACGGTTGGCTTCGTGGAAGCCGCCGCGACATGGCAGCTCAAGCAATTCTTGTCATAGGAAGCCGTATCGCGGACGAGTTCCTGGTGCGGGTCGTGGCAGGCCCAGCAAGCAAGGCGAGCATCCCCTTTCGTTCCCCAGCAACGACTCTTTTCCAGGCGGTAAGGTTGTGCGCGCAGATTGGCGAGCCCCACGAGACCGTCAATCTTAACGTCCCACCAAGTGCCGTGGCATGAACCGCAGAAATCCACGGCATCGGGGGGGCTAAGCTTTCCCGGATCGAAGATCAGATCCTTCTCCTGTTCGCTCTCCAACACCTGCCCTTGCAGGCGAGCCACTTTCTGGGCAGTCGCATGCTTCAGGCCAGGCCCGTGACAAGCTTCGCAGGTAATCCCCGTTATCATTTGTCCCCGCTCAAACTTGTCGTTGATCGTCGAGGAGGTGTTATGGCAGCCGAAGCAGCGAACGAGTTCGGCGCCTTCTACTGGCCGCCCCATGCCCTGCTCCAGATTGCGCGGCTCGACAAGTTTGCGGCCAGGGGTAAACTCGAGAGCTTCCAGACTACCGAAGTACGAAACGCGGCTTTCGTAGAGGTTTCCGTCCCGCTCGAAGAGATACGACTGACCGATACTGCCGTCGCCAAACGACCACATCAACGGTGCAGAAAGGGTGCGTGCACCGTCCGTGACCGTGTAAACGGTCTTGCCGTCCGACCTCGCAATCTGGTAACTGATTCGGCCCGCATGGAAATTCAACCGGCCGAGCTTAGCCAAAATATCTGAGTCGGCCACAGGAGCGGCGGTGCGGGCCATGGACGTGACTTTCTGCTCCGCCGCTTTCCCCGGATGACACTTGGCACACTCCGCTGGTCCAACGTACTCATTTGCGGACGGGGTGCTGTGCCTCGGCCACCAGCCGGGGTAAATCAGCCGCTCGTCCGTGGCCATCTGCGCCCATAGCAGGCCGGGGGAACGCGTGCAGATGGAGGAGATTAAATAGAGAACGCAGAACGCCGCGCCATACAGGAGAAGGCGCTTGCTACTCGGCCTTCGGCCCATCATGGACGGCATCTCTTGCCTGGCTGAATAAAATGGTTCACCGCTGTCGGATTCCGGGGTCTCATTCGTTCATTGGTTATTTCGCAGTAGCTACGATTCGGCTGTATTCGATCGGAACGCTTCTCAAGGAATCCTCTCCCTCACTCACTTCCAATGGAAGTTCGAGCGCTCGGCGGGTCGAATGGCGCACCACGAATTCCGGCTCAATCGCGATTTCCGGCACCCAGTCTTCGTGCTCTTCGATCCGGTTCAACAAAGTGCGCGCCGCGATTTCCCCCATCTTCTGTAACGGTTGGCGCACGGTTGTGAGACTGGGATTGTTATGTACGGCAATTCGTATGTCGTCGAATCCCACCACGGAAACATCTTCGGGAACTCGCAACCCGGCCTCTTGGAACACGCGAATGGAACCGATCGCCGAGATATCGTTGTACGCAAACAGCGCCGTGAACGGCCGCTTACGGGCAAGCAGCTCTTTCGCGAAAGGATAACCCAACTGAGGGGTGGCGTCGTCGCCTTCGAGTTGAACGACAAGTTCCGCCCGCATGGCGATGCCGAGTTCGTCGGCAACTTCGCAAATGGCCTTCCAGCGGTCCTCCGAATCTGGACTGGCGTCGGATCCCTTCATGAAGGCAATTTCTTTGTGACCGAGCTGGGTCAGATGGTTCAGCGCCAACCATGCTCCTTTGCGTTCATCCAAGACGATGTTTGTAACGCCTTCCAGGCGGCGGTGCCCGGGGATGGCCACCGTCGGAAGCGGCAGGGGATGATCGATAAACGTGTCCACCGTAATGAAACCTTCGACACCGCGGTCCAGAAGAATGTGCGAATACGTTTCAAGAAGCTTTGGGTCGTGGCGGTGGGCGACGGTGAGAAAAAAGAAATCCTTCTGCCGGAGGTATCGTTCAATTCCGCTGATGATCGGTGAGCCGTAAAAATCACCGATCTCCTGGGTGACCACGCCGATCATGTAGGTGCGCTTTACACCCAGGTTGCGGGCATAGAAGCTCGGCCGGTAATTCAGCTCGCGAGCGGCCGAGAGGATTCGCTCCTGTGTGTGCTGGGGAACAGATCGGGATGCGGCGGATTTGTTCAGCACGGCGGAACAGGTCCCCTTGGTGAGCCCCACGCGCTCGGCTATCGTTCTCAAGGTCACCGGAGACTGTTTCTTGGTCTTTGCCTTCTTCTTCTGAACTTCCATCGGCTTTCGCTCCTAACGCACTTTGACGTATTGGCGTTTAGAACGGCACCATGCCGGTCTGACACATTGCGGGCATTCTACCCCATTTGAACCCTGCCGCACAGGGAACAAGCATCCCCACCGGATTGCCCCAGAATACCGGTATCCTAACAGGCCCGAAAATTAGAATAACGGTATTTTTCGCTTGACAAGGCTAGTTCGTTGCCGTTAAATGCCTCGCATACGGGGTAGTGTAAAAATACTATTCGGATCAATCGAAGATTTAAATGTCTGTTTCTCCGGAGGCAGTATGACCAGGACGAGGTTGGTGGGGCTTCTGTTTTGCTGCTTGATGCTGACTTTTGCGCCGGCAGGACTCGCGCAGAATGCTCAGAACAATGGGACCATTCAAGGCACGGTCGTCGATTCGGCAGGTGCGGCAGTGGCTGCGGCGGAAGTCACCGTCGTCAACGATGACATTGGCACCACGCGTACGGTGATGACCAGCTCGACGGGCTTTTACGCCTTTAATGAGCTTTCACCTGGGAAGTACCACGTGACGGTCAAGAAAGAAGGTTTCAAGCTCGAGGTCCAGAGCGGCGTTGAGCTGCACCTTGGTTCCACTATTGTCGTTGACACGAAGCTCCAAGTCGGGGCAGTCAACGAAACCGTGACTGTGGAAGCCAGCGACGTTCAAGTAGACACCACGAGTGGATCGCTGGGTGTCCTGACGGAAGGCGAGACGGTTCGCGATCTGCCTTTGAACGGCCTCAACTTCATCGGGCTTACGCTGCTGGTTCCGGGCGCTTCGACCCAGGACGGGTTCAACACCAGCGCCAAAGGTCTCCAAGGCGGCACGGACATTTCCTTCAGCGGCGGGCAGCGCACCGGCAATCTCTTTACGGTGGACGGCTCTCCGATTAACGATACGGGTTCGCAGCGCACGATTTTCGTCTACCCCTCACTGGACTCGATCGACGAATTCAAGATCGCGACCAACTCCTACGGTCCCGAATACGGGCAATCGGGCGGCGCGCAGGTCAATATCATCACCAAGCACGGCACCAATGACTGGCACGGCTCGCTCTTTTATTTCGGCAGAAACGACGCCCTGAATGCCAACAATTTTTTCAACAAGAACACCACGCCCGCGTTGAGCATTCCAGAATTGCGCCGGAACGACTTCGGCGGCTCGGTTGGCGGACCCATCATCAAGGACAAACTTTTCGTCTTCACGTCTGAAGAGTGGAACCGGCAGATTTCAGGAAGCCTCCATACCGGACAGGTCCCCAGCGCCGCGGAAGCCGCTGGAGACTTCACCGGCGCTACCACGGGCGGCCACTTGACGAATTGTTTCTTTAATGCCAGCTCCGGGCTTCCCGTTCATGATTTCCCTGTTACGGATCCTGCAAATGGCACCAAATTAACGAACATTGGCAGCACTGTCGAGGGCTTCAGCCCCGCAGGGCAACTGATTGCACAGCTCTTTCCCACTGCCAACGTCACCCCAACGGCCGGCAATCCCTGTCCCAATCCGGACTGGAAACAGAATCTGAGCACGCCGCTCCATTACTATCAAACGAACGTGCGTGCGGACTATGTGCTAAACAAATCGACCACCGCCTTTGTGAAATATACTAGGGACTGGTGGAATCAGGGCACACCCAGCCTTGCGGGCCAGGAGTGGGGAGAAGACGGATTCCCGGCAGTGGATTCCAACTGGACGCAGCCTTCCAACCTCGTGACTTTAAGGCTTAGCAAAACGATTGGCACAAGCGCCGTCAACGATTTCCAGTTCAGCTATGCCGGAAATCGCATCAACATCGTTAGCGGGGGAACCAATGCGGGCCTCGCGTCGCAGATTTACGGAGCTTTGACGCCAGTCTATCCGTTCTCGCAGAAAACCTCCGGAAGTAAACTGTCGCCCCCGCTTTTCTGGGGGCCCGGCGGTTACTCCACGCTCTGGAATATCGCGCCGTGGAACAACCGCGAGGACAGGTACACCTGGACGGACGACTACAGCAAAGTAATAGGAAAGCATCAATTGCGTGTTGGTGCGTTACTCGCGCATAACCTCAAGGACCAGGCAAACAACGGTGACTTCAATGAGTCGCCGGCATTTTGGGGCGCCTCAGGGACCTGCCAGCCCTCTAATGGCGCCGCCTGTAACACCGCCAATCCCCCCGGCCAGTGGGGAGCTACCACAGGAAATGCCGTTGCTAACATTCTCCTGAAGGGCACAGTATGGGGTTTCGGCGAGCCGAGCACCCTGCACCCGGCGGCATCCCGCTATCAGGATTATGAGTTTTATGTCTCGGATAGCTTCAAAGCCACTCGCCGCTTGACGCTTAATTATGGGATTCGCTGGTCGTTGCTGATGCAACCGTACGTGTCAAACAATCAACTCGACTTCTTCGAGCCCAGCCTATTTAACCCCGCCTTGCCAGGTGGGTTTTCCTGTAACGGTATGTTACTCGCCCCCTCCAGCAAAAACGCCTGCGCGGCCACCGGCGCGACCGCGGGCTTTGCCACCGCCTCGAACCGCTCCATCGTGGGCAATTCCTACCATAACATTGCCCCGCGTCTCGGGGTGGCCTACGATTTGTTCGGGGATGGAAAGACCTCACTCCGCGCTGGAGTCGGGCAGTTTTATATTCGATACCAGCTTGACCCTTCGATCATCTCGGGGACGCAGAACGCCCCGTTCGTACAAAACACCGGTGGTACGCGAGTGCTGGATGGGACCTTCCCGGTGGCCACTGGATTTGGGAATCCAGGGTTGGCACGAAGCCTTACGACGGACATTCCCAATACCTGGCAGTGGAACTTGACCGTCGAGAGGGAGTTCTTACGGAACAACACCTTTCAGTTGAGTTATGTGGGAACCCGAGGCCTTCACCTGCAAAGCTACATTGACCTTCCGCAGGTCCGCATAGACTGCACTGGGCCAGGCGTAACCGCCGCGCCCCCAACGACTGGCACCTGCCGGCAGGAATTTGCGATAAGCAGGCTGAATGGTGGTGGAACCGGTAGCTCTACCTTCCGTCCCTACGCGAATTACTTCCCCGGCCTGAATAATACCGCCAACTCGATAACCCAAGACAACTTTGACGGCACCTCGACTTACCACTCCCTTCAGGCGTTGTGGAGGGGGAAGATCGACAAGCGAGGATCATTCTACCAAGCCACGTATACGTTCTCGAAGCTCCTGTCCCTTCAGGGCGTGGATGGGCTGACGGGTCAAGGCCCCACTGACATCCTCACCGACAATGCCAACCCACGTCGAGATTACGGGCCTTCCGACTTCGATCGCAGGCATATCTTCACGGGCTCCGCAGTTTACAATCTCCCTGGCATGGCGAACGGAAATGCTCTTGAGCGCAACGCGCTTAACGGCTGGTCCATTAATCCCATCATTACATTTGAGTCAGGCACTCCAATCATACCGCAAATAGGTCCCAATCTTTCAGGCAATGGGACCGGGTTCGACCGGCCGAACCGGGTACCAGGCCAACCTTGCACCATACACGTTCCAGGCACGAAGCAGCAGATCTTGAATCCGAACGCCTTTACGATTAACGGATTCGTGCTGGGGACATACGGGAACTCCGCAAGCGGGAATTGCTACGGACCAGGTGTGGACAACTGGGACCTCGGTATCCACAAAGACTTCAAGCTCACGGAGCGGGTCGGCATGCAGTTCCGCCTTGAGCTCTTTAACGCGTTCAACAGGAGCGAGTTCCAGGGTATAAATAACGGCATCAACCCAACGCAGCTTTGTTTTGCCGACAAGAACGGCGTTGCCGTCCCGGTCACAGGCGTAGCGGGCAATCCCTGCTTCCTGATCGGAAACCCGCTTGGTCAAAACATACCAACCAATGCGTACCAAGTGGTTCCGTCAGTTACTGCCGGCGGAGTGACAGGCAATACGCTGGTCTCTCCAACCTTTGGCCAGGCAACCTTCACGCGGGGCGCCCGTGAGATTCAGTACGCGCTCCGCTTCACCTTCTGAGGCTTGACGAAAAAGTCGTGCCAAGCGTTTAATGGAAGCGAGGCCCTTTTGGGCCTCGCTTCTTACTTTTTGGGATGGGAATCTCCCGTGCTCTTCACCGGTCTACGGCTTCCCTTGAGCCGCCTTGCAGTTTTTTTACTAACTAGCGCTCTAGTGTCCTTCACTGCTCGGGGCGCGGCCCAGCAGCAGGCGCCCGACCCGCTCGAGCGGCACTACACCGCCGCCCAAACCTTTCAATTGGCAGGAGACTTGGAGCATGCGGAAACCGAATACCACGAGGTCCTGGCTCTTGCGTTACAACGCTTGGGGAACCTCGCGGCGGCGGAGGTGAGCGATTCCGAGGAGGCCGCTCACCTGCTCGAGGAGGCCCTGGAAGTTCAGCCAGAAAACGCGGAAGCGCGTGTGGACCTCGCCACGGTCTACTTCCGGCAGGGGCATCTGGATAAGGCGATCACCCAGGCTTCTCAGGCGGTCAAAGACGACCCGCGAAACGCCCGGGCATTGCACCTGCGAGGGAACATTGAATTCGCGCTGGGCAAGTTTGAAGTGGCGGAGGAAGACCTGCATTCCGCCATGGGCCTTCACGGCGACTTCGATACCGCCTACTCGTTGGGGCTCGCCCATCTCAGCCTTCACAAGTTAGCGGAAACAAAGCTGTTGTTTGACGAGATCCTGAACGACATGGGCTCGACACCGCAGCTCCACGTGCTGCTGGGCCGGGCCTACCGCGAGACCGGATACTTGGATGAAGCCATCCGCGAATTCAAGAAGGCCATCGAGATGGACCAGCGGTATCCAAGGGTTCACTACTATCTCGCGTTGGCGTATCTTGCCCAGGGAGAAAAGGAGCGCATTCCGACCGCGCGCACCCTTTTCGAGCAGGAACTGGCGATTGAGCCGAATGAGTTTTTCAGCACGTATTTCCTCGGTGTGATTCATCTCGAGGACCGCAATTTCCCCGCGGCGGAAGACTACCTGAAAAGAGCCCTGCGCCTGCAGCCGGATAACCCCGACCCGTTGCTTTATCTCGGCCAGGTTTACTTCGAAACGAGCCGCTCGCAACTGGCCGTCGAATCTTTGAAGAGATCCATCGATCTAACCACCGACCCCGCCCGCAACAACTATCAGGTATCCAAAGCCCATTCCATGATGGGCCAGATCCTCATCAAGACTGGCAAGCAGGACGAAGGAGAAGCGGAGCTGAAGCGTTCCCAGGAGCTGCGCGCGCAGGCATTCCAGAGCGACAAGGAGGGGCAAGGGGCCCACGAAACCGGACAGCACGACGTTCTGCCGGAGCTTCACAGCAGCAGCCATGAAAAACCCTCTTTTCTCGAAAGCCGCCCTCCCATCGGCCCTGCCGAGCAAAAGCAGAATGCGGCGCTTCGCGCGGCGCTAACCACCATCCTGGGGAACGCCTACAATAACCTTGGGGTGATTCGCGCCAGAAACGAACAGTACGTTCAAGCAGCGGATTATTTTCAAAAAGCCTGGCATTGGATGCCCAGCCTGGAAGGCCTTGACCGCAACTGGGGTTTGGCCGCCTTCCACGCCCAGCGGTTCGAGGAAGCTGCCGGCCCCCTGGCGCGGCAGGTTGCCCGCCAGCCCGGCGACGGCAAGGCACGCGACGCCCTTGGCGTAAGCTATTTCCTGACCAATCAGTTCGCAAAAACGGTGGAGACCTTTCAGCCCCTTCTTAAGGATCTTCCGGATGACCCGGGCGTGCTTTACGCGCTGGGGGTATCCTTGGACCGCACCGGAAATTCCCAGATGGCCACGCGCGTTTTTCGGCACATGCTTGAGAAGAACCCCAACGACCCGGGGATTCATGTTTTGTTGGGGCGAGCCAGCGCCGGCCAGAACCAGTACACCCCCGCCCTCGAGGAGTTTTCTCGCGCCCTGGAACTGGATTCCAAAGCCGAAGGGGCGCACTTTGGCCGGGGTATGATTCTGCTTCACGAAGGGAAACTGGACGATGCGGCGCGGGAATTTCGCGCCGAGCTCGATTCGCACGCCGCAGACGCGGAGGCCAAGTATCACCTGGCCTACGTCTTGCTCGATCAGCAACAGAAGGATCAAGCCTTCGCCCTGCTGACGGAAGTGATCCGGGACAAGCCGGACTACGCCGACGCGCAGTATCAGATGGGCAAGATGCTGCTGGAGCGCGGAGACGTTAAGGGGGCTATTGAAAGGCTGGAAACCGCCGTGCGCCTCGATCCCACCAAGGACTACAGCCAATTTCAGTTGAGCGTGGCTTACCGCCGCGACGGACGGGCTGAGGACGCGCAACGCGTCCTGTTGGCGTATCAAGCTTTGAAAGCGAAAAAACGGGGAGCCGACCGGCAATGATTGCCGGCCGTGTGTTCTTTCGATCCGCTTGGCATCGTGAAGCACTCTGTGTGCTGGCGTTGTTCACCATGCCGGCGCTTTCCGCGCCATTGTCGCCCGCGGATCAGGATTCGCAGAAGCTGGTCCGCGCCGGCGCTTTGATCCAGACGGGGAAACTCGAGGAAGGCGAAGCCACGCTTTGGGAGGTGCTCTCCGCCCACCCCGAAAACGCGCCAGCCCTGAACTTGCTGGGAAGCGTGCGCTTGCGGCAGAAACGCTTTGCCGAATCCGAGACGCTGCTCCGCCGGGCAATCACGCTGGCCCCGGACTTCCTGCCTGCCTACCTCAATCTAGCGCGCGTTTTTCACGAGCAAGCGGAAACCGACAAGGAGATTGTCGCGCTGCTGGACGCCGCGCGGTTGGCGCCGAACGACGCGGAGGTTGATTCGAGGCTGGCCGCGGTGTATTTGAAGGAGAATGATTTTCACCGCGCACTCGATGCCCTGGAGCGGATTCCGCGCGCGCACCGCACGGACGCCGCAGTGCCCTTGCTGGCCGCCTGCTACCTGGGTTTAGGGCGTGTTGCGGAAGCTCGAGCCCTGGTTCCGGTCGTCGTGGAGCGCGCGGCGAAGAATCCGGAGATCCTGGTGGAGTTCGCCGAAGTGCTCCTTGATTTCGATATCACCAACGACGCCCTCGCCATGCTGCAAACCGCCGAGAAGCAGCAGAAACCCACTTCTGAATTGTTCTTTGCGCTGGGCCGGGCCCGCGAACGCAAGGGCGAACTTTTGCTGGCCGAAAAAGACTTTCAACGCGCCGTGAAGCTGGACCCCGCGTCGGTAAGCGCGCTGCAAGCGCTGGCGCGTTTGCTGGCGGGCCAGGGGCGTTGGCGAGAATCCATGGACGTTCTCAGCCGCGCTCGAACCGCCGCTCCAGACTCGCCCGACGTTTTGCGCAGGTTCGCGGCAGCCAGCCTGCGCGCGGGGCACACCGCGAACGCGGTAGAAGCCGCGCAACAGCTTTTAAAGCTCCGGCCCGGTGAGACCGAGGCTTTGTACTTGCTTGGAGCTGCGCAATTGCAGAATGGCGATCTGGAGGAAGCCCGGAACACGCTCGAGAATTATGCACGCTTGCGCTCCGATGAACCGCTCGCCTTCCTCGCGCTGGGCATGGCCCACCTCAGCCTCCACGACTTTTCCGCCGCACGCACGCAGTTCGAGCAATGTATCAAGCTGGACCCAAAACAAGTGGAGGCTTACTTGCAGCTGGGTCTTATTTCTCGCGATCAGGGCGACAACCGTGGCGCCATCTCTTTCTTGGAGAAAGCGATTGCCATTGACCCTCGGCACGCCCAGGCGCAGGCTTCATTGGGGGCGCTCTACTTATCGCAGCAGGACTACTCTAAGGCGCAGGAACACCTGGTCCGCGCTGCTGAAATGGCGCCCGGTATTCCTGATACTCACTACCAGTTGGGCCTGCTCTTCGCCCGTTTGAACCAGCGCGACCGCGCTCAGCGAGAGATGGAAACGTTCCACAAGTTGAAGGAAAAAGAACATCCAGGTCCGGTGCCGCCAGGAGAAAGGCCGGGCTCCTCCTCGCCGCCCCTTCCCCCCTCGTGATTCGAATTACCTTGCTGCCCTTTCGCGTGTCCACCGGCCTGGGCTTTCTCGGCGTGCTGGCCGCGTTCTTAGCCTTGTTTGGCCTGTCGGCGAGACTCCTTGGCCAGCAGGTCCCGGGCGCTCCGCCGCCGGCCCCACTGCCGCAACTCGTGGACATCACCGATTCCACCGGCATCAAATTCGAGCATCTGTCTTCTTCCGATAAGAAATATGTTGCCGAGTCCATGGCCGGCGGCGTGGCATTAATCGATTACGACCGCGACGGCCTGCCCGACATTTATTTTACGAACGCGCCGACGGTGGAAATGACGCTGGCGGGCAAGAAGGCTCGCGGCGCTTTGTACCACAACAATGGCGATGGAACGTTTACCGACGTCACCGACAAAGCTGGCGTCGGCTACCCCTGCTTCGCCATGGGAGCGGTGGTCGGCGACTATAACAACGACGGTTGGCCCGACCTGCTGGTTACCTGCCTGGGCGGAGTCGTGCTCTACCGCAACAATGGTGATGGCACCTTTACCGATGTCACCAAGCAGGCTGGGCTCAATGACACTCAATTTGCCACTGGCGCCGCCTTCGGGGATTACGATGGCGACGGTTGGGTGGATCTGTTCGTCTCCCATTACGTGGACTTCCATCTCGATGACCTTCCCAAATTTGGTTCGAGCAAAAATTGTCAGTATCACGGTCTGGCGGTGCAGTGCGGGCCCAGAGGATTGAAGGGCGCTGGCGACCTGCTCTTCCACAACAACGGGGACGGCACCTTCACGGAGGTATCCAAGGAAGCGGGCGTGGACGACCCGCACGGTTACTACGGCCTGACTGCTGTTTGGTCGGACTTCAACGGGGATGGCCGCCTGGACCTTTTTGTGGCCAACGATTCCACGCCGAACTTTTACTATCGCAATGAAGGCAAGGGCCATTTCAAGGAAGTGGGCTTCCTGGCCGGGACCGCCGTGAGCCAGGACGGCTCGGAACAGGCCGGCATGGGCGTGGCCCTCGGCGACTTTATGCACACCGGCCGCTTTTCTATCTTCGTCACGCACTTTTCCGAGGAGTACGCCGCGCTCTTTCGAAACGACGGGCAGATGAACTTTTCCGACGTTTCCTTCGCCGCTGGCGTGGCGGCTCCGACCATTCCCTATGTTGGCTGGGGCACGGCATTTTTCGATCTTGATAACGACGGCTGGCCGGACATTTTCATGGTAAACGGGCATGTCTACCCGCAGGTGGACACTCTCGATGTAGGGGCCAGATACCGGGAGCCAAAGCTGCTGTTCTTGAACCAGAGTAACGGCACGTTTCGCAACATCAGCGAACAGGTTGGCCCGGCGATTCAGATTCCCCAAGTCAGCCGCGGCGCCGCCTTCGGCGATCTTTTCAATGATGGCCATGTGGATATCGTGGTCGAAAATTTGGACGGCAAGCCTATGATTCTTCGCAACGTGAGCGGGAACCACAACCACTGGATTGGTTTCGAGCTGGCGGGAACGAAGAGCAATCGGCTGGCGCTGAACGCCCGCGTCAAGGCCATTGCCGGTGACTTAGTTCAAGTGGATGAGGTCCGCAGCGGTGGCAGTTATCTCTCACAGAACGATCTCCGAATCCACTTCGGACTTGGCGCTCACGAAAGGGTGGACCGGGTAGAGATATCCTGGCCCTCGGGGAAGACCGAGACACTAACGAATCTTGCCTCCGGCCGCATTTACGCGGTCAAAGAAGGAGAAGGAGTTGTGCCGCGGGAGCGGATACGCCCAGGCGCGGCGGCACGCCGCTGACGACCGTGACCAATACAACCACCCCGCTGGTTCATCTTCCGTTTCGTTCGCGCTTTCCCCGTGCGCTGGCTGCGTTCTTAGTCTTGTCTTGCTCCGCCGCAAGAGTGCTCGGGCAGCAGGCTCCGAGCCATCCGCCAGCAGTGCAACTGCCACAACTCGTGGACATCACTGATTCCACGGGCATCAAATTCGAGCATCTGTCTTCTTCCGATAAGAAATATATTGCCGAGTCCATGGCCGGCGGCGTGGCATTAATCGATTACGACCGCGACGGCCTGCCCGACATTTATTTTACGAACGCGCCGACGGTGGAAATGGCGCTGGCGGGAAAGAAGGCTCGCGGCGCTCTCTACCATAACAATGGCGATGGAACATTCACCGACGTCACCGACAAAGCTGGAGT
>Ga0210405_10001301_pt1 | contig 28900 bp, 19 predicted proteins | sample IncBWH11MmetaG_FD_155492 | JGI IMG/M metagenome (GOLD analysis project Ga0210405, IMG submission 155492) | Forest soil microbial communities from Barre Woods Harvard Forest LTER site, Petersham, Massachusetts, United States - Inc-BW-H-11-M | ecosystem: Environmental > Terrestrial > Soil >...
GCTGTCCCCTCCTATTTGGCCTTGCACCACGCGGGGTTTTCCGTGCCCCCGGTGTTGCCACCGGAGCGGTGGGCTCTTACCCCACCTTTTCACCCTTGCCAAACGTCGCGAGCATTTCGAAGACGTCTCACAGGTTTCCCTGTGCGATGCCACCGCGCTCCACTCCGCCGGCGGTCTATTCTCTGTGGCACTTTCCGTAGCTCAGCCGCACCGCGTCCCGACGAAGTCGCGACGCCACACGCCGAAGCGTGTAACTCTGCCTTTCGGCAGACCCTGCGTGGCCAGCCCCCTGGCGTTACCAGGCGCGCTGCCCTGTCAAGAGTTCCGCCAACCATCTCGCGTTCGCCAAAATGACGCCCACAAAACGGTCAACGTGCCTCAGGACGGTGTCCGGACTTTCCTCCCGCCCAGCCATCTTGCGATGACCAGACCAGCGATCACCCGGCCCGTCCGCCGTTTATATTATAGCGCGATTAGCGCCAGCCTAAGACGCGGATTCGGATGTGGTGGATGTGCTGGGCGTTGCGATGATCGGCGACGATCGTTCTGGTGCTAGCGGCAAGTACCGCGCCAATAGAAATGCGATGAGGCATCCAGATCCAAGTAAGCAGAGCCTAAGGAATTGGCGCGGTATGATCTCTTGTCTGTCAGCCATAGCGGCCTGGGTGAGCACGCTGCTTAACGCGGCGCAAACCACCGCTGGCCACACGGAAGCTGCGGAAAGTGTCAGCCAACCGTAAATTATCGACCAAACAATTCCCCAGATGAATTGGAGCACCAGGTGAAGAAAGAACCCTGGCAGACCCCCGAGCACAGCCGGGAACGAGAGCCACTGAACAGAACCATACAAAATTCCCAAAAGAAAAATGCCTCGAAAAACTCCAAAAGTTCGGACGAATTGAGGCTGCATGCAGCCTCGCCACAACCATTCGCTCAGGGCCGCCGCGACCACGTATAGGAGGAGACTCGGTCCAATCTTGGGAACATGTAAATACAAGTTCGCGAGCGGTAGATCGGGCGTCGCGCTCAAGTGTTGTACCCAGGCGACGCGATCGATTGCATAGGCAATGACGTGCGGTAACCAGTGAGCAGCAATTGGCAGTGCAAGCGCCAATCCAAAAAGTCTGACGGGTGGAAGACGTGCCGATTCTAGAAGTTGGTTTCGCCTGTTTTTGCGAAGCGTCCACACAGCAAGAAAAAACAAGGGTAGGACGTACGCCAAGAATTGGGCTGCATTAAACCAGTGACTGAAGGAATCCCGCAACTGGTTGGCCGGGGTGTTATTGAAAAACCGAATCAGGAGGGAAGAGAGAGGCCATGAGAATAGCCCGCCCCCGACACCAAAGAGAGTTAGTGCATAGATGGCAAAGACTTTCTGCCGAGAAATACCGGCATCAGCTGCCGCCGAGTCAGCTCCAAACGAAGGAGCATCGAATTGTAATGGGAGCGATGCCTTTCCCGTTTTGAGGAGCCAGGCACACACAAGAGCAAAAAGCAGGCCAAGAACAGCCAACTGAAATCCGGTTCCCGAGTTTAGAATCAACGCTTGCAACGCAATTCTCAAACCATGGAAAAGATTCTGGTTACTCGTATCGAAGATTGATCTGGGACGTAATCTCAATACGATCAGCGCAGGGGCAAATAACCCTCCAACAATTCCAAGCAGTGCAGGCGCAATTGCAAAGCCCAGCCATGATTTAAGAGGATTCTCTCGCCGGAAAAAACAACAATAATAGGCTCCGATGCCTGCAACAGCAGTGGAAAAGCAAAAACGACAGTCACCTTAACCCATAGTTCGAGATCGCCCCTGGACAAAGGGCCGATTGCGTCGAGAGTCGCTGAGCTAGGCACCACTAGCCAAGTTCGGCCAACGCAGGCGGATAGACAGACTGCTGCCAGCAAGAGGATGATCTGAAGCGAATTCGCGGGCAGAAGCCTTCGAGAGGCCTGGGCCAAGCGAAATCTTCGAGGAACAGGACGCATGGCGCGGATTATGACATATCCGTCAACCAAGCGCCGAAGCTACTGAAGCCCAATGAGTTTTTCAAATTCGGGCTCGGTAAGAATCGTCACGCCCAATTCCTTCGCCTTCTCGTACTTCGATCCAGGATCCGTCCCCACCACCACGTAGTCGGTCTTTTTGCTCACCGACCCTGAAACTTTCCCTCCGTGCTGAACGACGAGCTCGCCTGCTTCCTCCCGGGAACGATTCGCCAACCCTCCCGTAAACACAAAACTCTTCCCGGCAAGCTTCTGGCTCTTCACCACCCGCTTTTCCGCCGTCGGATGTACGCCTGCCTTGTGAAGCTTCTTGATGAGTTGCCGATTCGCCGGCTCCGAGAAAAATTCCACAATGCTCGCCGCCACCTTCGGTCCCACTTCCGGCACTTCCTCAAGTTCCTCTTCCTCCGCCGCCGCCAATTCCTCCAACGAAGAAAAATGCTCCGCCAGCAATTGCCCCGTCCGCTCCCCCACAAACTGAATCCCCAGCGCATAAATCAGCCGCGCCAGCGAATTCTTCTTACTCGTCTCGATCTCCTCCAGCAAATTCTGCGCCGACTTCTCCGCCATGCGCTCGAGCCCGGCCACCGCGTCTTCCTTCAGCGCATAAAGATCCGCGACATCCTTGACGAGTCCCTTGTCCACCAGCTGATCGACAATCTTGTCCCCCAGCCCATCGATGTTCATCGCGTGCCGCCCCGCAAAATGAAGTATCGATTCCCTTCTCTTCGCCGGGCAAGCCGCATTCACGCACCGGTACGCCACTTCCCCTTCCACATGATGAATCGTGCTTCCGCACTCCGGACAATGCTTCGGCATGTGAAACGGTTTCCGGTTCTTCCCGGGCTTCACCACCTTCAGCACGTGCGGAATCACTTCCCCCGCCCGTTCGATGAGCACCGTATCGCCAATCTGCAATCCCAGCCGCTCGATTTCATCCATGTTGTGCAGCGTGGATCGGCTGACAGTGACGCCTCCCACCTGCACCGGCTCCAGCATCGCCACCGGTGTCAGCGTCCCCGTGCGCCCCACTTGCACGCGGATGTCGTTCACCACCGTCGTCTCCTGCCGCGCCGGATACTTATAAGCAATCGCCCACCGCGGCGCCTTCGATGTAAATCCCAGCTCATTTTGAATGGGAATCGAGTTCACCTTGATCACCACGCCGTCAATCTCGTAAGCCAGCTTCTCGCGTTTCGAATCCCAATCGTCGCAATACGCCGTCACCGCTTCGATTCCCGCGCAAAGTTTCCAATCGTCCGAAGCGCGGAACCGCAATTGCTTCAATGCCTGCAGGGACTCCGAATGCTTCGCAAACGGCACTTTTCCATCCACGAGCAAGTAGTACGCAAAAAAATCCAGCCGCCGCGCCGCCGTGATCGCCGGGTCCAACACGCGCACTGCCCCCGCCGCCGCGCTTCGCGGATTCATAAAAATCTTTCCGCCCGACCTTTCCTGCTGCTGGTTCAGCATTTCAAAAGATTTTCTGGTCATCATCACTTCGCCGCGCACTTCGAAGCTCGCCGCGAGCTTGATTTTCTTCAACACCCCGGCGTCCACCCGCAGCGGAATCGTTCGAATCGTCTTCACGTTCGGCGTGACATCTTCTCCCGTAGTGCCATCGCCGCGCGTCGCTCCCCGCACCAGCACGCCGTCCTCGTATTGCAGCGAGATGCTCAACCCGTCGAATTTGTGCTCCGCGATGTACTCAATCTTTTCCTGCCCGCTTCCTTCCCGCACCCGCCGGTCCCAATCGCGCAACGCGTCGTAAGAAAACGCGTTGTCCAGGCTGAGCATCGGCCGCGCGTGCCGCACGGTGGTAAATCCTTCTCGCGGCGGACCACCCACGCGCACCGTCGGAGAATCCGGCGTTACCAACTCCGGATACGCCGCCTCCAGCTCTTTCAGCCGGTTCATCATCCGGTCGTAAGCCGCGTCCGCAATCTCCGGATCGTCGAGCACGTGATAGCGATACTCGTGGTAACGCAGCTTCTCGCGAAGCTCTTCCATCTCTTTCTTGACGGCAGCAGGCGCAGCTTTGGCCATGAAACCCTCGGCAGTCTCGCCAGCCCGTCATTTCGAGCGCAGCGAGAAATCTCTCTTAGCACTCGATTGCAAGATGGAGTGCGTCAAACCGCCTGACATTATATAGAATGAATGTTTAGGCTACGAACCGGGAGACTCCCAGTCTGACTATGACGTCCGATCTCAGAAATGCTTTGCTGATACACAACCCCAACGCCGGGGGTGGCGGCAACGGCCGCCGCCGCACGCTCGATGCCGCCCGCCATATTTTTGCCGCTGGCGGCATCCATTCCGACCTCGCCGAAACCACCGGCCCAGGCCATGCCACGGAAATCGCCTCCCGCGCCGCCGACGAAGGCCGCGGCCTCGTCATCGCCTGCGGTGGCGACGGCACTCTTAATGAAGTCGTCAACGGTCTTGCAGCCCGCCAAAACGGCCACCGCGTCCCTCTCGCCCTTCTTCCCGGCGGAACCGCCAACATCCTCGCCAAGGAACTGGACTTGCCCTGGGATATCCCCAGCGCCGCTGAGAAACTCGTCCGCGGCACCGTAAAGGAAATTGCACTTGGCTTGGCCACTCCCCTCGAACAACCCGAGAAGCAGAAATATTTCCTCAGCGTCGGCGGCGCCGGTCCCGACGGGATGATTGTCTATTCTCTCGACCTCGACCTCAAGGCCCGTCTCGGCATCCTCGCTTACTGGTTGCAAGGCGCCCGCGAAGTGTTTCGTTACAGCTTCCCGCATTTCCGCATTCGCATCGGCGATCAAATACTCGACGCTTCCCTCGCCATCGTCGGCCGCACCAAGAATTATGGCGGCCCCTTCAAAATCACCACCGGCGCCGACCTCTTCGAAGACCAATTTGAACTCATGGCCTTAACCACGCAAAGCGGCCTTCGCTATTTGAGCTATCTGCCCACCCTCTGGATGGGCAATCTCCGCGGCACCGAAGGCGTCCATTTCCACAAATCCGACACCGTCATCTGCGAGCCCCTCGACAAAAATCCCCTCTACGCCCAAGTCGACGGCGAACCCCTCGCCCGCCTCCCCGTCCAATTCAAAATCGTCCCCCGCGCCCTAAAACTCCTAGTCCCCAGCCCGCCTTTGTAGCGGCCGCCTTCTGAGGCGGGCGCTTTGGAGTGTGGCGGCTTCCCGCCGCTTTTCCTCCCGCTCGGTTTCCATTTCTCCGCTCTCCCGGTGACCGTAGTCTAGCCCGCCAAATCCATGAGATAACCATACCCATGGACCCCCTAACCCACGCTCTAGCTTCCTACACCCTTAAGCGAGCCGCCTTCCCCCGAGCCCCGCGCTCTACGACCATCGCCATGCTCCTCGCCGGAACCATCGCCGATATCGATTTGTTGAGCGCTTATGTCAGCCCCTCCGCCTTCCTGACCTTCTATCGCACCTACGCTCATTCCCTTCTCGCAGCCCTCTTCTTTAGTCTGCTAGTCACGATCACCTTTCTCCTGCGAAAACGCGAGCCAACCGAAATACAAACTCCGCCTCTACCCGTCTTCACCGCCGCTCTAGCCGCCGCCCTTCTCCATTTGCTACTGGATCTCTGCCAAACCACCGGCATAGAACTCTTCTGGCCCCTTTCCTCCCGCCGCTTTGCCCTGGATTGGCTCGCCAACGTCGATCTGTGGATTCTGGGAATTCTCCTCGCGGGCATCCTCCTCCCCGCCCTAAGCCGCCTGGTCACGGAAGAAATTGGCGCCAAATCAAAAGGCCCCCGAGGCAAAGTGGGCGCCTCCCTTGCCCTAGCCAGCATGCTTCTCTATATCGTTTTCCGCTTCGTTCTCCACGGCAACGCCTTAGCCGCCCTGGAATCCCGCACTTACCGCGGTGAATCCCCCCGCAAGGCCGCTGCCTTGGCCGAATCGAGCTCGCCCTTCCGCTGGCAAGGCACAGTCGAGACCCAAAGCGCCCTCCATCAAGTCGAAATCGATGTCGGTCCGGCCGCATCCTTCGACCCAGACTCCGCCATCACCTCCTACAAGCCCGAATCCTCGCCCGCGCTGGACGCCGCCCGCGACACCCCCGTCGCCCGCCGCTTCATCCAGGCCGCCCGCTTCCCCAAAGCCACCGTCGAAAAGACCCCCGATGGTTTTCATATCGTCCTCCGCGACTTTCCCTATTCCCTGGGGGCCAGCTCCGGTTGGCGCGTCGAAGCCCTTATTAAGACCGACGCTTCGGCCAAGGTCCTCTCCCAAGAGCTAGCCTGGGACCCAGTCTCGCGAGAAGGCTGGCTCAGATAGAAGGTGCTTGCGGAGATCCGTTACTGTTTCCCGACGGCTTACGACGCCTTAGCACCAAGCGCGAAAGAATATAGCTTGCAATTACGAGCACAACGACAGAAACCGCCACCAGCAACTTGTGGCCCAACAGAAACGGCAGTGCATCTGTTCCATACCGTATCGCCAGATACCCGATCCCGAAGTATCGAAACAGGCGCGCAATCGTGATCGCCGACGTATAACTGAACAGCGGCACCTCAAACACCCCCGCCGCAAAAACGAAAAACTTGAACGGAGTCGGCGGCGGCAGCAGCGCCGCAATCAACATGCCCACGAATCCGTTCCGTTCCACCCAATGCCGGATAGCGTGCGCGTGCTTTCCCGCCTTCCGGTGAAAAAACGCCTCCCCACCTTTTCGTGCAATGAAATACAGCACCACGCAGCCCAGCACCGATCCCAGCGAGGCCAGGAACGCATACAACGGCATCCGCGCCGGGCGCTGAATGGACAATTCGATGAGCAACAAATCATTGATCACCGGAAACGTCAACACCGACGAATCCAGAAAGGAAATAAGAAAGAGCCCCGGTGCCCCCAGCCCGCCCGCAAACGCCACAATCTTCTGTTTCCATCCGCTCAAGTTCACCGGCAAGCCGTGTCTCCTAGCTCCGTTCTTAGCCCTTGTAGGGGCGCAGCATGCTGCGCCCCTTTTGTGAGACGACGGCCAAGTTTAGCAAACGGCTTGGAACCGTCAGAGCAGCGTCTCAATGGCCTCTTGAATCACATCGTAAACGCGATGCAGTTCCTCCGGCGAAATCACATAGGGCGGCAAAACGTAAACGACATTCCCCAGCGGCCGCAGCAAAACGCCCCGCTCCAAAAAAAACTGGTACAGCTTCGGCCGCATCGCCGAAAGATACCCCCCATCCGGGGCGCGCAGCTCGATCGCACCGATCGTCCCGATCTTCCGCGTCTCTCCAACTTGATGAAGTCCGCACAACGCTGCGAGGCGTTCCGCATTGATCCGCGCGATGGTCGCAATGCGGTCAAACACCGGCTCATCTTCAAATATCTGCAAACTGGCGTTCGCCGCCGTGCAAGCCAGCGCATTGCCGGTGTAAGAATGCCCATGATAAAACGTGTGCATCCGGTCTTCGCTGCGGAAAGCGGCCTCTACACGGTCACTGCACAGCGTAACGCCCATCGCCAGAAACCCGCCGGTGATTCCCTTGGAAAGACACATCAAGTCCGGCACGACTCCAGCGAGATCGCACGCAAACATTTTTCCCGTCCTGCCGAATCCAGTGAGAACTTCGTCGGCGATCAACAGCACGTCATTGTCCGTGCACAGCGCGCGTACCCTCTTCAAAAACTCCACGGGATGCGTAATCATCCCGCCCGCGCCCTGCAACAGAGGCTCAACAATTACGGCCGCGATTTTGTCGCCTCTCTCCGCGAGCAGGGACTCGAGTTGCTGGGCGCATTCGATGTGGCACGTCTCCCGCCGCAGTCCCACGGGGCACCGGTAACAATACGCCGAATGCACGCGATGAACGGGATAGCGCATCGAGCGAAACGGCTCGGTGAACGGCGAATCACCGCTCACGGACATGGCGCCGGCGGTGTCCCCGTGATAGCCGTGCTCCAGCGCGACGATCTCGCATTTTTCCGTGCGCCCTTGGTTGCTGAAATGCTGAACTGCGATTTTCAGCGCCACTTCCACCGCCGTGGACCCGTCGTCCGAAAAAAACAAGTGCGTCAATTCCGGCGCGACCCATTTTCGCAGCCTCGCCGCCAGTTCTTCCCCGGCGTCGTGCGTGAAGCCCGCAAGGATGACGTGTTCCAGTTTTTTCGCCTGCGCCGCGATCGCCGCGGCAATTCGCGGATGCGCATGCCCGTGGAGATTCACCCACCACGACGAGATGGCATCCAATATTTTCCGGCCGTCCTTCGTGTACAGATAGACGCCCTCCGCTCTCTCCACTTGCAGCGGAGCAGGATCAAGCAGTGAATTTGTGAAGGGATGCCAGATGCGAAGCGGGGAATCCATCGCGCGCAACTATTGCGAAAAAGCGGCGCGGTCAAAATGGTTCATAAAGACTTGCATCAGCGCGGTGCGGTGAAGGTTCGGCAGCTTGGGAATTTCGCCGATCACACGGACGTGTCCGAAGCGCTCGATGGTCTCGCGGTTCTCGCGGTTCTGCTCGCCGATCAGCACCACCCCGTGCACCGGCAATTCAGCTGCGTGCAGCGCGGCCAGCGTCAGCAGCGTGTGATTGACCGTGCCCAGCGAACTGCGCGCCGCCACAATCACCGGCAATTTGAATTTCACCACCAGGTCGAGCATGAACTGTTTCTGGTTCACCGGCACCAGCACGCCGCCCGCGCCTTCCACAATCAGCCAGTCGTTGATCAGGCTGCCAGGCATGTTAATGCGCCCAAGATCGATTTCCACGCCCGCCCAGCGCGCCGCAAGATCGGGAGAAACCGGCGGCACGAATTTGTACACTTCATCGAGCGTGCGATCCGTGCCGATCCCGGCCAGCCGCATGACCGTCACGCGGTCCGAGCCTTCCAGAGTGCCGGTCTGGATCGGTTTCCAATAGACCGCGTCCAGCGCCGCGCAAAGCAGCGCGGAAAGAACCGTCTTGCCGACTCCTGTATCCGTCCCGGTGATGAAGAAATGATGCCTCATGCGCGCCCCGCCGCCGCGGCCGAGCAAGCGCGTTCGCGCCAGGCGAGCATGCCGTTTTCCAGGCGCGTGATTTCGTCTTCCGCAATTCCGCAGGTCAATGAAAACCGCAATCGCGCGCTCCCCTCCGGCACCGTCGGCGGCCGGATGGCGCGCACCGCGAAACCTTCCTGCTGCAGAAACTCGGCGGCGGCTACCGCTTCTTCATCTTCGCCAATGACTACCGGAACGATTTGCGTTGCGCCATTTCCCGTGTCCCAACCCTGAGATCGCAGGCCGCCCGCGAGCCGCTTTGCGCGGGTTAGCAATTCTTTTCGCTCCTTGTCCATCGGCAGCGCGAGCCGCAAAGCCGCTCGAATCTGCTCCGCCATGTAAGGCGGCATCGCCGTGCTGAAAATAAACGTTCGCGCGTGATTGATGAGATGCTCCCTCAGAACGGCGCTCCCGCAAACAAAAGCGCCCGCGCTGGCAAGCGCCTTCCCGCAAGTGTGCACCGCGGCGGCAAGAGTTTGCACATTTCCATTCTCGGCGGCAATACCGCGGCCGGAAGGTCCATGCACCCCGGTGGCATGTGCTTCATCCACGATAACACCGGCCCCATAACGATCCGCCAGCGCGAGAAGTTCGGTGACCGGAGCGACATCACCATCCATGCTGAATACGCTTTCGGTGACGACCAGTTTGCGGCAGGGTTCCCGCGCGTGCTCTCGCAACCCATCTTCGAGCACATTCAGATCGAGATGCGGATAAATGAACTTCCTGGCGCCGGAGAGCCGCATGCCGTCGATTAGGCTCGCATGGTTCAGGGCATCGGAAAAAACCAGATCCTCTTTTTTCAAGAGTGAAGCCAGCAGGCCGAGATTCGCCGCGTAGCCACTGCTGAAATAAAGCGCCGCCTCGCTTCCAGCGAATCGCGCAAACTCCTCTTCGACTTCCTGCCAGACCGCCGCATGCCCCGAAAGCAATCGCGATCCCGTTCCACTCGTTCGCGTCGCTCGCTGCACCGCTTCGGTAACCGCTTTTTTCAGCGCCGCATGTTCTGCCAAACCCAGATAATCGTTCGAGCTGAAGTTCACTCCGCGAATCTCCGCCAGCGGCCGCCGCCGGCTCTGCGCTTCGAGGCCGCGAAGCCCGCTCTCCAATTCGCGATGAAAGCTATCTTGAAAATTAGAAGGCATGCGCTTCGAGTGGTTTCAGTCCCAGCGATTGCAGCAATTGTTCGTCTTCGTCCGGGCCTGGATTCGGGGTGGTCAGCAATTTTTCCCCGACAAAAATCGAATTCGCCCCCGCGAGAAAGCAAAGCGTGACCGCTTCGGGAGAAAGCTGCTTGCGTCCCGCGGCCAGCCGCACGCGCGAAGCAGGCATGAGAATTCGCGCCGTCGCAATGGCGCGCACCATCTCCAGCGGATCCAACGGCGGCATGGCGGCCAACGGAGTTCCTGCAACGCGCACCAGCATATTGATCGGAACGCTCTCCGGATGCGGTTCGAGTGTGGCCAATTGGTGCAGCAAGCCGATGCGATCGGCCTCCCGCTCGCCCATCCCCAGAATTCCGCCGCAGCACACGGTGATTCCCGCTTTGCGAACCGCCGCCAGTGTTTTCAAACGATCCTCGTAAAACCGCGTCGTGATTATTGAACCGTAAAAGTCCGGAGAAGTATCCAAATTATGATTGTACGCCGTCAAGCCGGCTTCTTTAAGCCTTCCCGCCTGCTCTTCCGTCAACATGCCGAGCGTGCAGCAAACTTCCATCCTCAACGCGGCCACTCCGCGCACCATCTCGAGAACATTGTCGAATTCCCGGCCCTCCGGCGCCTGTCGCCACGCCGCACCCATGCAAAACCGCGTCACTCCGCGGCTGGCCGCTTCCCGCGCCACCTCGATCACCTGTTGCGGGTCCAGCAGCCCCTCGCGTTCGACACCGGCATCATAGTGCGCGCTCTGCGGGCAATACGCGCAATCCTCTGGACAGGCGCCTGTCTTGATCGAAATCAACTGGCAGGTTTGCACGCGATCGGCATCGAAAAATTGGCGGTGACTCGTTTGCGCCCGGAAAACGAGCTCCGGCAGCGCCATGCGGTAGATGGCTTCGACTTCTTCCCGCTTCCAATCGTATCGCACATCATTCTTGGCGGCATCTCGCGCCGACGCTTCTAACACTGGCTTGGTACCCATGAAACTCCATCTAACAAAGGTAAAATGGTCCTCAAATGATTCTGGCATGTTACCATCGCTTGGCATCCGCGTCTCGCTACTGTATTCAGCCAGATACGGGGCCGCACTCTATTCTCTTGTGGTGGCCGGTTTGACCGGCCCTCGGTAAAATGTTATAAATCAGCGTTTTGTACAGCCCTTGCGCCCCGCTATCGGGACGCTTCGACGGCCCTGTTTTGGGGTAATCTCTGACCGTCGCGCGGCTTCTTCCTGGTGGAATGTGAACAATTCCCTCTTCGACCGCGCCTGCTGGCGTCCGGTCGAAAGAGTGTGCCGGAAGGGGCTCTTCGGCAAGCAATTGCCCTGTGAACGCCCTTTGAATTGACCTGTTACGGAGGATTTTGAATGCTTACCTGGCTCGCAAATGCCTGGTCGCTGAGTCGTAGATTCGCCAAATTTGGAGCCGCGGCTGCCGTCCTCGCATTGTTGGCCGCTACCTCGGCTCTAGCGGACGAAGCCGGCGGTGAAGCTGGTCTAAAACTTCCCGACCTCTCCCAAGTCACTTTTCTCGGCATCGACGGCCACAAGCTGCTGTTATTTGGCATCGTCATTTGCATTTTTGGCTTGGGTTTCGGATTGGCGATTTATTCGCGGCTGAAAAATCTGCCTGTTCACAAATCGATGCGCGATATCTCCGAGCTCATTTACGAGACTTGCAAAACCTACCTCATCACGCAGGGAAAATTCCTGATGATCTTGTGGGTGTTTATCGCCGTGGTGATCGTCCTGTACTTCGGCTGGCTCGCTCCCGTGCCCCCTGTTGCGGTCACCCTGCCGATCATTCTGATCTTCAGTCTCGTGGGGATTGCAGGGAGCTACGGCGTCGCCTGGTTTGGCATTCGCGTGAACACTTTCGCGAATTCGCGCACGGCGTTCGCTTCCCTGCGCGGCAAGCCCTATCCGATTTACAGCACGCCGCTGCAAGCCGGCATGAGTATCGGCATGATGCTCATCAGCGTCGAGCTGCTGATGATGCTCTTCATCCTGTTGTTTGTCCCCGGCGATTATGCCGGCCCATGTTTCATCGGCTTCGCCATCGGCGAATCGCTCGGCGCGGCCGCGCTGCGCATCGCCGGCGGCATTTTCACCAAAATTGCGGACATCGGCTCCGACCTGATGAAGATCGTTTTCAAAATCAAGGAAGACGACGCACGCAACCCCGGCGTAATCGCCGACTGCACAGGCGATAACGCCGGCGATTCCGTCGGCCCCAGCGCCGATGGCTTTGAAACTTATGGCGTAACCGGCGTGGCCTTGATCACCTTTATTCTTCTGGCGGTGAAAAACCCGACCGTGCAGGTCCAGTTGCTGGTGTGGATTTTCGTGATGCGCATTGTGATGCTCATTGCCAGCGCCGCCGCCTACTTCATCAACGCCTTCATTGCCAAATCCAAATATGGCAACGTGGACGAGATGAATTACGAGGCGCCCCTCACTTCTCTGGTGTGGATCACATCCGTAGTTTCCATCGCCCTCACCTACGTCGTCTCGTCGCTGATCATTCCCATCCTCGGAGGCGACGCCTCGCAGTGGTGGAAGCTGGCGACCATCATCTCCTGCGGCACGCTCGCGGGCGCCATCATCCCCGAATTGGTGAAAGTCTTCACTTCCACCGAATCGCGCCACGTGAGAGAAGTCGTGACTTCGGCGGAAGAAGGCGGCGCATCGCTCGGCATTCTCTCCGGCTTCGTGGCCGGCAACTTCTCGGCTTACTACATCGGCCTGGCGATGGTGCTGCTCATGTCCCTCGGCTTTCTGATCAGCAACCTTGGGCTCGACCACCAAATGCTCGCGCCAGCGGTGTTTGCGTTCGGTCTGGTAGCCTTCGGCTTTCTCGGCATGGGCCCGGTAACGATCGCCGTGGACTCCTATGGCCCCGTCACGGACAACGCGCAGTCCGTGTACGAGCTTTCCTTGATTGAACAGATTCCCGGCATCAAGGGAGAACTCAAGACGGACTACAACATCGACGTCAACTTCGAGCGCGCCAAGGAAATGCTGGAAGCTAACGACGGCGCGGGCAACACGTTCAAAGCCACGGCCAAGCCTGTGCTCATCGGCACGGCCGTCGTGGGCGCGACCACGATGATTTTCTCCATCATCATGGCGCTCACCAAAGGCTTGACCGAAAACGTCAACAATCTTTCGCTCCTTCATGCCCCTTTTGTCCTTGGCCTCGTCACGGGTGGCGCCATGATTTACTGGTTCACCGGCGCAAGCACTCAAGCCGTAACCACCGGAGCTTATCGCGCCGTCGAATTCATCAAAGCCAATATCAAGCTCGATGGGGCCGCTGCCGCCAGCATCGCCGACAGCAAAAAAGTCGTCGAAATTTGCACTAAGTACGCGCAGAAAGGCATGTTGAACATTTTTATCGCCGTGTTCTTCGCCACGCTTGCGTTCGCCTTTGTCGAGCCGTTCTTCTTCATCGGCTACCTTTTCTCCATCGCCATTTTCGGCTTGTACCAAGCCATCTTCATGGCCAACGCTGGCGGCGCCTGGGACAACGCAAAAAAGATTGTTGAAGTTGAGCTCAAGCAGAAAGGCACGCCCCTCCACGACGCCACGGTCATCGGCGACACGGTCGGCGATCCCTTCAAAGATACGTCGTCCGTTGCGCTCAATCCGGTGATCAAGTTCACCACGCTCTTCGGCCTGCTGGCCGTCGAACTCGCCGTGCAAATGACCGCCACGCAGGGCAGCGGCCTGACGCACATTCTCGCCGCCGCTTTCTTCTTCGTCTCCTTTTGCTTCGTCTACCGTTCCTTCTACGCCATGCGCATCCGGGCGGACACCGCCCACTGAAATAGTTCCGCGCTTTCATTCATCAGTGATCGGTCAAAGTTACGAAACGGAGCGTCTGCCACAGCAAGCCGCTCCGCTTTTTTTGGAGTGCGGCGGCTTGCCGCCGCTTTTCTTTTCAAAGAGGAGTAGAATCCCGCCTGTTCTCTTCTGAGGTGCAAACGATGAGAAAAATTCTATCCGCTACGATCGCTGCCTTGCTACTGGCGATTGTGCCTGCAATCTGTAACGCACAGGTCGACACGAAATGGAAAATCCACGATCCCGACCGGCCGGTGCCGCCAGCGATTGATCCCGGCACGTCGAGCTCGCAAGATTCTCCGGGACGCCCGCCGTCCGACGCCGTGGTGCTATTCGACGGCAAGGATCTTTCCAAATGGGCTCACAAGGACGGTAGCCCCGCAAAATGGAAAGTCGAGCGCGGTTACGCCGAAGTCGTGGCGAAAACCGGCTACATCTACACGCGCGAAGCTTTCGGCGACTGCCAACTGCATGTCGAATTTGAAGAACCCGTGCCCACCAAAGGCGAAGGTCAGGAACGCGGCAACAGCGGCGTTTTTCTGATGGGGCTGTACGAGGTTCAGGTGCTCGATTCCTACGAAAACAAAACTTATGCGGACGGCCAGGCCTCAGCCGTCTACGGCCAATATCCGCCGCTCGTCAACGCTTCGCGTCCGCCCGGCCAATGGCAGACGTACGACATTGTCTTTCACGGCCCGCGTTTCGATAGAGATGGAAAACTGACGCGACCTGCCCGCGTCACCGTTCTGCACAATGGCGTGCTCGTGCAGGACAACGTCGAACTCACCGGCCCAACAGCGAATAAAGCGCGTCCACCCTATACGCCGCAACCGGAAAAGCTGCCGCTCGCTTTGCAGGATCACGACAACCCGGTGCGCTACCGCAACATCTGGATCCGCGAGCTGTAAGAGAAAAAAATGGCTGCTGAAGAGAAGGGACCCGGGCCACGGATTGTTGTGGCTTATCAGAATTACAAGCCACCGTTCGATTCAGAAAAAGCCATTCGCAATATGCTGACAGTTGTTCCTGCCAATTATTTGTGGGGGCTTCACAGCATCGTTCTTACAAACGTTCAGGCGCTGCCGCGCAAGTCACGAGTGCGAAAAGGGGCAGGCCGCCGTAGAGTCCCGCTAAGCGAGGCTCTGGGTTACTACACACAGGCGTGGAAAGGCGAACCCGCGCGAGTCACGCTGCTGGTCGACAATCTCGAAAAGCAGTGGGGGCGTAGCTGGCTTCGTTTCGGATTCATCCGCGACATCCTGTTAGCCGAAGTTCTCTTTCACGAGATTGGCCACCATATTCATCTGCTGCATATCCCTGAATTCGAAGGGCCGGAGAATGTTGCCGAGAAATGGAGCAAGAAGCTCGGGACTAAATACCTTCGCTCTCATTACTGGTATTTGATGCCGGTCATTTTCCCTCTTGCAAAGCTCTATCGATGGTGCAAACCGATGAAGGGCGCTAGGAAGCCCCAGCTTAACCCCTGATCAACCCCGGGAATTTGCGCGGGTTGTTGTCGAAGCCGGGGAACACAGGTTTGAGATCGGCGACGCCGATGTTCTTTGTCAAAATTTCGCCGATAACGGAGCGGAAATCCGTGGTGAGCGCGAGGTCGCGGCCTTCGTTGAGCTGATGCTCGTTCAGACCGGGCCACCTGCCGTAGACCTGGCCGCCCTTTACGTCCCCACCCATAAGAAACATGCAATTGGCGTGACCGTGGTCCGTGCCGCGATTGCCATTTTCCTTCGCGGTGCGCCCGAACTCGCTCATGGTCACGAAAACAATATTCTGCATGCGGTCGCCCATGTCCTGGTGAAATGCCGCAAGTCCCTGCCCAAGGTCCTTCAGCAAATTGGAAAGCTGCCCCTGCACGCCGCCTTCGTTGACGTGATTGTCCCAGCCACCGCAATCGACAAATAAAACTTCCACGCCGATATCGGCCTTCAAGAGCTGGCCGATCTGCTGCAAACTTTGGCCCAGGCGGCTCGTCGGATATTGCGCGCCGTTTTCCGGCTGATATTTGCCCGGGTCGGCTTTGCGCAGGAGATCGATGGCCTCAAACGTTTCCGTGCCTGTGCCGTGCAAAGCGTGGTCCACGGTCTGCGAATACATGGCCTCGAAGCCGCCTTCGACCATCTGCCCCGTTCCCGGCGCTTGCGCCATCACCTTGAATTGCTTCAAATCCGGCAGCGCAATGGCCGGCGCGGCCCCGTGCAGCATTCGCGGCAGATTCGGCCCCATGGCCACGGCGCGAAATGGCGAAGCTTCTTCCTCCGGCACGGATTCGAGTGCGCGGTTCAGCCACCCGTCTTCGGTTGATTTCAATCCCGGCGTGCCCGATTCCATAAAATCCTGCGCGTCGAAGTGCGAGCGCGTCGGGTCGGGTGAACCCGCGGCGTGCACGATCGCCAGTTGGTTTTTGTGAAAGAGCGGCTCGAGGGGCGCGAGGCTCGGGTGCAAACCGAAAAACCCGTCCAGGTCGACCGCCGCATCGGCGCCGCCGCGCTTCGGCTGCGGAATCGCAATCGTCGGACGCATGCGGTAATAATTGGATTCACCGAAGGGCACAACAATGTTCAGACCGTCCGCCGCGCCGCGCTGAAACAACACCACGAGCTGCTTCTTGTTCGGCATCGGCGTCGCTGCTACGGCCCGTTGCAAAAACGCTGGCATCGCGCTCAAGCCGACCATGGCCACGCCGCCTTGCTTCAAGAAGTATCGCCGCGAAAATTTCAGACCGCGTACGCCTTCACAGCATTTGTAACTCATCGCAACCTCTCGAACTTTAGCGTCTTTGAAACTCCGGAGCGCCAAGCACCAAGCCAGCGACCACGCCCAAATCCACTTGTCTGCGAGGATCGTCCAGCTTGGCCTGCAAAACCTGCGGATTATCGAGTTGTTTTTCGAGCGTCTCCACGGTGGTCGCTCCCGCCTGCCCGCCGAGAAAAACCTGCACGGCGCGGTCCAGCGCCGTCTTCGGATCGGCGGACGAATCCACGCCGAGCAGCGAAGGCACATCGCTACGCGCCCCGCGCATTTTGTTCCCCGCAAGAGCCAGCGAATAGTTCATCCGGTTCAACAACGCGCCTGTGTTCACCCACGCATCGGCTTTGTCCGAGTAACCCGTTGGAGGCTGGCACTGGTACAAGGGCTCGCCGATTCGCCCAACCCACTGCACCAGCGGCATGGGAGTGTCCACGTCCGTCCCCAGCGCACGCACGGCGGAGACCACCAGTTCAAAAGGCGTCTTGATTTTCGCGCGGTACGATTCGCGCGACCAGAATTCCGGGGACCAGATCATGGTTTTCAACACCGCGCGAATGTCGCCGTTGCTCGATCGAAATGTCTCGGCCATGCGATGGACCAGCGCCGGCGGCGGATTGTCCGAAACAAAACGCCGCGCCAGCTTCGTGGAAATAAATTTCGCCGTGCTCGGATGGTGCGCGAGCAAATCAATGACTTGCTCGCCGTCCTTCATCCCGCCCGCGTGGATTTTCTTGCCCAGCACGATTTTCGGGTCGGGATCGTGCAGCCGGTCGTCGAATTTGAAATCCGCGTACTGCCGCGGCTTGTCAATCGTCCACCCCGTAAAGCAGCGCGCCACTTCCGTGACGTCCTTCTGCGTATACCCGCCATCCACGCCGAGCGTGTGCAATTCCATCAGCTCACGGCCGTAATTCTCATTCAGCCCGCGCTCGTTTTTCTTCGCTTGCTGCGGATTCGCGGGACGCGGTGGCGGCCAGCCGAATCCCCCGCGGCGTCTCTGCTGCCGCATGGCGCGCTGCATGGCCTGGCGCTCAGCGGCGCGCGGATCGGCGCTCAGAAAATTGTCCAAATAAAAAAGCATCGCCGGGCTTTTCGCCGTCGCGGTCACCAAATCCTTGAATTTCCCGAAAGCGCGCGGCTGAATCACGTCGCGTTCATACGAAGTGAGGTAGTAGCGGTCTTCCCCTTTGCCCGCGAACACGTTGAAGTGGTTGAACCAGAAATCGTCCATCACCTGCTGGAGCTGCCGCTCGCTGTAAACCGCGCGCGTCACCTTGGACATGCTCAGTTCCGCCACCACGCGCTGCGGCCTCTTGCTGTCGTCGGCAATCGCGCGCGGAACATTGTTCGGATCGCCTCCGCCCAGAACGTCGCGCTTCCCTGCTCCCTTTGTCGCGTCGTTCGCCGGCGCTTGCTGTTTCATCGGAGCTGGCGTGTTGGAATTGTCCGCCACCGGTTGCGGCGTGGAAACGGGAGTCACCGCTGGAGCTTCGGAATTGCCTGGCTGCGCTTGCCCGGCCTGCATGTCTTTTTCAACGACTGCGGCACCCGCATCGGAGCGGCGCTGCTCCTGCCGCGCTTGCGCCTGAGCTTGTTTCTCCGCCTGCTTCTCCGCTTGCTTGGGCTGCGGATATTCGTCGATCAGTTTCGCGGTGGACATGCGGAGCGTCGGATAGTCCGCGAGACGCGCTTCCAGCGCGCGGTCATCCATCGAATTGGGATTCAGTTGCTGCTCGATCCACTTGGCCAGACCCATCTGGCGGACGCGCTCGACGTCTCCCGGACGCGGACCGTACGCCAGGCGGTTCAGCGCATGAAGAATGGCCTCGTCGGCGCTGAGTTCTGAAATCGGCAGCCCTTTGAGCGCAGGATCCGCTTTCGCCTTCTTGCTTGCACTGAGCGAAGCCGAAGTGCCTGCACTGAGCAGGGCCGAAGTGCCTGCACTGAGCAGGGCCGAAGTGCTTACACTGAGCAGGGCCGAAGTGCTTGCACTGAACAGGGCCGAAGTGCTTGCACTGAGCGGAGCCGAAGTGCCTGCACTGAGCAGGGCCGAAGTGCTTGCACTGAGCGGGGCCGAAGTGTCCTTCGCCGCAGGGATTGCCGCGCTGGCGGGCATCTCGATACCGAGCGACCCAATACAGGCAAAAGTTAAAATGACCGCGAGTAACGACTTGGGCGTCGCGGCAATCGCGGGGACTCGTTGAAAATGGGGTGAGGCGGGGCGCGCTTGCAGCCTCATAGCACTCTCCTGCTCGATGGCAGATTCGGCGGACGGCCGGTCACAACTAGATTAACCCTTGCTTGCCACAGAAGTTGCGGAAGTCCAGAGGTCGTGTCGAATCCTTACCATGCCCGAAAATACACTCAGGAAAGGACTTAGTGAGGGGTGAGTTCAGGAGATTTGGGTGTCGTATGATCCTGTGCGCGGAGCCAGGTGGCAGGTCATACAGCGGAGCGATGATCCCGGATCGAGCGACCAGACACACCGCCGCTGACAAGTTGTGCTGATTGCGCCTTGGAATTTCTCCCTCCATCTGGACAGGATAGGTGGCGTTCATTCCGACGGCTTGACCCAGGGGCTGTCCGTTAAGGGCTTGCTGTCGATCTCAACCGCAGTCCCGAAGTTAGTTTCGAGTAGTCTCTTCAGGATGGCGGAGAACCCGGGAATGACCTCGCCATAGGTACACCGTTCGTTGGTACCCAGCAAGCCGACGGCTCCGTCGCATTGGCCATGGGCAATTCTGATTCGGTCTCCATTCTGCCGAAGCAGGGCTTCGACAAGTCCCTGACGCGCTTCCGGGGAGTCACCCTGAGAAAAGGGTACGCCCAATAGGCCAACTAAGAGCGAGGACGAGAGGTTTGAAAGCATCGCGCCATGTTGGAGTAAGCAGCCTACCACCGCGCTGATAATCCCGGGAATTTCGTAGGGATTATAGTCGTCGATGAGAATCACCACAAATTGGAAGTGCTTTCCCTCAATTTTCCCCACTGAAAGCTGCGTTTTGCCTTGCAGTTTTGCGAGGGCTTCGGGGCTAACGAAGTCTTGAAACAATCTGCGATTCCTTCCTCGTTGAAAAATTTCCATTGTGTCCCCCGTCTAATGCAGAAATTTGCCCGTCATTTCTTGGACGGTCTGGAGAGCTGGGCGGGTGGCCCGGATTGGGAAGTTTTTGTATTTGGACGGGTGGCCCGGAGGCACCCCTTTCGTTTTTCTTGAAGGGCGCATGCGATGAGAGGATATCACTGTCGTGAGTTATCGGGGGAGTAGTATGACGGGGGTGCCCCACCCTCGGGTTTTTGAGGGTGGGGGGTTTGGTGTGGCATGCCGAAGGGATTGAAGCGCTACTACGGGCAGGGTCATCTACATTTTCTGACCTTCAGTTGCTACCGGCGCCTGCCGTTGCTGAGAACGACGCGCGCAAGAAACGTGTTCGTCAAGGAGCTCCGCAGAGTCCGCCGTGAGTACGGATTCCTTCTAGTAGGCTACGTCGTGATGCCCAACCATGTGCCTCTGTTGATGAGCGAACCGAAGAAAGGCTCCTGCGCGCGGAGCCAGGGGGGAAGATCACTTCGGTAAAAGCAAACCCAAAGGGTGCGCCACCCAAAATCCTGTCACCACCTTAAGCCCGCGCCACCCGCCCGTCTGTCCCCTTGTTCCACTTGTCTCCTATGAATTAGATCCGCTTTCTCAGCGCGCGAATTTCCTCGTGCTCTTCCCATGACGCGGAGGTAAGCACGTAGACTTGGTCGTCGCCTCGCGGATCGAGCCTGACAAACTCCTCGGCATGACGATTGTTATCGGCTACGTACTTCTCCCAATCTGATTTCCGCACGTTTGGCCACCGCTTCGATAACTCAATGTCGTAAGTGGAGCAGCCTGAGGCATAGAACAAGCTGTTCTTCAGCAAGAATACTTCCACCCCGAGGACAGCAATCTGATTTGCGGCGCATAGTTCAATCACTTCAATAACCTCTGGGAAGGTGAAGACGAGATCGCCGCCGGGATCTCGTCCGTTTGCCCGGGCCGCGATTGCCTCGACTGTTTCGATCGCACTCTTCATTGCACCAGGTGGTTGGGAAGGTGTCCGGGACCGGAGACTTGAATTACTTTTCCGGTGGCGTTTTCGACGACAACAAACTTTCCTGTCGAAGAACTGACGTATTCTGTCGCCGCAGCACCCGTAGCTTTCACGGTTGTGTTGTACGTTGTCCCGTCTTGGATTGCCTCTTTCACTGTATCCGTGATCATCTGCTTTGTCCAACCTCTTGCGACCATCCGCAGGATGGTTTTATTGCTGAGATTCAGTAAGTCGACCGCATTCTGAGCAGCTCTGGCGGCAAGAAGCGCGTCCACGCCTGCTGCGATGATGCGGCCGCCCACCGCGCTCCCGGCTTGGATGGCAACCTGCTGCGAGATAACGTCCATGTTATTGGCGCCGGCAGTCATGGCAGAGGCGAACTTTTCAGATTCCGTGGGCCCGGGGTGCGTTGGATAAATGTCCCCAATGACGGCAATGCCCGTTTGATCGCTCCCATAGGGCTTGTAATTAACGGTGAGGGTGCCGGTGTCGGGATTGTACTGCCCTGACTTCTCGTCAACTGTGCCTGGGACGTAAGTTACATTTGTAGCGTTGCTTGGGGCGTTTGAGCAATCGCCCCGCTGCAACCCGGCAGTGTTGCCTACAACAAAGACGCAGTCGTGACCGTCAGGATCGGTCGTGTTCGTCGGATTGTTCTGGACATAGCCGTACAGGTTCAGGCCCTGAGGGTCTCCCACATGGTCCTGGGGGTCCGTGTCGTCGGGACTCATGAACCTGCCGAGGCTTGATCCGAAATACCTTGCAGTGAAATTATCCAGTCCGCTCTCGCTGTCGCGTTCTTTGCCGGTGAATTTGTGTGTCAAAGGCGCGTGTAAAACTGGGCAATCGTACATACAGGTCAGCGCGTCGTAGGCGTACCGCTCCCAGCGGTTGTGTCGAGGACTAACGGCACAGTGGAAATCTCCACCTCAGTCGGTAGGCGGAGTATGACTGTCGGATTATTGGGGTTACCCTTCAACTTGGCGTCCAGTCTATAGTGGTAAGTCACCGTGAACGTGGTCGGCTCGTGAGTCGCAAACTGCCAAGTTCGAGCGTTCTCCTCGGCAGCGACAGCCAGCAGTTTGTGACCGTCTTCCACGTGGGCGGCGCTCACACCGTGCCCATCAGTCGTGATCTTTACGTGAACGACACCCTGCACGTTCGCCGCACGTGCCAGTGGTGGATACAGCGGCACCGACGCCCCGGCTACCATCGGCAGAGCCACTTTGGAGTTTTGCGCCATTGCAACCCCTGTCCAAAGGACCGCTACTATGAAAGCTAACCGCGGAAGGTTCCTAGTCATAAAGCACCTCAGTTCGGCCACGGGTTATGCGGCGTCGTTTCGGGATGATTCGGTTTTCCATTTTGATCGTGGAATTGGGTAACGAAGTTGGTGATGTTCTTATCCACAGCGGCCCAACTGCCGTTCCAGATCAGATAGCTTCTTCCGTCGTAGTTGGTTGAAAATGAAGAGCCACCCAACGCGGACGCAGCAAAAGCGGATGTCTGGTAGCCCCGGTATTCCAGGGAGAAGTCACTGAGACTCGTCTTAGGATCGGCGTATAACGGATTGCTTATGTCGTCGACATGCGTGCCCTCGTGGGCACCGGCGATTGCGTAGCCGGTTTCGCCCTTTAGCATGCCCGGATCAAACGTGACGTTGTAAGTGACCTTGCCAGTTTGCTCGTTATATACGGGAACGGTTTCCCCGGCGCCCCCACCCTTCGTCGCCCCGAAATTCACGTTAACTCCGTTGTGGTCGCCCTCGGTTCCTATGGCTTTAAGTGCCGCTTCCAAGCGTGCCTTCTGTACCGGGTCTTTGACGTTCTTGAGTTGGTCTTGCAGACTTTTCAGCCCGTTCTTCAGGTCATTCGCATGCTGCTGGAACTGCTTGTTGCACTTCTTGTCGTCCTGGGCGCAGTTGTTCACTAGGTCGTAGAGTCCGGTTGGATCGACGATATTCAGCGGGTTGTTCCGCGCGTAGGCGTATCGATTCCAGGTTTGCGGCTCCCAAGGACGCCCGCTGTTAAGCAACGGGTCGGGAGTCATGAATCTACCCATGGACGACGAATCATACCTAGCCCCAAAGTTATCAAGGCCGGATTCGGAGTCGCGTTCTTTGCCGGTGAAGTGGAGGGGGCTGGATTGGTAGCAGGCGCCGGTGGTGGTTTGGCCGTCGCCGAAGGGGAGGCTGGCGATGGATTCGCAGATGGCGCCGGTGTTGGTGGTGCGGACGCGTTCGGTGCCGAGCCAATCCGCGTGGCTGAAGTTCGTGCCGCCGCCGTCTTCGACGAGATGGCGCCCGCCGACGAAGATGTTGCCTTGCCAGAAGGTGCCGTCGTAGCGCTGGACCATGCGGCCGGACTGATCGTAGAGAAATTGCCAGGTGCCGGCGGGGTCGCCCCCACCTCCCGTTGCTGACACTTTCTGCACGCGGTTGCCGTCGGCGTCGTAAGTGTAGGTGGCGGTGCTGCCGTTGTCGACCTTGATCAGGTGATTTTCGGCGTCATACGTGTAGCTATGGGTGCCGTCATTGAGCAGATTGCCGGCGGCGTCGTAGGAGTAGCCGTCCATGCAGTTGTTGTTCTGTGGATTGCTTTGGTTGTTGCCGGTGAAAGTGGCGAGGAAAGTTTGCGGGCCGTTCTGCTGCCAGCGGTTTCCGAAGCGGTCGTAAACGTAATTGTAGACCGCTTGGCCGCTGTTCTTGTTGGCACCAACCAATCGGTTGAACGGATCGTAGCCGTAAGTCCAATTTCCGTTCGCAGTATCACCGGCGGCGAGGATATCACCGTTGGGAGCGAAGGAAGTGATGTTGAAATTGTAGATGGTGTTGGTGTTCAGCTTGGCGGTGTAAGACTGCAGCCGCGTCAGACTGGGAGCGTAGCTGTACGTTTCGGTTTCGCCGTTGCCGAGCGTGTCTGACGTCAGGCCGCCGAAAGCGTTGTAGTGCGCGGCGGAGAAGACGGTGGCCGGGTTGTTCGGATCCGAGTAGCTACTGGTCACGGTGATGGGCCGCGCCGCAGTGTTGTAAGTGTACGTGGCGCTTCCATAGCCTGCGGTTTCCGAAGTGGTGTCTCCCAGAAGATCATAAGCATGGGCATGGTATAGGATACCTGACGGCACCGACATATAAAGATCCTTGCGCAGGGGACGGCCCATGGGGTCGTAGCCGAATGTGAAAGACCATCCAGGCACCGTTGCGTACCCAAGCCTGCCAATCCGATTCGGGTAACAAGATGGACAGCCACCGTCAGGGGAATCGTAGGTGAATGTAGTAGTAGGCGTGATGCCGTCATTGTAGCTCTTTTGCGTAAGCCGATTTAAGGCGTCGTACTGGTACGTGGCGGTGACGGTGGCCGTACCAGTTTGGTTGGGGAGTGGCGAAGTTTTCGTCCATAGGTTGCCGTTGGCGTCGTAAACATAGGTGATTGAACCGGATTCAGGGTTGGAGGCGGTAAGAAGACGCGAGAGGGAGTCGTAGGCGAAGGTGCGGGGGGCGATGCCAGCCTGATTGACCTGGAGCAGGTTGCTCAGAGTGTCGTACTGATAGGTGGTAAGGAAGCCAGTGCCGGCGATGTCCTGACCGCAGGCGGCGGGCGTTCCGCTGGAGCCGATCAACGATGAGGACGAGGAGCCGCCCGCACCAACGAAAGGACCAGACGCGACTTCGCAAAGAGAAAGTAAGCGGCCGAGAGCATCGGTTTGGGAAATGCGCGTGACGCGCTGCGTGCCGTTGCCTTCGTCCTGAACTTGTATGGCACGGCCGGTGTAGGTTGTCAGGACCGTCGTGTTGTCAGGATGCGTGACTTGAGTTGTACGGCCGAGCGCGTCGTAGGTGTAGGTGGTCAAGCCATAAGTCGGATCGCTGGTCGTGCAGTATGGATTAGAAGCCGTAAAGACTCGTCCTAAGGAGTCGTAGGTCGTGTCCGTCTTGTCGCCGCTTGAGCAGTCGGGATCAGAATTGAGCTGGGTCTGCGAAACGCGCCCGAGGCCATCGAGGATAGTGGTTGCGGTTAGGGATGCCGACGAATTTATTTTCTTCGCGACGACGACCGCGTACGGGGGCGAGGCCTGCGTGCACGTGGCACCTCCGACATCCGTGTAACAATACGTGGTCTGGCCGCCGTCGGGGTAGCTGATGGTTGTCGGTCGGGCGAGACCGTCGTAACTGAAGATCGCTTGCTGCTGGTTGGCATCTTTGGTCGTTGCGATCGTGCCGGTGCACGAATTGTAGGTGGAACTCGCTATTTGGGTCAGGGCGTTCTTGGTGCTCGTACGATAAGCGGCGGTTTGGCCGGAGGCAGGGACACAAGAAGTATTGCCCCAGGAATCGGCGTAGCCGTAGGTGGTTGCGTTCCCTAAGGGGTCGGTTGCGCTGAGGACGTTTCCGGCATCGTCGAACTGATATCGCGTGGGTGGCAGAGAGCCGGTTTGGTTCTTCCAGCGGGTCACGGCAGTGACGTTACCGCGTGCTGTTCCCACAGAGACATGCTGGACAGCGCCGGAAGAGGCAAGTCCCTGGGTGTAATTATCGTACTCGTAGAGGGTCTTGGACCAATTGGAAGTACTTGGATCCGTGACAATTGTGCTGAGCTTGCGGTCGAGAATGTGCAGCACGCTTCCGTCGTAATTGCCGCCTTTTAGCCAAGTGTTCGTGGTTGTCCGCAATGTTGATGCGTCATATCCGGTTTGTGTGACCGTCAGCGGATTGTCGATATACACGGTAAAGCAACAAGTCGGCGGCGAACTCATTTGACTGTTAGCCGCGTCCATGTCGGCGACTATCGCGGCAGTGTCGTACGTAGTTGTCGTTGCCGCGGTAAGGTTTGGACTTACATCGTTGAGCGTCGTGCTGACAGACTGCGGCAGATAGCAAGTCGGCGCTGATGGAGAAGATGGACCGCACGCGACATAACTGGTATTGACCGTCCTAAGCAATGTGCCCGTCCCGCCGTAGATCAGTCGCTGAGTTTCATAGCTGAGTCCCCCCGACGAAGTAGGCATGAAGGTGTAGGTGGTTCGATTGTGTGCCGGTGACGCATCCAAGACATCGACAACGTTGTTGGTGTAAGGGTTTGAGTATGTAGTGGTGTCTTCCGAGCTGCAGGTTCCCGAGGCGCTTCGGCACTCATACTTGGCGGCAATTCGTCGATTCTCTGCCAGACAACTGGAATTCTGGTTTCCGAAGATTATTGTTCGGTTCTCGCTTTGATAGGAATAGCGGGTGTAGCCGCCGCTGGGATATACAATTCTGGTAATTTCTCCAAGGGAATCGTAGGTGAACTGGTATGTCAGGCCGGAGGAGCCGTTCGGAAGCGTTATATATCCTGTTCCAGCAAATCCTCCTCCAGCTTGCTGGACATCCGTAATGTACCCCGGCCAATTGGTGCAATCCCCCATGACGGGGTGTTGAAAGGTGTAGCCGCCACTCTGAGAAGCGCCACCAAACAAGATCTGCTGGGAGGCGCCGTTCGAGTCGGTATACGTTATCGTGCCGCTCCCCAAGGTAATCGAGCGACCAGTAGTGTCCTTAAGCACGCCATTGGAGAAGGTGATCTGGTTGCCGTTGGGATCCTGCATCAGTGTGAATGTGGCGTTGTAATTCGGACTAAGCGCAGGAAAGTGAATGATCGTACCATCCTTCAAATGAGCAACGATGTCGTTATGATTGCTGGTATCAAGCCGAATGGAAGAGCCGTCGTTGGATTCTGAGACGTCGAGTGTCGGATAAAAGCCGTTGCTTCCATCCACTACATTGCAATTCGTCCGGTTCGGGAAGGCATGCTTGGCTCCGTCGGAAGTCGTCAAGACGAATCCGGACTGACAATAGAGGTCATAGGCGACCCCATTTGGAAGCCCGACGCCCGCGTAGTAGATGCCCATGTAGCCGGACTGCGACCACAGGGTTGGTAATGAGAGACTCCACGGTCCTGCAATTGAACCATCAGGCTGGCTTGTCCAGGAGAAAGACCAATCAATATTCGGATATGCGCAGTAAGGGCACGCATGAGGATTGAGGTTCCAGAATTTACTGTCGTAAACAAGGTCGAGGTCGATGCCGAAGCCGGCGCGTCCTAGCAATTTCAATATGGGGATGTGAAGGTTGACGTTCCCGCTAGCTACACTGATGTTTTCTCGAACGCCTTCGTAGCTGCCGGATTGAGACCCGGTGTCGTTCAGGGCTGTGGGAAAATTCGGAATTCCCTGGCCATGCGCGGAGATGGTCGTCAGAAAAAGAAGAGGGACGGCCAGAAGGACTGTCAAAGGGATGTAGCGAGAGGTGAGAATGCGCATGAGGCCTCCGAGGCATGGTCCATGGGCCGTTTGGGAGAGAACGGCGGGACGCGGAGATTGGTCCGGCCGCGCCGACCCGGGTGGGATGGGGCCGATTAGCAGGATCGGGCGCATTATTGCAGGAGGCGATAGGAGTGTGTCAAGGAAATTTTTGTGTAATGACGAGAGGGGATATGGCAAGGGAAGAACGTGACGAACGGTGAGCCTAAGAGGCGAGTGACGAGCAGGAAGAGAAGCGGAGAGAAATTTCCCCCTATGGTCGAAATGACGGGCGCTGGGAAGGCCGGAAAAGTGGGAGCCCTCCGCCTCCGCTCAGGGTGAACAAGCTCCCGCGCTCCAAAAGGCGCCCGGCGATTTTTCACCAACGCTGGAGAGAAATCACTGCGTGATGTCAAAGTCGATGATGCGATCCGGCGCATGATTCTTTGCGGCGTCGACCGCCTGCATCACCAGGCGGTACGAGCCCGGTTTCAAATCATCTACTTTCACTTTCATTCCCACGGGAATCACCTGATTCCCCTTCTGGATGAAATCGGCGGTGGGCTGCGCGCCCGTGGAAAAGACTTTCTGGTTGGTGGCGCGATCGAAGATGCTGTACCCCATACCCACCATCGGAGGAGTCGCGGAGGTCAGCAGCGGCTCGTAGATTTCCGCATAGAGAATCACATTGTCGGTATGCTTGAAGCGATTGCTCCCGGAAGGAACGATTTGCACCCCCTTGACCACCAGGGGAGTGCGATCTTCGAGCAAGGCGGCATCCAGGCTGGTCGGAATATCATTCAGCCGCTGCGGGGAATTTGTCAGCGCCACCCCGCTCAAGCTGAAATGCTTTCCGTCGTAAGGATCAATGGCCAGCGGGGATTCGAATTTCCCGAACGCTTCGCCGCCCGCGCTCAGGACCACCGTCAGCTTGTACGCTCCCGCCGCGGCATCAAACTGATTTTCGTAGTGATACGGCAGCTTGGAGAATTCTTTCCATTCCTCCTTCTCCAAGTCCATGTTGACGGTATCGCTGAAGCGCGCCCCGATCGTGCCGTCCGGCTTGTAGGCGATGCCCAACACGTTCAGGTTGGCGTGATACTTTCCTTTTTCTTTGTTGAATTGGAAGGAATCCGCCGGAATTTCCATCGCCAGGTTGACTCGCGCCGTCTCCGGAGCGGTGTAGAAATAAGGCGCTTGCAACGCGCCATGAATCGAACCGGGCTCCGTGCCGGTGGCGCGCGATTCGAGCTGCTTTTCCAGAGGTTTGCCTTCGAGCACGTTGGCGGTTCGCGTGTTGCAATAACCGCTGCGCGAGCGCGCGTTGAGTCCGCCACGATTCAGTTTCACTTTCAGTGTGTGGCAACTGCCTTCCGGAGTGTCCCCCGGCACGTAGCCCAGGATGTAGAACTCGTTTTGTTCGCGCCCGATGCGCTCAAGCCCGCCCAGGAGGTCGTTGGTATTGAAAATCGTGAAACCACCGGTTCCTTCCGCCAGCGCCGACAGGATCTGCTGGTTCGTCGAAACCGAAGCCGGGAACGGCGGAACAATGCTCCGTGGCTGCGTGAAGGGCGAGTTGTTAAAATTATTGGCGCCGTTGTTCCCGCCACCGCGGGAGCCGCCACCCGTTCCACCCGTTCCACCGGAACCACCCTTTCCACCGCCGCCCGTGCCGCCACCGGAGCCGCCTTTGCCGCCGCCTCCCCCGGTACCACCACCTCCACCAGTGCCGCCTCGGCCGCCGCCTCCGCCCGTGCCTCCGCCTCCCGTTCCCCCGCCTCCACCATG
>Ga0210405_10001302_pt1 | contig 28868 bp, 14 predicted proteins | sample IncBWH11MmetaG_FD_155492 | JGI IMG/M metagenome (GOLD analysis project Ga0210405, IMG submission 155492) | Forest soil microbial communities from Barre Woods Harvard Forest LTER site, Petersham, Massachusetts, United States - Inc-BW-H-11-M | ecosystem: Environmental > Terrestrial > Soil >...
TCCACGCCGACGAGGTGCTCCCCACGGCCAGCTCGATCAAGATCGCCATTCTCGCGGAGCTTTATCGCCAGGCGCAGCAAGGCAAACTGAAGCTGGGCGACCTCTACACGCTGCAATCGTCCGACCTGGTCGGCGGGAGCGGCATCGCCAACGCGCTGACTCCCGGCGTGACGCGGCTGACGCTGCGCGACGTCGCCGCGCTGATGATTACCGTGAGCGACAACTCCGCCACCAATATCATCATCGACCGCGTGGGCATGGAAAACGTGAATGCGCTGCTCGATTCGCTCGGCCTGACGCACACGCGGCTGCGGCGGAAAATGATGGACGTGAAGGCTGCCGCGGAAGGCCGCGAAAACATCGCCACGCCGCGCGAGATGGCGGCGCTGCTGGAAGATTTGTATCGCGGGAAAGTTTTGAACAAGCAGCTGACCGAAGATTTTTTCGCGCTCCTCACCGTGCACAAGGAAAGCTACATCCCACGGGAATTGCCAGAAGATTTGCGGATCGCCAATAAACCCGGGGAGCTGGAGGGCGTGCGCAACGACTCTGGCATCGTATTCACGGGCAACCGGCCGTTCGTCATCAGCGTGATGACCGCGTATCTGCGCCGGGAAAAAGACGGCGGGGACGCCATCGTGCGGATCGCCACCGCCGCATACCAAATGTTCGATCGCCTCAGCCGCGCTTCGCAATATGGCCGCGTCGTTTCCGCGCACGACACGGGAAATCCCTGAGAAGACTCTTATTTGACAAGAACTGTTCTACGACGGCACAGCGTGAAGCCAAGTGAAACACCCTAAGCGATCTTTTCTTTCGCAGATTGAAACGAAGGTCTCCCGGCTGGCAGCCGTTCCGCAACTGCTGGCGATTGCGGGCAATACCTACGGCTACCAGACCAATCGTTTCCAATGAGGAAAAGCGAAAAGCGGGCGGGAGTTAGGCGAAGCATTTTGCGGAGAGGCCAGAATCACGGCGAAGTCACGAAAGTCCGCTCACCAGTTCATCCCTAAGACCAATTTCCTTACGGCGCAACCACGTCCTTCCATTTCGACTTCACCTGCACCGCGGAAAGGCTGGAAGCATCCCAACCGCCGCCCAGGGCTTTGATAAGGAGCACGCTGGTTACCAGCCGCTGTCCGTGAATCACGGCGAGTTCCTGTTCGTTGTTCAGCAGATTTTGCTGCGCGTTTACGACATCCAGATAACTCACGAGGCCGCCGGTGTAGCGGCTGCTGGCGATGTCCAGGGTGCGTCGCGCGGCATCGACGGCCTGCAGTTGCGACTGGTTTGCCTGGTCCAGCACAGTCAAGCCGGTTACATCATCCTGCACTTCGCGAAAGGCGTTCAAGACGCTATCACGATAGGCAGCCACGCTGGCGTCATAGCCGGCATTGGCGAATTGCACTTGCGCGCGCCGCGATCCGCCGGTGAAGATGCTTTCCGCGACGCTGGCGCCGACCGCCCAGAAGGTGCTTTGCACGTTCACCAGCTTGGCGATATCGGCGGCCTGCCACCCTCCATTGGCAAAAAGATTGAGCGACGGATAGTATGCAGCCCGCGCAATTCCGATTTGCGCGTTGGCGATGGCCATCTGCCGCTCGGCTTCCGCGATGTCCGGACGCCGCTCCAGCAAATCGGAGGGCAGCCCGGCATCCAGCGCCAGCGGCACGTCTTTCAACTCGCCGTTCGCAAGATGAAAGTCCGGCGCAGGTTTTGCGACCAGCACGGCGACGGCGTCTTCGAACTGTTTCCTTTGTTGTTGCAGCAGGATGGCCTGCGTCCGCGTGGTGTCCAGAAGCGTCTCTTCTTGCGCCACGTCCAGACCGGAGGCTACGCCGCCTTTATGCCGAGAATCCACCAGCTGCAGGCCCTTTTGCAGCGTCTCCACGGTGCGATTCAGAATTCCAATCTCCGTATCGAGCTGGCGCAGCGTGAAATAATCTCCCGCCAATTCCGCTGTGATCACCAGCCGCACGTTTTCGAGATCCGCCGCGCTGGCCTGATAGGACGCCTGTGCCGCTTCGATGCTCCGTCGGCGTCGTCCGAACAGGTCCACTTCATACCCGGCCGTGAACGGCAGGGAATAGGCGTTCTGCGTGACCGCGGAGATTACCGGAAACGAGCTGTTTGGCGGACGGTTTCCGGAGATGCGTTGCCGTTCTGCCTGCGGGGCCACGGCGAGATTGGGAAATCGCGTGGCGATCTGCACCGCCGCAGACGCCCGGGCTTGTTCCAAACGCGCCGCGGAAACTTTAATGGTCTGGTTTGCATCGAGCGCTTGCTTTTCCAGCGCGCTCAATTCTTCATCGTGGAAAACGCTCCACCATTCGCCCTTGGCAACGCCGTCTTTTGGAGCGCTCTCGCGCCACGGCTCCGAGACGTCCCACTTTGCGGGCACGGGCGCCGCGGCGCGTTGGTACTTCGGCCCCACGGTGCAACCGCCGAGGAGAGCGCAAACACCGAGCCCAATCCGGGCGCGGAATGGCAGGAGGCGTTTCATTATTGCTTTTTGGACCCTGGCGTGGCGTTTGGCTGGGGAGAGGGCTGTTTCGGCGCTTGGTTCAGGGCAATTTCCTTGACGTGGACTTCCTGTCCTTCCTCGAGGGAGTCCGCTGGATTCAGCACGATCCAGTCATTGGGGTCGAGACCCTGCAGGACCTCGAGAGTAGTGCCGTAATCGCGGCCAATGGTGAGTGGCTTGAGGTGCGTCCTATGATTGGCATCCACAACCACCGCGCGCAGTCCTTCAGAACGAAATAGCAGCGCGTTCACGGGCACGGCCAGCCGCGCTCCGGTCACCTTCACTTGCAAGTGCGCCTGGGAGTAGCCGCCTGGGAGCAGCGCGCCGGCGTGGTTCGGCACGTCCACTTCGGTGAGCAGGGTGCGCGTGCCGGGGTCGATCGATTCCGCCGTGCGCACCACCTTGCCTTCGAATTTCTGCCCGGGATACTGGGTAAGCTCCAGGAAGGCGCCGAGTCCCGCGCGAATCGAGGGCGCGTAGGCTTCCGGAACGCTGACATAAACGCGAATCGGATCGGTTTGCGCGAGGACAAAGAGCTGCTCCGATACGCCGCCGTTCCCGGCGTTGATCAACGTGCCGGTATCCACGTTGCGCCGGGTGATGACGCCGCTGAAGGGCGCAAAAACATGCTTGAAGGATTCCAAGTCCTCGAGCCGCCGCACGTTGGCTTCCGAGGATTTCATGATGGCGACTTTGGCTTCCAGGTCGCCGACGGCATTGTCGACCTCCTGCTTGGAGACGCCGTCGGTCTTGATGAGTTCCTGGTAACGCGCCGCGGTGATTTTGGAAAGGTTGGCGTTGGCCTGCGCGGTATTGAGATCGGCGCGCGCCTGAGACAACTGCTGATCCACTTCCGGAGTGTCGATGTCCGCAAGCAAATCTCCTTGATGGACGCGGCTGCCAATGTCGTGATACCACTTTTTCAGATAGCCGTTGGTGCGCGCATAGATAGGCGACTCAACATACGCTTGCATCGCGCCGGGAAGGACGAGGTCCTCCTCCGTCGATTCCACCGCGGCATGCACCACCGCCACCGTGGGAATCGCCAGCGTTTCCGTTTCCTTGGCGAGCGCCTGATATTGCGCGCGGCGCTGGAACAGCGTTACCGCTCCCAGGACCACCAGGGCGATCACGATGAAGAAAAGAATCGTGAAGACCCGGCTGCCTTTCCCGCGTGGTCGCTCTTGGCCGGCATCGTCCATCGGAACTCCGTCTTCCATCATTACCCCATCCCTGCTTTCATTTCCAGAACGAAAAATTTCATGCCAGCTCCGGCGATAGCGAACCCTGTTGCGCTGATCTCCGCTCGCGCCGCCCGTGAATCATGGAGAAAACGCACGGCACAAAGAAGAGCGTAGCGAAGGTGGCGAAGACCAGCCCGCCGATCACCGCGCGGCCCAGCGGCGCGTTTTGCTCGCCGCCTTCGCCGAGGCCCACGGCCATCGGCACCATGCCGATGATCATCGCCAGCGCGGTCATCAGCACGGGCCGGATGCGTACAAAACCGGCTTCAATGGCCGCATCGCGGGCGCTCTTGCCCTCGTCCATCTGCTCGCGCGCGAAGGAAACCATCAAGATGCTGTTGGCCGTGGCCACACCCACGGACATGATCGCGCCGGTCAGCGAAGGAACATTGAGCGTTGTATGCGTCAGCAACAGCGTCCAGCAGATGCCAGCAAGCGCCCCGGGCAGCGCGGTGATGATAATGAAAGGATCGAGCCAAGACTGAAAATTGACGACGATCAGGAGATAAACCAGCACAATCGCGCCGAGCAAACCGAAGCCCAGCCCGGTAAAGGAACTCTTCATGGTCTGCACCTGGCCGCGAACGACGATGTGGCTGCCCTTCGGCAAATCTTTTTCGATGGCCTGAACGTCCTGCTCCACTTGGTCCGATACGCCGCCCAGGTCGCGGCCATCCACCGACGCGTAGACGTTGATCATCGGCTGGGTGGTGTAGTGCGATATTTCCGCGGGCCGGGCGGTCGTCGAGGTGGTGACCAGATTTCCCAGAATCTGGGGCCGCGAACCCGGCATGCTGCCGCTGATGGGAGTATTTTGCAGCGCCTGGTAGGAGTCCACGCGATATTGCGGCTCCTGCACCGCGACGTTGTACTCCACGCCGTTTTTCGGATCCAGCCAGAAAGCCGGAGCGGTCTGGAAGCTGGAGCTTAGCGAAACAAGAACGTTTTGCGCCACGTCGCGCGACTGCATGCCCACGGATTGCGCGCGCGCGCGGTCGATTTCCATGTAGAGCGTGGGGTTATCAAAGGCCTGCTGAACATGGACATCCACCGCGCCGGGAATGTGCCGGAACTCGCTGGCAAGCTTTTCCCCGATGAGATAATTTCCGCGCTGGTTCATGCCGGTGACTTCTACGTCGATGGGCGCGGGAGTGCCGAAATTGAGGATTTGCGTGACGATGTCCGCCGGCTGAAAGAAGAACTGCACTCCGGGGAAACGCTGAGGCAGTTTTTCGCGCAAATCGCTGATGTACATGCTGGTGGGCTTGCCGCGGACCTCTTTCAGTTGAATAAGAAATTCGGCGTCGGAGCTCCCGATGGTACCGGCATTGCTGTAAGTGAGGTTGATGCCGCTGTACGGCAAGCCGATATTATCGAGGACCGTGGTCAGCTCGTCTTTCGGGATGGTTTCGCGAATGACGCCGTTCACCTGGTCGGCGAGGCGCGCGGTTTCCTCGATGCGCAGGCCGGTCCGCGCGCGCATGTGCAGGCGAATCTGTCCGGCGTCGACCTTGGGGAAGAAATCGCGGCCCAGAACGCCGACCAGCAAAACGGACAAACCGCAAAATGCCAGAAAGCATATCGAAAAGAGCGCCGGCGATCGCAGAGCGGCGCCCAGGGCTCCCCGGTAGCCTGCCCGGAAATTTTCAAAACTCCGTTCGAAACCCTGTTGATAGCGCCGGAAGAAGCCCATCTTTTCTCCCGCGTGCTCGTCGGCGTGATATTCGTCCTCCGAGCTGAGGAGATACATGGCCAGAGTCGGCACGATGGTGCGCGACCACATGTAGGAAGCCAGCATGGCGAAGCTCACGGCTTCAGCCAACGGCACGAACAGGAACTTGGCCACGCCGGAAAGAAAAAACATGGGAATGAAAACGATGCAAATGCAAAGCGTGGAAACAAAAGCCGGCACGGCAATTTGCTGCGCGCCGTCGAGGATGGCTTGGACGGTTTCCTTGCCCATCGCCAGGTTGCGGTTGATGTTTTCGATTTCCACGGTGGCGTCGTCGACCAGAATGCCGACGGCGAGCGCCAATCCTCCCAGCGTCATGATATTAATGGTTTGGCCGAGGGCGCTGAGACAGAGAATGCTCACGAGAATGGACAAGGGAATCGAGATGGCAATGATTAGCGTGCTCTTCCAGTTGCCGAGGAACAGCAGAATCATGATGGCCGTGAGGCAGGCGGCGATGATCGCTTCGCGAATGACTCCCTGAATGGAGGCACGGACATAGAGCGACTGGTCGAAAAAAGTGGAAATGTGCAAGCCTTCAGGGGTCGCGCCTTTGTTGTATTCGAGCATTTGCTTGACGCGGTCGACGATCGCCAGTGTCGAGGCGCTGCCGGTTTTATAAATGCTCATGAGCACGCCGCGCTGGCCGTTGGACAAGACAATATTGGTCTGCGGGGAAAAGCCGTCGCGTACATGAGCGACATCCTTCATGTAGATCGTCGCGCCGTTGACGGTTTTGACCGGGAGATCGTTGAGTTCCTGGACGGTTTGCGGGCTGCCGTTCATCTCCACGTTATATTCGAGCGTGCCGAGCTTCGCCGTGCCGGTGGGGAGAATCAGGTTTTGCGCGTTGACTGCGTTTACGATATCCACCGCGGAAAGGCCCTTGGACTGCAGCGCTGTGGGATCGATATCTACGCTGACGACGCGCTGCTTCCCGCCGTACGGGAACGGTGTGGCGGCTCCCGGTACGGTCGCGAGCTGCGTACGGATAAAATTGTTGCCGTAATCGAAAAGCTGCTGCTCGCTGAGCGTGTCGCTGGTCAGGCCGATCTGGATAACCGGCACCGTCGAAGCCGAATAGATAATTACCAGGGGCGGCGTGGTTCCAGGCGGCAGGAATCGCAGAAAGGTTTGCGAAATCGCGGCCGTCTGCGCCAACGCCGTTTGAATATTGGCGCCCGGCTGAAAGTACACTTTGATGACGGCGATGCCGTTCAGCGATTGTGACTCGATATGTTCAACGTCGCTCACGAGAGTGGTGACGCCGCGCTCGACGTTGGTGGTGATGCGTTGCTCCATCTCTTGAGGTTGCAGGCCGTTGTAGGTCCAGACCAGAGAGATGACCGGAATGTTGATGTCGGGAAAAATATCGACGGGCGTGCGCATGAGCACGACCGGCGTCAGCAGGATGATGGCGAGCGCCATCACCACAAACGTGTAGGGCCTTCGCAGCGCTAATCGGACAATCCACATAAATTCTTAGTTCGCTCTTTCACACTGGCCGGCGCCCAATGGTCACCTCGGGCGGCTCCGCCATCGCTGATTCAACTTAGATTCCCGGGAGCATTTGTTTGGGTACGTCCCACACTGGAACGCGACCTATTTCAGCAGCTTTCTGCTTCGCGGTGATCCGCGTGCGCGCGAATGACGTCGCACACCTTGGCCGTTGAAATTAGGACGTAGAACCGAGTAAGTCTCACTCCTTGTGTTAGTTAGAAACATCGAAAGGCGTCGCTCCCTACTCTCTAAGTCCTTTCGATGCGGACATTCTGACACAGGGCACCTGGACGGCTCCATCCAAATTGGACGCTAAGCTTTAGGGAAAGGGAAGCCTTGAATGAGGAAGAACGCGCGAGGCGCCAGGCGTTATTTGTGGGTCATGGTGAAGACGCCATCCCAGCCGGAAGGAGGCTCATCGAAAAGATATTCCTGGCAGCGCTTCCAATAGATGCGGGAGGGGCCGTCGTCGGGCCACTTGTCCAGAATGGTCTGGAAAGAGTTCTGCGCGTCCTGCCAGCGGCGCTGGCGGTAGAGCTCGTGGGCACAGTGGAAAAGATCGACGCGCTGGCGAACTTCGTCGGGCGCGCCGTAAACAGAGTCTTCCGCGGCGCGACCGATGAGTTCATAGATGGTGACCGGCTGGAGCTTGCCTTTCACGCGGATGAGATCGAGTTGGCGAAAAACGAAGCCGTCGTCCTTGGCGGCGGCGTAGGTGGTTTCGTTGACGACAATGTGTGTGCCGTAGTCTTTGTTCAGCCCTTCCAGGCGCGAGGACAAATTCACGGTGTCGCCGAGCGCGGTGTACCCGCGCCGCAGCGCGGAGCCCATGTTGCCGACGCTGGCCACGCCGGTGTTCAAGCCGATGCCGATGTCCAGATGCGGCTTGCCTTCGGCCGCCCACTGCTTTTGCATCTCGCGGACACGCTCCATCATTTTTAGCGCGGTGTTGCAGGCTGCGGCAGCATGACCAGGTTCTTCGAAGGGCGCGCCCCAGAAAGCCATTACGGCGTCGCCGATGTATTTGTCGAGAGTCCCGTCATGGTCGAAAACGAGGCTGGTCATGTCCGAAAGATACTCGTTTAGGAATATGGCGAGATCCTGGGCGTCCAATTTCTCGGAAATGGTGGTGAAGCCGCGGATATCGCTGAACATGACGGTGATGTCGTTTTTTTTTGGTTCGACAAGGCGTGGATTGACGAGCAAGCGGCGGATGACTTCGGGACTGAGGTATTGGCCGAACGCGGAGCGCACGCGGCGTTTTTCTTTTTCCTCGAATAGCGCCCGGTACAAGCTGACGAGCAGCACGTTGGAACTGAGGGTGAGCGCTGGCACGCCGAAGTTGAGCCACCAGCCGTGCAGAAATGCCAGATAGTCGACCGCCACCAAAGGCGCGATGAGGAATGCGCCGAACCACATCCAGCGCGGCGAAACGAGGGCCATCCAGATTCCCAGGGGAATTCCAAAGAAGAAAATGAGCAAGACGTCCGCCAAAGTCTGTTTGGCGCCGCGATAGAGAAACGACTGGTGCAGAAGGCAGTCGATCACGTTGGCGTGAATTTCCACGCCGGGGAAATCGAGTCCGCCATACGGCGTCGTCCGCAAATCGCCGATGCCTGTCGCGGTGGCGCCGACGAGCACGATCTTGCCGGCAAACTTGTCTCGGGGAATTTTCTTTTCCACGACATCGGCCAGTGAATAGTGAGGATAGGTGTAACCGGGTCCGTGAAAATTGATGACCGCGCGGCCGAGGTCGTCCGTGCGAACCTGCGCGGATGTGCCGAAAAGAATTCGATACGCGCCCACGGGGCCATATTCCAGGACCACTTGTTCATTCGGCAAACGGAAGTACGAGCGCACGGCCTGCACGTCGAGCGAAGCGTAAATGTCCCAATCGCTGAAGTCCTTCGAGCGCCCGTAGGGAATAATGAGGTTCGTCTGGCGGACCACGCCGTCCACGTCGGGGTAGACGTTGAAGAACCCGGTCGAAGAGGCTTCCTCGCTGAGCGCGCTGGTAAGGATTTCCAGGTTTGCTTCCGTGCCTTTTGGCAGTAGATTGTCCGGCTGAAATTTCTCGATCAGGCTGACGCGGTCCTGCTTGCCGGTTTCCGGACGGAGCGGGCGCACGCTCGGGAAGGAATAGAAGGCGATTTGATTGGCATAGGTGTCCAGAGTCTTGTCATCCAGGCCGCGGAGATCGGCCTCGGTATGCAAAAAGAAATTTCCAAGCACCACCGCGCCGAAACGCTGAATGGCGGAAGCGAATTGTTTGTCCGCATCGTACTGATCGGCGAGCTTTTGAACTTCTGCTGAAAGGTCTGGATCGACCTTTTCCCCGCGCTTTTGGCGGGCTTCCATTTCCGCCCATAACGCGCGGATCGGCGCGGCGCTCAGATCCGGTTTGCTGAAAGTAACGTCGAAGGCCACGACTTTGGCGCCATCCTCGTGGAGGACGTCGAGCATGTTCGCAAAATGAGTTCTGGAAAAAGGCCACTTTCCGAGCACTTCCTGCGCATGCTGATCGATGTCCACGATGACGATGCGGGAATCGATGGGCGTGGCGCCGGGCGGGCGATAGCGGAAGCGCGTGTCCAGCGAATCGAATTCCAGGCGCTGGATGAAATTGAAAATAGGAGTGCTGCGCTCGCCGACGAACGTGAAGTAGTAGAGCGCCAGCCCAAAAAACGTGATGAACACGCTGGTGACGAAGGAAACGCGGTGGCGCCACCACGTCAGAAGCAATTCGTAGAGGCCGAGTACGCCCCGCCGCTGCCAGAATCCCGCTGACGGAGCTGCCATCGCGTGCCGGGCGCTACTCGCGGAAGATGAAGCTCAGCCGCACGCCGGAAACTTCGACGAGATCGCCGTCGCTCAATCGCACCGGGCCGGAGATGGGCTTGCCATTGACGTTGGGCACCTTGTCGCCGGGACCGAGGTAGTAGCCGTCATCGCGCTGATTGATCTGCGCTGCCATGTGAGGCTTAAACCAGCCCTTGAGGCGCACCGTGGCCATAGCGGATTTTCCGATCACCGTGAGTCTGTTGGCCAGAACATATTCTTTCTGGTCGGTCTTGCCGTTGAGCACGACGAGCGTGGGAACTTTCATGCGCGTTCCGGCGAATTGCATGGATTCACCCATGGCGGCGGCCTGCTGGAGCATCTGGCGGCGCTCCTTGGTGTCCAGAACCATGGTTTCATCGATGCGCGGCGCAGCGGTCTTGCGGCCGGTGTCCCACGAAATTGGCGCATCGCCACTGGTATCGACCTTGATCTTGTGCTTGCCGATGTGGATGTTGTCGCCGTCGTGGAGGGTGGCGCGCTCGACGCGCAGATCGTTCACAAAGGTTCCGTTGAGGCTGTCGAGGTCTTCCACGACCATGCGGCCGGCTTCAAAATAGACTTTCGCGTGATAATTCGACACCGCGAGATTGTCCACCGGGATATCGTTGTCCGGAGAGCGGCCGATGGTGACGGGCCGGCTGCCCACGGGAACCTCCTTCACGATTTTGTTGTCAAACATGAGGCTGAGCTTGGGCATCTCAATTTCCTCCGGCGGTACCATTCGAGTCTGATTTCTTGCGTTGTCCGCGGTGCAACCAGGAAAACCATCCCCTGGATTCCCTGTCGAGCCGCGCAATCACCACGGTGATGTTATCCGGGCCGCCGCGTTCATTGGCCAGCGCCACGAGTTTTTCTGCTGCCCGAGTGGGATCGGTCTCGGACTGAAGCGTTCCCGCGATTTCCGGCTCCGTGACCATGCGCGTCAGTCCATCGGAGCAGATCATCAGCACATCGCGGGGAAAAAGGGTGTGCTCCTCGGCGTCCACTTCGATTTCCTGTTGCGCGCCCAGGGCGCGCAGCAGCACGCTCTGCATGTCGCTTTCTTCCGCTTCGGCGGCGGTCAAGATGCCGCGGCGAACCTGTTCGGCCACGAGAGAGTGATCGCGGGTGAGCTGCAGCAAGTCGCCGCCGCGGAGCAAATACGCGCGGCTGTCGCCGACGTGCGCGATGCTGAGTTTTTCGCCGTCGATCCACACTGCCGTAAGAGTGGCGCCCATGCCGTGCTGTTCGGGGTTTTCTTCGGCGGACTTGAAAATATTTCGGTTGGCCAGATGCACGGCGGTCGAAAGGCGTTTTGTCCGTTCGCTCAAAAGAGGATCTATCTCGCCGAGGACCTCATCGCCGGAAGCGCTTTTGGCGTCGAGGCAGTGTTTCACGACCGTTTCCACGGCCAGGGCGCTGGCGATTTCGCCGTGGGCTTCGCCGCCCATGCCGTCGGAAAGAACAAAGAGATGCAGCGGCTCAACGATCTTGAAGCTATCTTCGTTGTTGGTACGCACGCGACCAAGATCGGTCACGCCGCCGCTTGCGATTCGCACGCGAACTCCCATTGTGGCCCTGAGATTACACCCGTGCCCACACCTGTAACCAGCGACTCTGCTCCCACGCTACCAGAGGCCCAAGGACTGTGGAAGGCGCTGAACCCTACTGATTACTCGCTCTTTCGCCACACAGGGAGCCGGTGCGCGCTGCGCTTTCATCGGGATGAGGTTCTCCACTACAATTCCGCGTATGAATTTGCACCGTTCCGGCACAGTGTTTTGTTTTGCCTTTTTTATCGGCAGTGTTTTCGTACCGTATTCCCAGGCCCAGCACCCTGCGCCAAAGGCTTCCGGGGCGCGCACCCTGCTGCTGCCACGGCGAATCGTTTCGGGTGAGCGAGCCACACTGGCGGTGCTGGACGTGAACGGGCGGCTCACGCCGGGCGTTACGGTGAATTTCTCGAACGGGGACCGGTTCACGACGGATGCGACGGGCCGGGCACTTTTCGTCGCACCGCTGAATGCGGGCGTGATTTTTGGCTCGATTGCGGGGCGTACGGGGCGGGTGGCCACCGCCATTATTTCGCCAGGCGCGGCCGCATCGGCGGCGATGGAAGTTTCGTCCGTGCCACGAGTGGCTCCACTGAGCGACCGCTTCGAAATTTTTGGGAGGGGCTTTTGCGGCGACGCCGATGCCAATCAGATAAGCATCGCAGGCCAGCCGGCGATCGTGCTCGCCTCTTCGCCGACTGCGCTGGTGGTGCTTCCTCCAACGGAGCTGCAACCCGGCGCCGCGGCGGTGGAAGTTACCTGCGCGAAACGGCAGTCGCAGCCATTCTCCGTTACCTTTGTTGGACTCGAACTCGAAGCCGACTCATCGGCGCTGAAACCGGGGGAGCATCGAGTGCTCACCGTGCGCGCGCGCGGAACCACTGCGAAGATTGCGCTGGAGGCGCGGAATCTGGCGCCGGATATCGCGGAGCTTTCCGGAGGCAATCCGGTGCGAGCCTCGAGCAGCGGGGACGCAGAGAATCTCGCCAAGTTTGAAGTGGTTGGCCGGAAGAACGGCAGCTTCCTGATTGCAATCCGGCTGGTGCCGTCACTAGGGCTGCCCCAGTCGGCAAATCAGCCGAAGTGAGGTCAAGAAAAGGTTGCGGAAGGCTTTTGTGCGGGGCTGGGCAAGCGGAGAAATTCGGGAAGCGGTATCAGGCGCTTTTCTTGGCGCTGGCTTCGGGCGGGAAGGGGAGGGCCGCCGGGGGATTCTCGAAAGGGAGCTCAGGAACACCTGCGCCGAGCATGGTTTGAAGATTGTTCTGCGCTTTCTCAAACAACTTGTCGGACTCGCTGTAGCTTTGCTGGGCGTTTTTCAAATGGGTGCCCAGAGTTGCAAATTTGTCCGCGAACTTTTCCAGTTGCTTCTCCATTCCGGAAAGGCTTGCCAGCAGTTGCTTGGCGTTTTCTTCCATCTGCATGCCACGAAGGCCCAGAGCGATCACGTGAAGATGGGCGTAGAGAGTATTGGGCGAAACGGCGATGACGTGTTGATCGCGGCAGTAGGCGTCGAGGGGCTGGCCCTTATTGTCCGACGTTTGCAGGAGTTCGTAGTAGACGCTTTCCGAAGGGACAAACATCAAAGCCACATCGAGCGTGCCCTCATCGGGCACGATGTATTTTTTGCTGATGGCGTCGGCATGGCCCTTTACAGCGGTGGCGAACGCTCGCCTGGCTTCCTCGCCCTCGGTACCAATTCTGCGATAGGCGTCAAGCGGGAACTTGGAATCGATGGCCATCAATTTTTTGTCGCGCAGTTTGATCACCGTGTCCGCAGTTTCTCCGCTCGAGAAGCGGTACTGCATCACATACTGCGCGGAGGCAAGGGAATCATTGAGCAGGCCCTCCAGCGTTACTTCCCCGAGTGAACCTCGCGACTTGGCGCCGCCCAAAATGCCTTCAAGGGTCTGAGCGGTTTGAGACATTTGCTTCCCGGCTTCCTGGACTTCACCTAGCTGCCGTTGAATCTGGCTGATCTGCTCGCGGGTGCTCTTGAGCTCGTCGGCCATCTTGGTTTGCGCGTCGGAAGTCATCTGGCCGGTAATTTGAGCGGAACTCTTGATGGCGTCCTGCAAGGCGGGGGCGACGCTATCGAGGCGCTGCGCGACGCTCTTGGCGATGGTTTCGAGTTGCCCGGTGCTTCGGGCTTGCGAGGTGGCAATGGTCTGCAAGTCGCGGCGCAGTTCGTTCATCTGCGATTCGATGGCGCCGCTCTTCTGGCGGCTCTGTAAGCTCTGCAAAGCCAGCCAGATCACCAGGATAGCCACAAGAATCACGCTGGCAATCAAGAATCCATTCATTCGCTCTCCGGTTCCTCCAGGGGGAGGGTGACTCTACTTTAGCAGAGGTCCACAGTTGAAAGTTGAAGGGACGAATAAAGGGAAGAATAAAAGCGGAAAGCGAGGCATACCAAGACAAAAGGGGCGCAGCATGCTGCGCCCCTACGACGACGAAATGAATAAGTTGGACGGTTACCAGCTCAGCTTGAGGGCAAACTGGAACTGGCGTGCGTCATAGGATGCTGTTGGCTGGCCTGCGCTGCAGATCGGGCCGGCCAGGGGATCGCAAAGCTGGTTGACGGCGGCAATGTTGGTGCGGTTGAAGAGGTTGAAAGCATCGGCGATCAGGTCAATCTTAAAGCGTTCGCCGAGGGGAATGCGGCGGGAGAGGCGCATATCCCACTGGAAAAAGTTGGGCGAAGTGAAGCGGTTGCGCCCGAGACTTCCGTCGCATCCCGCGGGGGGAGAAACGAGGGGCACAGAGAATGTCGTGCCGTCGGCATTGAGGCACACATTGGCGGGCCCAAACGTAACGCCGGGGATGAACGGGGATGTCGTGCCGCCACCCACGGAAGGCCGGGCCTGCGAGGCGCCCAAGTCCAAGCGTGTATCCGTGCCGGTGATGACGTTGAAGGGCCGGCCGGAAGAGAATTCAACGATGGGGGAAAGAGTGAAATCGGCGACGAGGTGTCTGAAGAAGCTATCTCCCGATTTTGCCCCCTGGGATTGAAAGACGGCGCTGTTGACCCAGCGGTGACGCTGGTCGTTGACCGAATTGGCGCGTTCGAGCTTGGGGAAGCGGCTGTCCTGAGGCTCGAGGGGAGATTGCAAGTCGGTGGAGTCGTCGATGGAATGGGAATAGGTGTAGCTCGAGAGCAGCTCAAAGCCGTGGGAGAAACGCTTCGAGAGATTAAAAGTGAGAGAGTTGTACCAAGAGTTGCCGTTGGACAGTTGGGCGTCGACGCTGTTGAAGGGAACGGGAACGCCGAAGCCCTTGGGATAGCCGGCGAGGGTCGCCAGGGCGACTTGGGTGCCGTATCCGACAGCAAGAGGCTGTCCTGGCGCAACAACACTGGCGAAGGATGGATTGGGGCCGGAAGGCCGGAAGAAGTTGAAAAATGCCGGAGTAGCCACCAAACCGACGGCCGCCGCACCGGGACAGTTCGGCGCAGCAAAGCCCTGGCCGAGAGCGCCCGGAGCAATGAGCAGGATGCTGCCGGTACTGGTCGCGACGCAGGAATTCGGAGCACCCGTGGGAACGACGACGGTCAACGGATTTCCGACGCTAAGACCGGAGGCAGCAGCATTGAACGCGTTCTGAGCGAGGAGATGGGGGTCGGTGGAGTTGACATCCTGCGGGCGGTTCAAGTGAATGCCGCGAGTCCACTGATAACCGAGGCTGAATTTCCAGGAGCCGGCGAGTTCGCGCTCGATGGTGAGATTAGCCTGCTGCGCGTAGCCGTACTTGAAGTTCGTGGACAACGGAAGGGTGAACGGCAGAATCGGCAGCGGGAATCCCGCGGTCAGGTAATTCTGATTGGCAAAGAGCGAGCCGGGAGCGAGAGGGTCGAAGCGCTGTTGATTGGGCAGGTAGAACATGTTCGAAGGCGCATTCAGGACGCCCTGAAAGATGGAAGAGCCATTGAGGTTGGCCGGAGTGTCCAGGCCGTTGGCGCAGGCGGCAGTGACCAGCCCGCAAGCTGACGGAGTGCCGCCCGTTGAGATAAGTTGTACAGAACGGCCGCCGTCGGCGGTAACGGCGTTAAAAGCAGTAGCCAGCAGCGGGTGGTCATAGAACATGCCGTACCCAGCGCGAACAACCGTCTTGCCATTGCCGGCGGGATCCCACGCCAATCCGAGACGCGGGGCGACATTTTTGTAGTTGCGGGGAATGCCTTCCACAACCCCGAGGGCCTTCTCCGCAGCGGCATTCACGGCAGTCGCGGGAGCGAAAAGAGGACTGATTTCGGCGTCGTAGCGCACGCCGTAATTGACGGTCAGGTGGCGGTTCATGCGCCAGCCATCTTGGAAGAAGAAGCCCATGGGAATATTGTGAAAAGGGCTGTTGGAATTGCCGATTCCCTGGATGTATGAGGTGGGAACTCCCAGACCGTAGGATTGCAGGCCGGTAGTACCTGGAAGAGCAGTGACACCGGGAACGCTGTCCGGAAAACCGAAGGTGGAGGCCGAGAAGCCGCCAAAATTAACGTCGCCGCCGAAGTCGAGTTCAAAAATCTGCGCCTTCTTGGAGCGCAATTGGATGAGATTGAAGTCGCCGCCCATCTTGAAGGTGTGCTTGCCGCGGATGAGGCTGACGTTGTCTGTGAATTCAAAACGCCGCTCGATGCGGTCCACCGTAGAGTACGGTTCGCGCCCGAAGTAAGCGTATCCGGGAATATTGACCCCGATATTGGAACCGCCCGGAAGCTGGGAAAAACCAAAGTGGATCCCGCGGCGGGCCACTTGCATGCGAAACTCATTAAAAGCCTTATCGCTCACGATGGTGTCGTGCTGAAACGTGAAGTTGAGATCGCGCGTTTGGTTCAGTCCCGCGCGTGAACCGGAGTTCTGCCCGAAAACCTGATTCTGCGAAGTGGAAGGAAGGCCGGTAACGAGCGAGGGCGAAACACCCACGCGAAGGAAAGAGTTGTTGCGATTGTTCCAACGCTGATCGATGCGAGCGGACCACAAGCTCGTTTTTTCCGTAGCCGGGTAGTTGCCACGAACGCCGTTGAGAGGGGCAAAAGAAGCCGGCAGCGGTACGGCGCCGGCGGCCACGATGGAGCTCTTGGGTCCGATGGCCGCAAAACCGGTGCAGTTCACGGAGTTCACTGTGGCGCCCTGCGGGCAGGAAACCGGAAGGGGGAATTCCTGGAAAAAGGTTCCTTGCGGGGTGACAACCGGATTAACCGGGGTGATCGAGCCTCCGGAAAGGTTTGACACCAGGGCGCCAAAGTCCAGTCCGTTGACGGCGACGTTGGACGCGGAGCCCATGAAGACGGCATACTTTTGCGCCAGACCTTGCAACTGTGCTGCTAGAGCCGGATTTCCGGCGCCGGCAGCAGCGGCTGCGGCTTGGAGCAGGGAATTCACTGCCTTGGCCTGTGGAACTGTCATCGGCAGGCCGTTCAGCGGGCAACCGGCGCCGCAATTCAAGGGCGCAAGACCGAAAGGTCCGCCACCTCCTTGCGCCTGCCCGATGCTGGCGAAGCCGGATTCTTCCCGCTGAGTATATTCGTAAGAGAAAAAGCCAAAGGTCTTGTCCTTCTTGAACGGGCCGCCGAAGGTGAGGCCGCTCTGCGTGCGCGTGTACGCTTGTTTGGTCGGTTGCAGAACGCCATTGGCGTCCACCTGTCCGGAAAACGCGTTGCGCGCCTGGAACGCCTTGTTGCGGAAGTAGCCGAAAGCATCGCCATGGAATTCATTGGTTCCGCCCTTGGTGACGATATTAATCACGCCGCCGCTCGCGCGCCCGTACTCGGCGTTGTAGTTGCTCAAAATCAGCTGAAATTCCTGGACTCCCTCTTGCGAAATCGTGGAACGAATGGCGTTGATGGAGTTGTCGACGGCATCCGCGCCGTCAATGCTCACCATGGTTCCGCGGGCCCGCGCTCCTCCGACACTCAATCCGCTGTTGGGAGCCGGGCCGATGGTGGGAGAAACGTCGCGGGTAGTTTGCGAATTTATGAGCGTGAAATTGATATAGCTGCGGCCGTTTATAGGGAGATTGTCGATGCGGAGCTGCTCGATGGTTTGCGAGACGTCGGATTTGGTCGTTTCAATGGGACCGGTTTCCGTCGTCACCGTTACCGTCTGCACCACGCCTTTGAGGTCCAGCCGCAGATCGAAGGTTGCACTTTCGCCGACGGTTAGCACAACGGTGGGATTCTCATAGACCGCAAAGTTGGCGCCGCCATCAACGGTCATTTTGTACTGGCCGGGTGGCAGTCCGACGAGATTGTAGCGTCCGTTATCATCCGTAACGGACGTGCGCTGGGCGCCGGTGCCCGCGTTGGTCATAGTGACCTTCGCGCCCTTGACCGGTAAACCTTGAGGATCGGATACCGTTCCCGAGAGCGTCGCGGTATTGACCTGCCCCGAGGCCATCGTTGCCCAACCGAATACCAGCAACCACAACATCATGAAGGTTTTCAGCGACCGTAGAGCGGCCAACGGGAGCCGCCAATCCCTCCGAATCCAATTTGACACACACACACACGGCGTGCTTTGCATGAGGCCTCCTGTTGTGGCACCGACGGATCTTCCGCTTCCCCTAGCGGTGGCGGGTTGTCCCGCCAATTTGCACATGCACCAGATGAAACAATTGAATACACGGCTTTTACTGCAATACAGCGTCGCAAGCAACTGAAAACTTCCAAGCCTTCGCGCAGAATGTACTAAGAGGGACGCGTTAGCCCCTTTTTCTGAAAGACAGGCTTGCAAGTATCGCGAGCGCCAAGCACCTGGGCAGCTTCGCTGAGAGCAAGTGGGCTTGCAAGAGACAAGGTACGAAACGGCGGCGGAAGAAAGGAATGTCGCTACTTGTCGCCATCCTGGCGCCAGGTGAGTTCAAGACTTTGTGGGTCCTTCAGACGGAGATGAGATAGCGCGGGCTACTCTCTCACTCGAAAATATGTTCTCCAGGCCACAGATTCGCCCAACAACACGTCTGCCCTATAGATGCCTCGACGCAGCGTGCCCAGTGAGAAGCTCCAATAACGGTCCTGCGTCTCGCCGCGCCTCAGCGTAACTTTGATGGGTTCTCCACCGCTCACCGGGCGATTATCGTCATCGTACATCCGCATTTGGACCGCAGTCTTGAGGGTGTCCAATGATTGGAGAGAGACGTAGACGGTTGCCGAATCGTCTTGACGCGTGAAATCGTATCGCATCTCCTTGATGAAAGGAGCTCTGCCTTTCGTGGGTTTACCCTGTACGAGCATGCCAAAGGTCACGTTCCTCGTCGCCGTTACCGGTGGCGTGAATTGGCCATTGGCCCACAGAGTCTGGAGCGAGGCCGGAGTTAAGCCAAGCGGCGGAACGAGAAGGCCAATGGGCACAGCGGATGCCGTAATCGTGTACGTCGCTGCTCCAGAGTTGTAGGCCGAAATATCCCGCGGAACCTGGGGTATGAGATTTTCCGGAAGAGCGCCGCCCAACATACCGATCACTTCACCGCGTTCATTTAAGAGCGGGCCGCCCGTGGCAGCGACATTGAATATGTTCGATATGCTTATTCTCTCACCCCACCCAGCCGACGATTGTTTCCCCACGATTTGGCCGTCAGCGATGACTCTCCCGCCGTCGGTCTTCGTGTCGAGCCAATAGCAGTGGTCCCCAATCGACCAGGACTTGCTGTCGGCCGTTCGCAATGCAGCGCGCTTGCCGGTGTCCACTCTCAAAACCGCCCAATCTTGGCGCCGATTCCAACCAGCAACGCTGTCGGCCTGAATGCGGGTCCCATCCGCGAATTGAATCCGCAGACGATGTGCCCCGTCGATCACTCGGAATGCCGTAACGAGAGAACCATCTCCCGTTAAGAAACCGGAGCCCGCGCCGAGGGGCTGGCCTTTTTCGTCGAGTTTCTCAATGAGAGCAGTGGCTGCGACGGTGTGGCTATAAATCTCTGCCGGTGTGGGCGGTGGTTCTTCCTTTGCCATGCCCGCCGGACGTCTTGCCGACACGATCTCGAAGCTTAGTTCGCCTGCGGATTCTCCATCCACGTGCGATTCAAACGTCCATAAGCCTGGAGAGGAGCTCTCAAGAAGCGGCATGGTCCAGAATCCTCCAAATTTTGTCTGCGTGGCCGGATAGTCGAAGCTGGACATTACTGCAAGTTGTCCATTCGGACCCTTAACCGTCCCTTCGCAGTGATGCGTTCCCCTGGCCGCTTCCCATTCGAAATAAACAATGACCTGGCGGTCATCCGGCACGTAGAAAGTCGTGCGCGGGTCCAAAATGACGTAACTCCCGCCACGGGTCTCGCCCTTAGTGCCCGCGACGGACCGGACCATGCGAACTTTTGGCCCGGCCGCCTGGACTCCACCGGCCTGTTGTGCGCTCAGAGCAGTACTGTTCAAGAGGAATCCACATAGGACAGAGAGCAGCAACGTGCGACCTCTGGCCGCTGGCTGCCAAGAACTATTCTCTGATTGCCGAGGGCGCATGAATTTCGAGTCCTCCATTGAGGAAGTATCGGATGTCCGTCATTGTACTAGACATGGACTTTATCCGCAGAGAATGAAACGGACAGTAGGGTCTTAAAATGGGGACAAGAATCGAAATGAGTCGAAGGATGAAGCGGGCTAGAGGTGGAGATGGCGCTGGACAAGCTTACGGAGTTTTTCGCGGTCTTCGTCGCGCATGTGCACGAATTCGACGCCGCTGCCGTCCGGGCCGATATTGCGGACCACGGCGGTGAAATTGATCTTGCGAAGACCGGCGCGGACTTCGAGCTTGATGGAGTCGCCCACGCTGAGTTTGCGCGGAGATTCCAAGTAAGCGCCGCCCAGACTAATGGTCTTTACGCGAGCCAGACCGGCCGTGGTGCCCTCGATTTGTGCGCGCAGCGGCGACTCCAGCGGAACTCGCGTGTAGCGGCGCGGGATAACGTAGCCGGAGCTGGATTGTGCCGGCGCTCCGAACGCGGCCGCCGCCTGCTTGAACGAGGGGCGATTCTCGATGAGCGCCAGCGCATCTTCCGCGGCGGCGCGCAGGCCGGCTGGCTCTGCATAGGCGAGGCCCTCCCGGCTCTCCGCCAGCTTGCGAAGGAGTTCGGCAGCTTCGGCGGCGCGCATACGGCCGAGCGCTTCGATGGCCTTGATGCGCACAAACTGATCGCGCAAACTCTCGTGTCCACCGGCGGCGATTTCCATGAGTTGCGGCACGGCGGTGGTTTCCTGAGCCAGGCCGAGCTGGTCGATCATCATGGGCACGACCATGGGATGCGCGTCGGCCAGGATAGCGGAAAAGACAAAAGCGGTGCTCAACGCCGAAGCGGAATTGTTGGGCCGCATCAGTTCGCTGACCGCCAAGTCCTGGAGGTTCCATTCCCAGCTGGCCATGGCGCGCGCGAGGCCGCGCAAGAGCCGTTCGGGGTCGGCGGCGGCCAGGAGTTTGATGGCGGCGGAGACGCGCTGGCGGCGGGCTTCGTACAGCCGCGCTTCGAGAAGGTTGAGAACTGGCACGCCGATCGTGCGCAGGAGCCGCGCCATGGCGGGTACCATTTCCGCGCCGCGCGGTTCAGTAAGAAGCAAAGTCAGGCGATCGAGCAGCCGCTCGGGGTCGCGTTGCAAAAGCCGGGGCAAGACGGGCTCCAGGGCACGGTTGGCCAGCGCGGCATCCACGAGCAACAGCCAGCGATCTTGCGCCACCAGCCGGTTCGCCAGCGCTGCCATGTGATCGTGCTCTTTATCCTGAGGAACGCGCTCGAGGCCGGTCAGGATCGTCTCGAAACCGGCGTAGTCGCCGCGAGTCACGGCAATGCGCCCGAGCGCTTCGACAAAGGCCGCGAGCAGGGCGGCGGTTTCCGGAGCCTTTTCCGAGTCCAGAGCCTTCATGGCGCCGCGACTCAGGTCTTCCGGCAACTGATTCGGCCAGAGGGATTCGATGATCGGGCAAAGCTCGTTCAGTCCGGCGGCAACGGAGCGCCTTGCCGAAGCGTCCGCATGTTCGATGCGGCGGGCATAGTTTAAGACGATGTTGCGCGCTTCGCGGCGTGGGGCGTCAGCGCCGGCATCGGCGAGTTGCCCAAGCGTATGACGCAAGGCCGCCACCGGAACGCACCACACATCCGCGCCGCGCAAGACCGCTGACTTTTCGCGCGGCGGAAGTTCCAGCCAGAATCGATCGATCAACTGTTCGCGGTGCGTTTCCGTGGCCCAGGTGACCGCCAGCGTCGAGAGATGCTGGGAAGAATGCGGGCCGGCATAGCCGCCGGACTCGACCATGACGTTGCTCAAGCGCTGGAACGTTGGCCTTACCGACGAGGCGGTAAGCGATCCGCTGGAGAACTCGGCGCCGAGGAACTCGAAAATCAGATGTTCCGAGAGGCGCAGCAAATAGGGTTGCGGCCGTTCGCCCTCGCGAGGCCCATATTGGGAAACGGAGCTGAGCAGCATGGATACACTGTCGCGGCTGGCTTCTTCCATCGCGCCGTGGATCGCCCGCGCCGCTTCTTCCGGGGAAAGACCGCGCGCGGTTTCAAGAGGCGGAGTCAGCCTCGCCAGGAGCCGCAGGCTGGCCACTAAATCGTCAAAGTCCGGCGCCTGGATGGGCGCATTGGCCGTTTCTCGCGGGGAATGTCCGCCGTAAGCTACCAGCGCGCCGATCAGGCTTGCCAGTACTGTGTCCACCCGGCGTTCCGTTTGCGTATTGATGGAAATACCTTCCACGCGGTTCTCCAAAAGTCGCGCCGGCCACCACGCAGTGCCCCCACCGTTCGCCGGCTCTTCCGATCTTAGCAGCGACTCCTTCACCAGTCGCGCCAGCGTGTCCAGTTCGCCTACATGGAATTTTTTCGAGAAGGCCAGCGCCTGGATTCCCGCGCGTTGCAGGTCCATCGCCAGCGCCTGCATTTCTCCGCGCGCGTCCGGCAGGTGCGCGTCACCGAGCCTCGGCGCCACCAGTCCGCCGCGTTCCACGCGAATCTCCAGCCCACCCATCATTTCGTTGGCGTCGCGGAGGGAATCGTAAGCGCTGTCCAGGCTGTCGAGCCTCAGCGGATGATCCTTCTGATAAAGGCGCTCCGAGCGCAGCAGCAAGTGCAAGTGGCGAAGCGCGCGCTGGACTTCGACGGCCTTGTGGTCCATCGTGCCTATGGGAACTCGAGCGACGGCGTTGGCAAGCTGGCGCAGCGATGTGCGCGGCGTGACGTCCGGGCTCGCTTGCGGCGACGGTGCCTCGCGGTTTACTTGCTGGTTCGGTAGTCTGGCCCTGAGTGCCAAAAGTGTCTCCACTTGCTCGCTTGCCGTTCGCCCGCCGCGCCTCGCGCGGGGTGGGCGTCGGCCTTCCGTCCGCCGCGAGTTCGCGCGGAGGCAGGCGGCCCCTACCTATACAGCAAGCACGCCTCCGGCCCGAAGACAGCGGCTCTAAGTCCTTTGTTTGGAATAAGGACAATCGATGGGTTTAGGACTAGTGATGGCCGATTGTAACAAAATGTTACGTTTTTGGTAGGGTTTCCAAGGCTTTCCCTCAGGTACGATCCGGGCAAAATGGGGGGTGTGTTCCCAGGCTTCTCCGCGCCTTCGCCTTACTGTTGGTGCAACACTTCTTCAATGACGACGGTTCCGCCCTCGGTCACTTGCACCGTCCGCTTGGTCTGTTGAAAACCATTCAATCGCAACATAACGGTGTGCAATCCGGCAGGTATCTGTACGCGAGCCGGCGTGAACTGTCCTGTCGAGGTCCCGTCCACGATGATTTCCGCGCCTTTCGGAGTAGAACTTGCCTGCGCCCAGGCAACGCGGCCGGCCGATTTTTGGCTGAGCGGCACGTTGAACTGCGTCTGGATATTGTCCTTGACCTGAATGCCGCCCGCATATGGGTCATAGCCTGGCAGCCGCAAGACCAGGTTGTACTGCCCAGGTGCCAGGGGCAACGTTACGGGAGTCTGGCCCGATTGCTTTGCTCCATTGATGAAGACATCGGCGCCCGGCGGCTGGGTGCTGATGAAAATGCCCTTGGCCAGCGATTCGAGTTTGATCCGCTGGTCCTGGGCGTCGCCGGTCTTTACCTGGAGCGCGGTTTGCACGGACTGATAGCCGTCCTTCTGCACTTCCAGGCTGTACCGCGCCGGATTCAGATTGTTAAAGCTGCAGGGCGTTTGGCATTTGTTCAGCACATGGCCTGCCGGTCCGCGCAGCACCGCGGTAGCGCCGATCACGTCGGTAACGACATGAATTGCTCCATACCCCGCCGCAGGAACCGGGTGAGCGCCCTCGTCTGAGCTGGCGGTGACAGCCGCGGGCGTATCGTCATATTCGAGGTGATCGATCACGCGCACGTCGGAAGGCGCGTTCCGAAGTAATTTCAAGAGTGCGCCGTGTTCGGGTGGCCGGAGCTTTCCCGCGAGCGTCAGCGTGTTGCCGGTGGCCTGAACTTTCACATGGCTGCTCAACCCTTTTTCGGAAATGGCTTCTTCAATGCGGCCCTTGTATTCCGCCACTTTGGGGCTCATCGAATTTTCCGGTTTCCTGGACGCCGCTTTTTCCGTGGCCACTGCCCCTGGCTTGGACTCCGCAGGTTTTGGCTCTGCACCTGCTCCCGCTGCTTCCTCCTTCGGTGGAGGAGCAGTCTCGCTCCCTGTTGTGCCTGCCGCCGGGATGCCCGGGGTGGGGTTTGATGCTGTCGGCGCCGCGGCTGACACACTGCTTTCTTTCTTCTGCTCAGCATGAAGTTCGCGCGCCGCTTCGAAGACTGGTTTGATCTTGATGGCCCCATAACCAATCACGCCCAGAAGCAGGAACGCCGCAAAGACGGTTCCGATGACACTCTTCTTCTTAGGAGGTTCTGGGACCGGAATGATCGCTCCCGTGCGCCGCACCACGGGAGTCTGGCCGGGACCGGATGTCCGCGCATTCAGGGAACGCGCCGTGGCCATCATGTTTTGCTCTTCGCGCAGGAGGCCGCGTCCGGCCGCATTTCCGGAGACCACCGTTGCGGCGGGCGAGGCTCCGCCCAGCGCCATCGTCGATTGCGGGTCTCCGCTGGCCGCCGCTAGCGTCCGGTAAGTCCGCAACTCTTCCAGCATTTCGCGGCAGCTCTGATATCTCTGGTCGGGATCCTTTTCCAGCGCCTTCATGACCACCGCGCTGATCCCGGGATGAATCGAGGGATTAATCTGCCGCGGCGGGACTGGTTCTTCGTTGACGATCTTATAGATCACCGTGGTGATGTTCTGGCCCGGGAACGGTTTTTCTCCGGTCACCATTTCATAGAGCATCACGCCCAGCGAAAATATGTCGCTGCGGCCGTCGACCGCGCGGCCTTTCACTTGTTCCGGCGACATGTAGCTGGGTGTGCCCATGACGTGCGCGGTTTGCTGCACCGTCCCGAACTGCAGAATCTTGGCCGTGCCGAAGTCCGTGACCTTGACGGTATCGTCGGCCGTCAGCATCAGGTTCGCCGGCTTGATGTCCCGGTGGATGACGTTGCGTTCGTGCGCGAACTGCAGCGCGCTGCACGTCTGCTCCATGATGCGCAGCGTGCGCGGCAGGGGAAACGCGTGGCCGCCATCAAGCATGGCCTGAAGGCTCTTTCCCTCAACCAATTCCATGGTGATGTAGTAGAGACCGTCTTCTTCCCCTGCGTCGAAAACCACTACGATGTTCGGGTGCGTCAGCAAACCCGCGGCGCGCGCTTCGGTTTGGAAGCGCGTCAGGAGTTCGGGCCGCGAAAGTCCTGTGCCTTCTTCGCTCAGCCGGATGGTTTTCACCGCGACGGTGCGCCCGATTACCGGATCTGTAGCCTTATATACGACGCCCATCGCGCCGCGGCCCAGTTCCCCCACGATCTCGTATCTTCCGGCTTTTGTTACCGTCGGCATCATTCCATCGATCTGCCGCCCCAGAAGGACGGCACTGGCAATACAAACCTCAGGCTGCGAATCGGGTTGAGACTCGTGCACGAAAGGAACCTGACAAGATTCCCAGACCTTCCATCGTCAGTTTCCTGGTTTTCCCCAGCGGACATACGTCCGCCGACACCCGGGGCGCCCTACCCTCCACGGTACCCATTGAGTTTTCTGTTGGTCAACGCTACTGGGGTACCAGTGTGGCGGAGTCGATACCGTCAAAGCGCAGGGGTTTTGGAAGGGCCTGTTTTCGACCATCCGCTTTGTTCGCCGGGACTGTCGGGCCTTAGCGCGAATTACGGGTTGCGCAGCGATTCCCGCGGGGACATGGTGCGTTCCGGCATCGGTACGTTGGTTTCGCGGATCGGGCGGTCGACTTCGCCGGGCCGCGCTGGGGCTTCAAGCCCATCCGTGAGCAAATATCCTTGCAGCGCGATGCCGTTGGTCCAGACGCTTTCCAGCGCGGCGATGTACTCGATCTGCAATTCGTAGAGCTTTCGTTGCGCCTCCAGAACGCGCGGATAGGACGCCAGCATCTGGCCATATCTCTCCACCATCAGCCCGTAGGCCTTCTTCGCGCGAGGGAGCATCTCGTCGCGATACTCGACGGCCACCAGGCGTGCGTTCGCGTATTGATCTACGGCCATTGCCGCGCGCTCCCGAAGTGTCAGCGAAATGCGCCTTTTTTCCTGGCCGGCGCGATCAATGTCCGCCCGCGCCGCCGCCACATTTCCCTGGTTACGATTGAACACCGGAATCTGCACCGCGACCTCCGCGATTCCTTCCCAACCCTTCGCGAAGGGAACGCTGCCCAGCAGTTCGTTGTTGTACTCCATTCCGCCGCGAACCTGAATATCGGGTACCGCCTCGCGCCTTGCGCGGCCCAGCACGCTTTGCGCCCGTGCTTCCGCCGTCTCGGCGATTCGAACGGCAGGACTCTCCTTTGCAATCGCTTCCACCGCTTCCTCTTCATTCACCTCCGGCCAAGCCTTTTCCAGGTCACCAGCCACCGTCGTCAACGGCAGATCCGGCTGCCCTATCACCGCCGCGAGCGAACGCCATTCTTCGCGCAGTGTGTTCTCCTGCATCCGCGCGTTCATGCGCATCCTTTGCGCTTCCACTTCCGCTTCGAGCACTTCGGTTTCGTCCGCCTGGCCGGTATTCATCAAGCGGCGCTGTGTCTCCGTGGCGTCCTGCGCGATGGTAGCCATGTCGCGCCGAGCGTAAAGCAGCTCTTGAGCCGCCAGCACACGCAGAAAAGCCATCTTTACTGCGCTTTGCACGCGCATTTTCTGTTCTTCCGCTTCAATCTCCGCGAGCTTCACGTCTTTTCCGAAAACTTCCCGGCTCAACCTGAGTTTTCCGCCCGTTGCTACCGTCTGCTGCACAAAAAAGCCCTGCTTCCCGCCGCCGACCGAGCCGCCGCGGATTTCATCCCCCGTGTACGCCACCGTTGGATTCGGATATAGCCCCGACTGTTGCTGCCGCGCCGTGGCGGCGCGAATCTCCGCCTCCGCCTGCCGCAATGTCGGATTCGAATCGCCGGCGATTTTCTGCACCTGCTCCAGCGTCACCACCGCCCCGTTCGCCTTTTCCTGCGCTCTTCCCATCCGCGGATATTCCGGCTTTACCGCCGCCATCTCCATGTGCTGGTGCTGTTCCTGCCTGGGCATCTGCATTTCTTGCGCCTGCGCTGCCCCAACACCCGCCAGCAAGCTCGTCATCATCGTCATTCCGAATCTCGCTCGAACTAGCATGTGATTTCCTCTTCTTCTCCGTGAACTCTGTGTCCTCTGTGTTGAAACCTCATTCAACCTTTCAAGATTCATGGTGATGCTCCACCTGCGCGCCGGGCCGCTTCTTCCGCGCAAGAATGTCGTCATACTCTTTCTCCGGAAGAACGCGAATCATCGTCATCATCCCCATCATTCCCGCGCTCCAATTTTTCGGCAGCCCGTAGGTCTCCGGCTTTTCCACCACCTCATCCATCCCCATTTCCATGAACGCGTCCTGCGGAAAACCGGGCACTTTCTCAGCATCGGGCGCGACCGGTGAGGGATGCACGTGCTCGAAAGGCACGCTCCTCGCCAGCGACTCCATCTGGCTCATGGCCGTCCCCTCTGTTTGATCCGCCGTCTGGATTTGCCGGTCGCGCAGCAAGTCCATCATGCTGTTCATCATGTGGTGCGGCAGGTGACAGTGGATCATCCACGCGCCGGGATACTTTGCGTCAAACTCGACAACCCGGGCCTGCGCCACGCCCACCAGCACCGTGTTCATCGGATACCAAGTCGACTCCGGCGCGCGTCCTCCTTCCGTGCCCGTCAAGACGAACTGATGACCGTGCAAATGAATGGGATGATGATCCATTCCGAGATTCACGATGCGCAGACGCACCCGGCTTCCCAGCCGCGCGAGCAACGGCGTCGTCATCGGCCCGCAAACCCCGTTGAACGTCAGCCAGTTGAATTCCATTGCCGCCGTGTTCGGAACGGTGTTGCTGGGCAGGACGGCCCATTCCTGAAGGATCAAACCATAGTCGTGATCGACGCGCGGCTTGTACTCTTTTTCCGGATGCGCCACGAAAAATCCGAGCTGCCCCATCATCTCCTGCATGGCGCTGTGCGCGTGATAAAAGAAAGTCCCTTCCTGGTGCACCGTGAATTCGTAGACGTACCTTTCACCAGGCGCCACCGGCTTCTGGCTGATGTACGGCACGCCGTCTTGCTCGATGGGGATTTCCAATCCGTGCCAATGAAGAGTAGTCGACTCCGGCAGGCGATTTTCAAACACCACGCGCACGCGATCGCCCTGCCGCACTTGAATCGTCGGCCCGGGGCAGCTTCCGTTGTAACCCCACGTGTCGATGGTCTTGAACGGCGCGATTTTTCTCTTCACCGGCTCGCCCACGAGGTGGAAGACCTTTACGCCGCCATCCAGTTCATGCGGCAAGTCCTCCACGTCCGGCGTTATCATGCGCAAAAACTCGCCCGTTGCCGGTTCGTTGCCGTGATGCGCCTCCCGCGGACGCATCCGCATGGATTTTTCATCCTGAGCTTGCAGAGTTTTACTCAGTCCAAAAAGTCCCGCTCCAATCATCGCCGCATCCTGAAAAAATCTTCTCCGTGATCCGCTCATTTTGACCTCCTGAAATTCCTGGTGTTGCAAGCCGCGTTCTTCGTCGAAGAGAAATGGAAAGTATTTCGCCATTCCAGGCAGTGAAACTTACCTGGTTGAAGAGGCAAGCAGAGCTCCCCCTGCCGGGAAATCACCTGCTCCTAGTTTTTCAGGAGAGACAACTCAGATCCGAAGGACACTCGAGGGTACAGGCACAAATCCAGTAGAGAAGTGGTGAGGTGGGCCAAAATAAAAATCAGAAAACGTCGCTGCTGATGTAGAGTTCTCCTGCTCAACCGCCAGGAGTTTTCCATCGCGTGCATTAAGGCGCGATGCGCTTATGGCATCTGCAAGAGCGGTGCGAGCCAGGACTACCGCGGGCAGTTCCTGCGAACCGCAACCCATAATGGCGTGTGCCCATGGTGCTTCGTGGGGCATGGGGTTGGCCCCGTGGCAATTCCCGTGGGAAGCGGCCGATGCGCTCGCTCTCTGGCAATTCTGAGCGGCGCAAAGAGGCGCACAAGCCG